>PPYF01411803.1_pt1 | contig 10984 bp, 11 predicted proteins | sample 1559871 | NCBI WGS metagenome assembly PPYF01 (sample SAMN08240021, study PRJNA423297) | Human gut metagenome, whole genome shotgun sequencing project.
CTTTAACCACTTGAAAGGCTGTTTCTTGGTAATTTCTAGCAGCTTCAAAGAGATAGACCTGGTGCTCCTTAGCAAGCTTGACCAGTTCCTTCCATTCAGAAGGCTTGGTCACAGCCGGTTTTTCAATGATGACATGCTTCTTTGCTAAAATAGCAAGCTTGGCCTGAGCGAAATGAAGAGAATTAGGGCTAGCAATGTAGACCACATCCAGCTCACTGTCTAAGAAGTCGATGACATCCGTGTAGCAAGAGATCACCCCATAAGGCTCACAAAAATCTTGAGCCGTCTTCATCTTTCTCGAATACACAGCCTGCAAGTGATAGTGGCCCGTCTGATGAGCAGCTGTAATAAATTCATGTGAAATCCAACTCGTACCAATAATTCCCAGCTTTAACATAAGGTGTCCTTCCGTCATCGATTCACTCTATTATACCATGAAAAGGGGGAGGGGCGGGGTGAAAAATGTAGGGCAAGTTTTGAAATTATTACTAAAATATGGGATAATTAAGGTAATTTATTTAAATGAGGAAAAAATAATGAAACAAAAGATTTTAGTAACAGGTGGAGCTGGATTTATTGGTTCCCATACACTAATTGAATTGACTAAAGCCGGTCATGAAATAGTTGTGGTAGATAACTTTGTAAATAGTAGTAAAAAAAGTATCCAAGAAGTTGAAAAGATTATTGGTAAATCTATTGCATTATACGACATAGATGTTCGAGACAAAGAGAAGTTATTGGAAGTATTCGTAAAAGAACAACCTACAGGGGTGATTCATTTTGCCGCATTAAAAGCCGTTGGGGAATCGGTTCAAATCCCTCTCACATATTATGAAAACAATATAACCGGAACATTGACCTTGCTTCGAGTTATGGAGGAAGTCCAATGTAAGAACATTATTTTTAGCTCGTCAGCGACTGTCTATGGTGATCCACATACTGTCCCTATCTTAGAGGATTTTCCGCTATCAGTAACCAATCCATATGGGAGAACAAAGTTGATGATTGAAGAGATGCTTCAAGATATATACAAGTCAGATTCTTCCTGGAATATCGTGCTGTTACGCTATTTCAACCCAATTGGTGCTCATGAAAGTGGGAATATTGGTGAAAATCCAAATGGAATCCCAAATAATCTTTTACCATATGTAACACAGGTAGCAGTTGGAAAGCTAGAATATGTTAATGTGTTTGGTAATGATTATCCAACTCCAGATGGAACTGGAGTCCGCGATTATATCCATGTGGTTGATTTAGCAAAAGGGCATGTGGCGGCATTAAGGAAACTTGAAAAAGATTCAGGGTTAAATATATATAACTTGGGTACTGGTAGAGGATACTCTGTTCTTGAAATCATTCAAAATATGGAAGATGTGGTAGGAAAAACAATTCCTTATAAGATTGTTGAGAGACGTGCTGGAGATATTGCAACCTGTTATGCAGATCCATCAAAAGCAAGTGAGGAGTTAGGTTGGGAAGCTCAATATGATATTCATCGCATGTGTCAAGATGCATGGAGATGGCAAAGCAAACATCCAAATGGATTTGAATAATAACTAAGTTTAAAGAATTGCTTGATATTTATAACTAATATCGAGCTTTTTTATGCTTACAACAATTGTTATTGTTGGTATAAAGTTCTGAGATTAGTGGATAAAATATTTTGGTTATTGTATAATGGATAAAAAAGAATTTTAATGGAGGAAGAAGGATATTGAAATCCTCAGATTTATTAATTATTATACCTGCATATAATGAGGAAGGTTCGATTCAGTCAGTTGTAAATAATATTATTCAAAATTATTCCCAGTATGATTATGTAATTATCAATGACGGTTCAAGAGATCAAACCTCAGAAATTTGTCATAACAATGGCTATAATATTATTGATTTACCAGTCAATCTTGGACTAGCTGGAGCATTTCAAACTGGATTATTGTATGCTTACCAATACGGTTATGAAAAAGCGGTGCAATTTGATGCAGATGGTCAGCATCTTCCAGAGTATATTGCTGCTTTAGAAGATGGAATTGATAAAGGAAATAAAATGGTCATAGGTTCTCGCTTTGTAACAGAGAAAAGACCAAATTCGTTTCGTATGTTAGGGAATACCCTTATAAGTTTTGCTATTAAATTGACCACTGGAAAAACGATTAATGATCCGACATCTGGAATGAGAATGTTTTCAAAAGATTTAATACAAGTTTTTGCAAAAAATATCAACTATGGTCCTGAACCAGATACTGTTTCTTATCTATTAAGAAATGGTGTTCCAATTTCAGAAGTTCAAGTTCGAATGGAAGAGAGACAAGCGGGAGAAAGTTATTTAACTTTTTCACGCTCTATTAAGTACATGATTCATATGTTCGTATCTATTCTATTCATTCAGAATTTTAGAGAGAGAGGAAAATAGAATGTCAATCTGGTTTCAAGTTGTATTAGTTGTTGTTTCATTGGGAACATGTGGGTTTATTCTCCAGAACATCAGAAAATCTCGTGTACAGATTAATGATGCCTTGTTTTGGATCTTCTTTTCATTAATTTTATTAGTTTTTAGTATTTTTCCAAAGTTAGCAGAGTTTATCGCAGCATCCTTAGGAATTGCATCTGCTGTTAATTTTATTTTTCTTTTTATTATTTTCTTGTTATTAATGAATCAGTTCCAATTAACTGTACGGTTGTCAAAGTTAGATACCAAGTTTAAAAATCTTGTCCAAGTTATCGCTTTAAACAAAAATGAGGAGAAAGATGAATAATACTCCTTCTCAAAAAAGTATTTACATATGGAACCTGCTAGGAAATTTTGCGGCAGCAGCAGTCTCGGTATTATATTTGTTAATTGTATCTAGAATGCAAACCAGTGAGGTGGCAGACCAATTTAGTCTAGCTACCTCAATTGGTAATTTATGGATCATTATTGGGCAATTTCAAGTTCGTAACTACCAAGCAACAGATGTTAACTCAGCTCATCCCTTTTCAGCTTATTTTTTCACAAGATTACTAACGGTTATCTTAATGTTGATTAGCTTATTTCCCTATCTGTGGTCAATAAACTATGATTTCACTAAAAGCTCTGTGATGATCATTTCTTGGATTATTGTGTACCGTGTAGCGGATGCTTTTTCGGATCTATTTCAAGGTTATTTTCAACAACATGGTCGTTTAGATATTGCTGGAAAAGCTATGGTCTATAGATATATTTTAAGCGTCCTCATTCTTTTATTTGGGCTCTTATTGTCTCATTCTATAGTTTTGACTCTGATGGTCCTAGCTTTCATCAATCTGTTTTTTGTATTTGTTTATGATTATGCCCATTTCAAATTGTTTGATAGGTTGAGTTTGAGTCATATTTTTTCAAAAAATATTTTTGATGAATCTATAAAAATTATTAAAGTTTGTTTTTCTTTATTTATTTATGGTTTTTTATTGACACTTGTTTTTAATGAGGCAAAGTTAGCGATTTCTGGTGCATATGCTAAAGGAATAGTCGGGACTGGTGCTCAAAGGGACTACAATATACTGTTTATGCCAGTGTTTTTTATGAGTCTATTGATTTTGGTAGTTAGACCACTCATAACGCAAATGGCTGAACTGTGGCAGAAAAAACAGTTTCAGATATTTTACAAACTATTTATTAAAATCATACTTTTTACATTCATAATAGGAGTATTTCTTGATATTTTAGCTTATTTAATAGGTGTCAATGTGTTGAGTTTGATATTTGGTTTAGATCTATTGAAATATAAGGTTGAATTGACTATTTTAGTTCTTTCTGGTGTTTTATATTCATTTTCGATCATTCTTGAAAATATCTTAATTATCATGAGAAAACACTATTATTTATTATCAGTTTATATCCTAATGTTTATCGTTACTAAAATGATAACAACTGAGCTGGTTAATAAGTATCAGATTATGGGAGCTTCTATTAGTTTTTGTATAGCAATGATGGTTTATGCAATTGGATGTTTTACAATTTTTAGTATTATAAAATACAGAAAGAAAGAAAAATGAAAAGAGATATAGTTTTCGTCACTCACCATTTAGGAGGAATCGGTGGCGTTCAGCGTGTAGTTGATCAGTTGGCTACACGTTTTGCTGAAGATGGAAATAGGGTGACAGTTGTTGGGTGTGCTGTTCAATCAAAAGAAAAGTATGAGAGGGTACAAAAGAATTATCATGAAATTCTTCTATACCAGGAGGATATTTTTTTTGAAAAGCCTTGGTTGTTCTTAAAAGAAAAGTTTTTTTCAAAAAAATTAGAAAAAAAATTAACGGATATTTTGTCACAATCAAAAGAAACAATAGTTATCTTAGCAAATCCAATTGTCTATCTATTGATGGAAAAAAGCTTGAAGGAATTTTCTAATACTGCCTTTTTCATTGGTCAGATGCATTCTTCCGCTGATTTTGTATTGGAATGTAAGGGTATCTACAAAGTTTATCCGTATATTATTAAAAATAAATATCCGAAATTGGATTGCATGATGTTTTTATCGAATTCTTATTCAGAAGTGATTAGCAATCATTACAATATTCCATTAAAAAAATTTGTTGCGATTCCAAATCCCTTACCTAGATATATAGAAGTATCAGAAGAATCAGAAGAGTTACGTCAAGAAAAATCTACAGTTATTTCTTTTGTAGGTAGACTTGATGCGGTTAAGCAAATTGATCATCAAATTCGAGCTTTCGCACAGGTAGCAGATGATTTTCCAGATTTGATTTTTAATATATACGGATCTGGTAATTTGAGGGAATTTCTCCAATCTCTAATCGACCAATTAGGAATGACAAAACGTATAATCTTAAAAGGGAAAACGAACCAAGTTAAAGAAGTTTATCAAGAGTCATTGTTTACCTTATTAACTTCCAAATCAGAGGCTTTTCCAATGTCAGTTGTAGAATCTATGATAACCGGAACGCCAGTATTAACTTATAATTGTTCGCAAGGAGTTGCTGAACTTCAAACTGAAACACCTGAAATGCTCCTTGATCCAAGTATTGAGGAGTTGGTGAAAAAAATGCGTTATTTTCTATCTAATACGAATAAACTAACGGATATCGGAAGAAGAGGACGCGACTATGTTATAGAAAATTATGCAGAGGATATTGTAACTCAAAAGTGGTATGATTTGTTTAAGAAGTTAGAGGAGAAGAAAGGTATTAAATGATAAATTATATTTCACAAAATGCTTCAGATTTCTTTCATAATATTTGGCAAAAGAAATTTTATATTTTACTTATTTGGTTTGTGATATTTGGAACGTATTTTTATTTCGATGGGCCTTTCAATAATGCACCAATCAAAACGTTTGTTATCATTGGAGGTATCTTCACATTTTTATCGCTAATAAATTTAAAGATATACAATAAAATATTCTCAGTAATTTTATTTACTGGACTAATATTTTGTATATATACTCCAAATATGGATACACCAGATGAAAATTTTCATTATTCTAGAGCTCTATATATTAGTGATGGACATTTATATTTACCTTCTTCAGTAGAAGAAATGAAAGTTTCTTCAGATATATCAAATGTTGAAGAAGAATTTAAAAAGCCTTTAATACAAACTGATTTGGAGAAGAAACAATTATCTGATAAACAGGTAGTGTATTCTAATTTAGGTAATACAAATGGCTATTCGTTTATCAGTTACATACCTCAAACATTAGGAATTATTATTGCTCGTCTTTTACATTTAAGTGTATTGGGTTCAATTTTTTTAGGTAGGTTTTTCAATTTACTAGTTTTCGCCTTGCTTGTTCGTCTTGCTATAAAAAAAGCTGGTGATAAGCAGTTGATTTTTTCCCTACTAGCGATTATTCCTATTAATATTTATATTGCTGCATCATTCAATCAGGATGCATTTGCTAATGGTCTTATCTTTTTAGTTATCGGTTTATTCCTTTCCTATTTTGAAAAAGATAAAGTCAGTAATAGGGATATATTTTTCTACAGTATCCTTTGTATTTTAATAGCTTTTTCAAAATTGCCATATGTGTTACTTATTTGTTTGTTGGTCTTTTTGCCAAAAGAAAAACTTAATAAAAAACAATATCTGCTAATTGCCGGATCCATTCTTATGGTCGCTCTAACGAGTGTGATTTGGTTGAAAGTAACAAGTGGCATAAATGCAACAGTTGCGCATCCAAATCCAGCAGTTAATCCAATGAAAAAGATTATATTTACCTTGCATCATTTTTCTGACTTCACGAGAATGATGATTAAAGAGGTTGTGAATTTTATTCCATTTAAATTACAATCATTATTTACTTTTGGTTGGTTGACTTATGATGCGAAAGCTTTTATGTGGTTTTATTTAATTTTCATTTCAGTTACACTATTTATACTTCCAAATGGGAAACCGCTTAAAACTTTTGCGAAGTTTGGGGTAGTTCTCGTCTCGATGGGGATTGTTTTTGGAATTCTAATGACAGCCTATCTAATGTGGGGTGAGGTTGCTGATATTTCAATTAAAGGAATTCAGGGGAGATATTTTGCGGGGATTTTTGTTCTCCTTGGTTGTATAACGGATTTTTCAAGAAGACTGTTTTGGAATCAGAATAGAACAGAATCTATTGAATATGATAAGAACAAAGTAGAATATAACTATACTTACATTGCTTCTTTGTTTATTCTTGTCTCAATTATTACAACCATTAGTCAATATTATTAAATTGTTGTTTTACAATTCAATTAAGTGATATACTAGGGGAAACCCTAGTTTTTTGTTACAATAGAAAGTGAATAAGTCAAGGAGTAAGAGATGACCATATCAGTTGTAGTCCCATGTTTTAACGAAGAAGAATCGATTCCATTGTTTTATCGAGAGATGGAACGCGTTCGGATGGAGATGGGAGAAAAGTTTGAATATATTTTTATAAATGATGGTTCGTCAGACAGGACGCTATCTGTTCTACGTAAGCTACATGTTACAGATTCGAATGTGCACTATCTTTCCTTTTCACGGAACTTTGGGAAGGAAGCAGCTCTTTATGCTGGCCTCCAACATGCCACAGGTAATTATGTAACAGTCATGGACGTGGATCTACAGGATCCTCCAGAACTATTGATCGAAATGAAGCAGAAGTTGGAGGAAGATCCGGATTTAGACTGTGTCGGAACGAGACGCGTAACCCGTGATGGGGAACCACCGATTCGCTCTTTCTTTGCACGGATGTTTTATAAATTGATCAATCATATTAGCCAAGTGGAAATGGTCGATGGAGCGCGTGATTTCCGTTTGATGCGTCGCCCAATGGTCGATGCCATTATGGAGTTATCCGAGTACAATCGTTTTTCAAAAGGGATTTTTGCTTGGGTAGGATTTGAGACAGAATACCTCGAATATAAAAATGTAGAGCGCGTGGCAGGAGAGACGTCTTGGAATTTTTGGTCTCTCTTCAAATACTCGATTGAAGGGATCGTTAACTTCTCAGATGCCCCACTAAATATTGCCTTTATTGGTGGTCTTCTATCTTGGATCTTGGCCTTTATCATGGTGGTTCTAATTGTGATCCGTACACTAGTCTTTGGAGATCCGACTTCTGGTTGGCCATCTCTTATGACAGTGATTCTTTTCCTTGGGGGCTTCCAATTGCTAACTATTGGGATTTTGGGTAAATATATTGGCAAAATTTTCATGGAAACCAAGAAGCGTCCAGTTTATTTGATAAAAGAGAAAAGTGATGAAAAGACTATTAAAGATTAAAAAAGTATATTTTGGTTTATTTTTGGTTTTTGTTTCAGCTCTATTTGCTTACAGATTCTACCAGGCAAATAGTGTGTATCCTGTTGGAGATCAGACGGGGTTTATCGTTCATGCTCAACAAATAAATTTTAATTATCTATATTTCGCAATCTTTCGATATATGACTTGGAGTAGTAGATTGCTAATTGAATCTGCTACCATGTATTTTTCTTTACATGAATTAATATTTATATTTTCAGCATTTTTGGCAACACTTTTTTTATTGATATGTAGTCGAAAACTTTGTCCTAACTTTCCTCTGTTACCAGGTGTGTTGCTATTTTTGTTTTTTCCTAGGACACTATTTGTTAGCGCAGGTGCTATTCCTACCTATACGAATTATATTTTTCCGGCTTCTCTGCTAATTTTTTCTTTATATTATAGAACCTCAAAATACATTTTGGTCAAAGTTTTGAGTATGATATTTTTTGTCTTTTCAATTATGCAAGAGCAATTAGCTGTTTATTCTTTTTTGTGGCTTTTATTCGAATGTGTCAGAGATTTAAAAAATAAATCTTTAAAAAAGTTTGATATAGTTTATTTAAGTTTTAGCATTTTGGCTATTTTATCTGTTAAATTAAGCCCTGGCAATTCTATTCGAATAATGCAAGAGACTCAAAATTGGTTTCCAAATTTTAAAAATTTAAATATAATTCAAAAAATTTCATTGGGTATTCTAGAAACAGGCGAGAATTTATTAACAATATCAAAACCATATTTATTTATTTTATTTTTCTTAGTCTTAATTTTGATTATTTCATTATTAACTAAAAGAGTATTATCGTTTATATTGAGCATATTTGTTATTTTACTTTTGATTGCAAGTAAGTTAAAATTTAATTTATCCCTTTATAAAATATTTTTGATTAGTAAGAATGCAAATAAGACAGGGGTGTTTGTTAATAATATTGAGAATTATAGTGCAGTATTTATCTACTTACTAATATTTATTTTTATTCTTCTTTCGTTATATTTTGTTGTAGATAAAGAAAAGAGGATATGGTATGTTTATTTATTAACTATTGGAATGGTTGGAAGAATGTTAGTTTCATTTTCTCCAACGATCTATGCTTCAGGAGCAAGGACACATCTTCCTGTAATGATAAGTCTTTTTATTATTTCTTGCAATTTGTTAAGTGATATCATACCACTGTTAACTAGGAAAAGGTGTGTTGTTTAAAAGCAGAAAACTTCTGCTTTTTTTGCTATAATGATAGGGATAAAGCAATTGAAAGGAACCTAACATGATTTTAATTACAGGAGCAAATGGTCAACTTGGAACAGAGCTTCGCCATTTGTTAGATGAACGAAATGAAGAATATGTAGCTGTCGATGTAGCTGAAATGGACATCACAAATGCAGAGAAAGTTGACGAGGTATTTGCGGAAGTAAAACCAACCTTGGTATATCACTGTGCTGCTTACACAGCTGTTGATGCTGCTGAAGACGAAGGAAAAGAGTTGGACTATGCCATCAACGTGACTGGTACGGAAAATGTAGCAAAAGCATCTGAAAAACACGGTGCAACTTTGGTTTATATCTCAACCGACTACGTTTTTGATGGGAAAAAACCAGTGGGACAAGAATGGGAAGTAGACGATCAACCAGATCCTCAAACTGAGTACGGTCGTACCAAACGTATGGGAGAAGAATTGGTTGAGAAGCATGTGTCTAACTTCTATATCATCCGTACAGCTTGGGTTTTCGGGAACTACGGTAAGAACTTTGTCTTCACCATGCAAAACTTAGCCAAGACACACAAGACTTTGACCGTCGTTAATGACCAACATGGTCGTCCAACCTGGACACGTACTTTGGCCGAGTTCATGACTTATTTGGCTGAAAACCGTAAGGAATATGGTTATTACCACCTATCAAATGATGCTGAAGAAGATACAACTTGGTATGACTTTGCCGTTGAAATCCTCAAAGATACGGATGTAGAAGTGAAGCCAGTGGATTCCAGCCAATTCCCAGCTAAAGCGAAACGTCCACTGAACTCAACGATGAGCTTGGCTAAGGCTAAGGCTACAGGGTTCGTCATTCCAACTTGGCAAGATGCCTTGAAAGAGTTTTACAAACAAGAAGTGAAATAAGAGAAATTTGAAGCGACCCTTGAGGGTTGCTTTTCTGTTTGGATTAGGCAAAAAGCCTAGAAAATGGTATAATTGAATAGACTGTAAATTGTTAGAAAGGGAACTCTATGCAACATGTTTTTATTATTGGAAGTCGTGGGCTTCCGGCTCAATATGGCGGTTTTGAGACTTTTGTGGACCAATTGGTTTCGTATCAAATGTCTCCAGATATCCAGTACCATGTTGCCTGCCTTTCTAATGATCAAGCTTATCAACATTTTGACTACAAGGGTGTCGATTGTTTTAGGATTAAAGCACCGAAACTTGGGCCAGCTCGCGTCATTGCCTATGATATGATGGCCATCAACTATGCCTTAAAGGTCATTAAGAAACAAGGAATTAAAAAACCTATTTTTTATATCTTGGGCAATACAATTGGAGCCTTTGTGGCACCTTTTGCGCGCAAGATCCATAAATTGGGTGGACGATTCTATATCAACCCAGATGGACTGGAGTGGAAGCGGGCCAAGTGGGCCAAGCCGATCCAAGCCTATCTCAAGTATTCTGAAAAGATCATGACTCTATCAGAAGTGGCAGACACAGGAGAAAAACTATTACTTGATTTTGGGTCGCTTTGTTCCAGAAAATAATTACGAGACTGCCATTCGTGAATTTATGGCCTCTTCCTCCAAGCGGGATTTGGTGATCATTTGTAATCATGAAGGCAATCCTTATTTTGAGGAGCTCCGAGTTCGAACTGGATTTGATCAGGATCCACGCGTCAAGTTTGTAGGAACGGTCTATGATCAAGACCTCTTGAAATATATCCGTAAAGAAGCCTTTGCCTATATCCATGGTCATGAAGTGGGAGGAACAAATCCAGGTCTCCTAGAGGCTCTCGCTCAGACGGATCTGAATTTGGTTTTAGGCGTTTCCTTTAACCAAACGGTCGCAAAAGACACAGCCCAATATTGGACTAAAGAAACTGGGAATTTGGCGAATTTGATCAACCAGGTTGATTCTTTAAAAGATGTAACTGAATGGGGTCAATTAGCCAAAGCCAACATGAAACAAAACTTTACCTGGGAAAAAATTGTAGGTGAGTACGAGGAATTATTCTTATCATGAAAGTAAATATCTTGTTGTCCAC
>PPYF01621844.1_pt1 | contig 10984 bp, 9 predicted proteins | sample 1559871 | NCBI WGS metagenome assembly PPYF01 (sample SAMN08240021, study PRJNA423297) | Human gut metagenome, whole genome shotgun sequencing project.
TCAAAAACCCGAACCTGAAAAGCATCTCCCGCCAGAAGCCGCTGCCCTGGCCCTCCCATCTGGCGCGAGAGATCGGCGGGGCGGCCCTGGAGCTGGTAAAAGCCAACTGGAGCCTAGACGCGCCCATCCGCATGCTCACGGTTACGGCGCTGAACCTGACGGACGGACGCGAGGGACACCAGCTCTCACTGCTGGAGCCGGAGCGTCCCCGGAACGAAAAACGGGAACGGCTGGAACAGAGCCTGGACGCCATCCGCAGAAAATACGGCAAGACCTCCATCGCCCCGGGCAACGTCATCAAAAACGATATTGGCCTGGAGGACATTGAAATCGAAGAAAAACCGTGATATGCTGTTGAAAACAAACGCCGCACGGGCAGCGTGCAATAATTATACTAAAAGGAGAAATGAAAAGTGGTTAAACATATCGTAATGTGGAACCTGACCGACAAGGACAAGGTGGCGGAGAACGGTGCCATCATGAAGCAAAAGCTGGAGGCACTGGTGGGCGTTGTGCCCGGGCTGCTGCGCGCCGAGGTAGGCGTGGGCTTCAACGGCTACGACGTGGCGCTGTACACTGAGCTGGAGGACCGCGCGGCGCTGGCCGTATACGCGGACCATCCGGCCCACTGCAAGGTCAAGGAGTTCGTGCACAGCGTCATCTGCGAACGCGTGTGCTGTGATTACGAATTATAAGGGTCCGCCCTCACATCCGGCCCGCCGCAGTTTTGACCAGATGCGGTAAAAAACATAGAACGGATAAAATCCCCTGAATGCAGGACGACGCCTGCTGCGGGGGATTTTATGTTTTCGCTCCCGCGAACAAAGGGGAATTCCTACCGGTTTCATTATCTTTATACTTTCTTAACATCTTTCGCCCTTTTCTTATGATAATATTAATACATATGGTATTATTCCCGGACGCATGGAAAGGTGGCGAGATATGAACAAGAAACTGAAACTCAAGATCCACGAATCGCTGAGCGCGGTCATCCCGATCACCCTGATCGTACTGGCGCTGGGCATGACGGTGGTGCCCATGGAGCTTTCCACGCTGATGCTGTTCCTGGCCGGGGCTGCGCTGCTCATTCTGGGCATGGGCTTTTTCACGCTGGGTGCGGACATGGCCATGATGCCCATCGGCGAGCAGGTGGGCACACAGCTCACGCGCTCAAAAAGGCTGTGGCTCATCGTTGCAGCCTGCTTTGTTATCGGCGTGATCATCACCGTGGCCGAGCCGGACCTGCAGGTACTGGCCCGCCAGACGCCCGCGGTGCCGGACCGCGTGCTCATCTTCACGGTGGCCGCCGGCGTGGGGTTCTTCCTGGTGGTGTCGTTCCTGCGCATCCTGTTCGGATGGAACCTTTCGTGGCTGCTCATCGGCTTCTACATTGTGGTATTCGCTCTGGCGGCGTTCGTGCCCGACGCGTTCCTGGCCGTGGCATTCGATTCCGGCGGCGTGACGACGGGCCCCATTACAGTGCCGTTCATCATGGCGCTGGGTCTGGGCCTGACAGCCGTGCGCGGCGACAAAAACGCCGAGAGCGACAGCTTCGGCCTTGTGGCGCTGTGCAGCATCGGGCCCATCCTTTCCGTGCTCATCCTGGGTATGATCTACAACCCCGAAGGGGCCGGCTATACGCCGCTGTCCATTCCGGACATTGCCAGCACGCGGGAGCTTTGGCTGGAATTCGGCCACGCCCTGCCGGATTACGCGAAAGAGGTCCTGCTGGCGCTGGCGCCCATCCTCGCGTTTTTCGTGGTGTTTCAGGTCTTCTTCCTGAAGCTGCGCCGCAAGGCTCTGGTAAAGATCCTGGTGGGCATGCTGTACACGCTGGTGGGGCTGACGCTGTTCCTGACGGGCGTGAACGTGGGCTTTATGCCCGCGGGCAACTACATCGGAAAGCAGCTGGCCGAGCTGCCTTATAACTGGGTGCTTGTGCCGCTGGGCATGCTCATCGGCTATTATAGCGTCAAGGCTGAGCCGGCTGTGCTGGTGCTGAACAAGCAGGTGGAGGAGATCACCGGCGGCGCCATCTCGCAGAAGGTGATGATGGCAGGGCTTTCCATCGGCATGTCGGTATCTTTGGGGCTTTCGATGGTACGCGTGCTGACGGGCGTTTCTCTGCTGTGGTTCCTGGTGCCGGGCTATGCGCTTGCGCTCGGCCTCAGCTTTCTTGTGCCCAAGATCTTTACAGCCATTGCCTTCGATTCCGGCGGCGTGGCCTCCGGCCCCATGACGGCCACGTTTCTGCTGCCCTTTGCCATGGGCGCGTGCGAGGCCGTGGGGGGCAATATTCTGACAGACGCCTTCGGCATCGTGGCCATGGTCGCCATGACGCCGCTCATCACCATCCAGATCATCGGCCTTGTGTACCAGTTCAAGACGCGCCGTGCGCCGGCAGCGGCCGAAGTGCACGCGGTGCAGGACGAGGAGATCATCGAATTCGGCGTATCGGCCGGGGAGGACGCAACATGACAGATTTCATTTCACCCGTGCGCTGCATGGTGACCATCGTGGACCGCGGCAAGGGCGACCGCGTAGTGGACCTTTGCCGGGCGCGGCACGTGGCCGTGCAGCTGGTGATGCTGGGGCACGGCACCGCCAGCGCCGAGGTGATGGATTACCTTGGGCTGGACGAGCCGGAGAAGGACATTGTGCTCAGCCTTGTGCCGGGTGCTCTGGTGGCGCCGCTGCTGGCGGACCTGACGCTGGCGCTTGGCTTTTCCCGGCCGGGTAAGGGGATTGCATTCACCGTACCGCTTTCCGGCATCAGCGCGGCGGCAAACCGCCAAACAGACGGCGGCCGGGTGCGCGCCGAGATCAACGTGGAAAGGGAGGTTCCCCCGATGACGGAAAACAACCAGTTCGAGCTTATCATCTCCGTGGTGGAGCACGGCATGGCGGACGACGTGATGGCCGCGGCCAAGACGGCGGGCGCACGCGGCGGCACTGTGGCGCGTGCGCGCGGCCTGAGCAGCGAGGAAGCCGAAAAATTCCTGCACATCACCATCCAGCCGGAAAAAGACGTAGTGCTTATCCTGACGGCCGCTGCCCAAAAGCAGTCCATCATGAAGGCCATCTGCAACGAGGCGTTCGCCCGTACGGGCGAACGCGGCATCGCGTTCAGCGTGCCTGTCAGCGATGTGACAGGCCTGGACCTGGCCAGGCTGGCCGGGCAGGCCGAATAAAGGCGCGCCGCATTCCCGCGGAGCGGCGGGTGTTTTCCTTCGCTCCGGACAAATAGCCAAGAGCCGTCCCGGCAGTGTGTGCCGGGACGGTTGTTTTTTTGCCACTTGGCCCGCAGCCACGCCCCGGCTGAAGGGCAAGCCCGGGCCGGGCGCTGTTCACGCAGTGTGTGCAAACGCCTTGCTCCGCTTCAGCCGCACCAGCGCCAGCGCGCTGAAGCCCAGATAGACCGCAATGGAGGGAAGAGACGCTTCCACGCCGAAATCACCGCCCGTTACCAGCGGAGAAGCGGAGTCCAGCACATAATTGAGCAGCGCATATCCGTCGGGCTCCGGGCCGATGTGCAGCACGCCGCCGATCATTACCATATTCCATACGGCGTGCATGGATGCGCCGCACCACACTGTGCCGCTCTCATAAGCCACCAGCGAGAACAGCACGCCCACCGCAGTGCCTGCCGCAAGAAGCTGCAGTATGCCCGCAAAGCTCAGCTCCCGCCCCAGGACGTGCAGCAGGGCAAACGCCAGGGAGGGGCCGAGCACCGCAGCCGTTTTGTTCCAGCGGCGCTCAACGGCCGTCATCAGAACGCCGCGGAACACGGCCTCCTCGACGATGCCCGTGCCCGCGCCGAAGAAAAATACCGCGCCCGCCGCCACCGCCGCGGCATCCTCCGCAGACCCAGCCTGCCAATGTCCCGGTTGACACAGCAGCGCGCCCGCCGCCAGCGCGGGCATCAGCACCGCGCTCGCCGCCCAGACAGGGCGCAGCCGCACTGGTGCAAGACGGCATTCCTCCGGCGTCACGCGCAGGCCCTTTCCGCACAGCAGCAAAAGCCCCGCCACCCCCAGCGCCGCGTACAGCACGCCGGCCAGTACATTGCCCAGCCACACCGGTGCGCCCACCATCAGCGGCAAGCTTGCCAGAAGCTGCGCGCCCAGCTGCGCCGCCGCCAGAATCACCAGCGCCAGAAGCCCCAGCGCCGCCCGCCCGTTTGAAAATTTTCCCGTTTGTTCCATCCGTTCCGCTCCCTTTCGTGTTCTGCTGACGAAACGACGGCGGCGGCGCGGTTTCTTCAGCGGGCCGCCGATGCATAAAGCAGCAGCCGCGTGCCGAAATACACTTCCGGCATGCGGCTGCTGCTTTGCAAACGGTATCGCCTTAAATTTCAATACTCATAACGGCGCTCAGTGCGTTGCCCGGGGCCAGCGTCTCGTGTTCCGGGGTGGTAAGGCTGCCGGGGAATCCGTTCCACGGCTCCATACACACGAAGCCCAGCGGGCACTGGCTCCACAGCACGGCGTTTTTAAAGTTCCCGTCAAACTTCACGGTGACGGTGTGGCCCAGCTCTTTGTCTGTAAAGCGCATGGGGCTCTGCACGCCCTTATAATAGCGGGTGGTCTGCTCGTCGTCATAGGGGAAATCCACGCCTTCAAACGGCGTGTCTCTGCCCGTGTCCGGGTCGGCCGTCAGGCCGGCTTTGATATCCCACTCCAGGTTGCGCACATCGGAAACACGGAAATAGGGATGGAAACCGAAGGAGAACGGCATGTCCGTGCTGCCGGTATTCTCATAGGTCTGCTCAAAGCGCAGCTCGCCGCCCCTGAGCACATACCGGATGGTAACGCTGAACGCAAAAGGATAGCTTTCCCGCGTTTCGGCGTTGTCCGTGACGCGCACGGTGACGGATGCGCCGTCCGTTTCGCCCGTCTCCACCACCTGCCAGGGCATGGAGTGGACGATGCCGTGGATGATCATAGGATAGCTTTTGCCGCCGAAGGTGTTCGCGTCCTGCGGCGCGCGCCCGCACATGGGAAACAGCACGGGCATGGCGCAGCGCGGGCGCTCCGGCTGAGAGAAGTTCGGCTCCCGCAGCCAGGAATATTCATCTCCGTTTTTGGTGAAGCTCGTCACCATGCCGCCCTTTTCGGGCACGACGGTGGCGGTGGTGCCGGCGCCGGTATCGGCCAGGACATAGGCTGTATACGCGCCCTGAGTGGTTTTTGTCACAGTAAACATTTTGCGTCAACCTCCAAATGTATTTTCATTTCCAGCCCGGCCCAGAAACTGTTTCGGGCTGATATGATATTCCGCTTTGAACGCCCGGTAAAAATTGGCGTAATCCCCAAAGCCGCAATGGCCGTATACGTCCGTGGGCGCCACGCCGTTCGCCAGCATCTGTTTTGCGATGACAAGGCGCTTCTGGATGATGTACCGGTATACGCTGGTACCCACCAGGCGGTGGAATTCGTGGGAAAGATGGTATTTGCTGATAAAAAATTTTGCGGAGAGCAGGTCTAACGACAGCTCATCCGGGTAATGCTCGTTGATATAGTGCAGCACCTCGGCCACGACAGGGCCCGCCTTGTCCTCCACCTCGTGGCGGGCCGGGGCCGCCAGCGCAAAGCGGTTCAGCCCGGCCAAAAGCTGCAGCAGGCACGCCCGCGCCACCACATCGCTGCCATAGGCCGCGGCCTGCGCACCCTCACTCTCCGCCCCGAGGCGTTCCATCAGCGTCTGGCTCTCCGCCCGCTGGGCAGGCGGCAGGCGCAGCAGATTGGTGTGGCCGGGCGCGCTTGCGTCAAAGCAGCGCGTCAAGCTCGTCTGGGGGGTGCTGAGCTGTTCCAGATACCGCTTGTCCAGCCAGAGCACCATCCGCTCATAGGGGCCGTGGTCCTTCGCGATGCGGGGCTGGTGCAGCTCCATGGGGCCGATGAGCAGGATGTCGCCGGGTAGCAGGCGGTAGATGCGGCTCTCGATGCTGTATTCCACACTGCCATTCAGAAACAGGTAGATCTCGTAAAAATCATGATGGTGCAGCGAGACCTCGCCCAGCTCGGAATCGCAGTAGCGGAAGATCTCGTATCCGGGGCGCAGCATGTGCTGGCGCTGCGTAAAATTCTGTGCCTTGCCCGCCAACCGGCAGCCCTCCTTCCGCACCGCATATGGACGGTGCCGCCGCTGTCCCCCAGCGGTCCTTTGCTTTTAGTTTAAGACAAGTTTCGCAATGCGTCAAGCAATAATAACAATTTTTATTGTAAATCCGTATGGTACACTAAAAGTATCAAAATGCCGCGTTCTGCGGCTTTGCGCACCCCAGTGTATCGAAAACAAAACGGGAGGTTTTTTCTATGAAAATGTCATTCCGCTGGTATGGCGAATCCGACCCCATTTCTCTGGAGTACATCTCGCAGATCCCGGGCATGCACAGCATCGTTTCCGCTGTGTACGATGTGAAGCCCGGCGAGGTGTGGCCCGAGGAGAGCCTGGCCAAGATGAAGGCCCAGTGCGAGGCCCACGGCCTTGTGTTCGATGTTGTCGAAAGCATCCCCGTGCACGAGGACATCAAACTCGGCCGCAACAATGTGGACGAGCTGCTGGACGTGTACTGCGAAAACATCCGCCGCTGCGCCAAGTACGGTGTAAAGTGCGTCACGTATAATTTTATGCCCGTGTTCGACTGGACGCGCACGCAGCTGGACAAAAAGGCGCCGGACGGCTCCACCAGCCTGGTGATGTACTGGGACCAGATGAACGGCCTTGACCCGCTGAAGGACGACATCCATCTGCCCGGCTGGGATTCCAGCTACTCCCAGGAGGAGGTGCGCGAACTCATCAACGCCTACGGCGCCATCGGTGAGGAAGGCCTGTGGAAAAACCTTGAGAAATTCCTCAAGAAGGTCATTCCCGTGGCCGAGGAGTGCGGCGTTGTGATGGCCATTCATCCGGACGACCCACCCTATCCCATCTTCGGCCTGCCCCGCATCATCACCTGCGAGGAAAACCTGGACCGCTTCCTGGCTCTGGTGGACAGCCCCGCAAACAGCCTGTGCCTGTGCACCGGAAGCCTGGGCTGCGCCAAATCCAACGACGTGGCCAAGATGGTGCGCAAATACAGCGCCATGGGCCGCATCGGTTTCATGCACATCCGCAACGTCAAGATCATGGACGACGGCAGCTTTGAGGAGCGCGCTCATCTGTCCAGCTGCGGCAGCCTGGATATCTACGAGATCGTTAAGGCGCTGGTGGAGACGGGCTTCGACGGTTATGTCCGCCCGGATCACGGCCGCATGATCTGGGGCGAGACGGGCAAGCCCGGCTACGGCCTGTTTGACCGCGCCCTTGGGGCCACTTATATCAACGGCTTGTTTGAAGCCTGCGAGAAGGACCGCAAATAAGGCGGCTTCTTCGGATGTTTTCCGGCCCGGCGGGGCTTGCACTCCCGCCGAACCGGCGTACAGGCCGCGCGGCCCGCTGCGCCAGCAGGTTGTCTGGAGCCTGCGGAATGGGCCGCAGGAAACCCGCAGCTTTTGCTGATTCCGCCAAAACGCCGGGCGGCCGCATGCCGCCCGCCATTTGAATTTTGAAAGGAGCGTCATTCCCATGAACAAAAATGTACTGGATACCGATCTTTCCGGCAAAGTTGCCGTTGTCACCGGCGCGGGCGGCGTGCTGTGCAGCGCGTTTGCCAAAACGCTGGCCCGCGCGGGCGCGAAGGTCGCCCTGCTGGACCTGAACGAGGAAGCCGCGCAGAGCTTCGCGGATGAGATCACCGCCGAGGGCGGCGTTGCCAAGGCTTACAAGTGCAACGTGCTGGACAAGGCCGTCTGCTATGAAGTGGCGGACGCCGTGGAAAAGGACTTTGGCAAATGCGATATTCTGGTGAACGGCGCGGGCGGCAATAATCCGCGAGCCACCACCGATAAGGAATATTTTGAAGAAGGCGACATCGACGCCGACACCAAAAGCTTCTTTGACCTGGACGCTTCCGGCGTGGAGTTCGTGTTCAACCTCAACTTCCTGGGTACGCTGATCCCGACGCAGGCGTTCGCGCGCCAGATGGTGGGCCGCGAGGGCTGCAACATCATCAACATCAGCAGCATGAACGCCTACACTCCGCTCACGAAGATCCCGGCGTACTCCGGTGCGAAGGCCGCCATTTCCAACTTCACCCAGTGGCTGGCCGTTCACTTCTCCAAAGTGGGCATCCGCTGCAACGCCATCGCTCCGGGCTTCTTCTCCACCAAGCAGAACGCCGCTCTGCTGTGGAACGCGGACGGCACGCCCACGGCGCGCACCGGCAAGATCCTTGCCGCCACCCCGATGGGCCGCTTCGGTGAAAGCGAGGAGCTGGACGGCGCGCTGCTGTTCCTTTTGAACAACAAGGCAGCCTCCTTCATCACGGGCGTCGTCATCCCCATCGACGGCGGTTTCTCCGCCTATTCCGGCGTCTGAGTCCGGCTGGTTATTTTTGCAGCGCCAGTGCAGTTTATTTCTGCGCTGGTGCTGCTTTTTACTTTTTCTATATAAAAAAGCTGCCAATTGCTTGTCTTTTTGACTGAAATATTATACAGTTATAGTATATTCGGCGCTGCGCCGCTGCTCTATATTTCAGGCCGTGCGGCCAAAGGAGGTTTCACGATTATGGGGCGTCAGAGCATGCCTGTCCGGCACAATTCCCGTAATTGGCTCCGCCGTTCGCTTTATGGCCTGCTGATCGTATTCCTGGCGGTGCTCATCGCCGCCGTGTGCATCTTCTCTGTGGTAAACGCCAACGGCCTGCAGACTGCCGTGGACCGTAGAACAAAGGCCTATGTGAGCGATGTGACTTTCCAGATGGCTCAGAATATCGACGCACAGCTTGCCAATGTGATGCAGACGCTGGAAATGTTAACGGACAGCCTTGTGCGGATAGACGGAGCTGAGCATCGCATGGATTTTTTAAAGCAGAGAGCATAGATGCTTGGTTTTACGCAGCTTGTTTTGTGCGATGTAGAGGGGGAGGGCATCTGCACCGATGCTTCCACGCATAATTTCAGCGGCCTGCCGGGCTTCGAGGCTTCCGCGGCAGGGGAACGCGGCGTTTCCTTTCTGGAAAACCAGCGCATCCTTTATACCGTTCCCATCGTCTACGAGGGAAGCATTTTCGGCGTTTTGGCCGGAGAGCGCGACAAAGCCAACATGCAGGCACTGATCGCGACCGACGGCTTTGACGGCAACAGCGTTTCCTGTATTATTGACCGCGACAGCAACGTAGTCATCTCTCCCACAAACCTGGACTTTTTCTTCGCCCTGGACGACCTGTTTGTCGCAAACAAGGATCCGGAGCTGGCCTCTGCCGTAAGAGAGATGCAGGCCAATATGCAGGCAAATGTGAGCGGAGTAATCGTATTTACCACCCCGGACGGCGTGGACGTGATCATGTCCTACGATCCATTGGAAACGTTTGACTGGGTGCTTCTCACAATCCTGCCCGCCGACATCATCTCCCATGATACCGATGCATACATCCAGCATACCTTCCGGCTCAGTACCGCGGTCATCGTACTGTTTTCGCTCATCCTGGCCGTTATGTGCGGCATCTATTACAGCCACCGCCGCCAGCTGGAGCACATCGCCTTTGTGGACCCGGTGACGGGCGGCATGAACAACGCGCGCTTTCAGTATTCCTGCCGCCGTGTTCTGGATGGCGCAAAGCCTGGCGCCTTCACCGTTGTTTCGCTGAACCTGATGGACTACCGCCTCATCAATGAGATTTTCGGCCCCAAAGAGGGCAACGATACGCTGCGCCATGTGATGCAGGTGCTGGGACGCCATATCCGGCCGGACGAGGCCGCCGCGCGCGGTGAGGCCGGACACTTTTTCCTGTGCCTGCACGAGCACCGGGAGGACGCCGTCATTGCCCGGCTGGGGGAAATACGCGCCGACGTCAACGCTTTCAACGCCCAGCGGGAGACGCCCTATTATCTGACGCTGCTGGCGGGCGCCTACCTTGTACAGGAGCCAGGGCTCGATATCACTGTAATGCAGGATCGCGCGGACGCCGCCCGCAAAAGCAAGCCCGCGGAGAACGGGCGCTGCGCGTTCTACGACGCGGGCATCACCGCGCGGATGCATCTTGAAAAGGAGCTTGTCAACCTGCTGGACAGCTCGCTGGCAAACCGGGACTTCAAGGTGTATTACCAGCCGAAGGTCCGTCTGCGGGACGGGCAGGTAGCCAGCGCCGAAGCACTGGTGCGCTGGCAGCATCCGCAGAAGGGGTTTATCTACCCTTCGGATTTTATCCCTGTGTTCGAGCGCAGCGGCGACATTTGCCGGCTGGATCTGTATGTGTTCGAGGAGGTCTGCGCCATGCTTGCGGGCCGCCTGGCGCAAGGCGCGCCGGTGTTTCCCGTCGCGGTGAACCTCTCGCGCCGGCATTTCCAGACAACGGATTTTCTGCAGCGGTTTGCGGATATCCGGGACCAGTACCAGATCCCCGGCGGCCTGATCGAGCTGGAGCTGACGGAATCTATCTTTTTCACTGTCGGCGATATCCTGAACGTAAAAGAGGCCATCCGGCGCATGCATGAGCTTGGCTTCCTTTGCTCGCTGGACGATTTCGGCGCCGGGTTCTCGTCGCTGGGGCTGCTCAAGTCCTTCATGGTGGATTCCGTGAAGTTGGACCGCAGCTTTTTCCTGGACGATTCCCAGCGCGCCCACGACGTGGTGGAATCCATCGTGGAGCTTGCCCGCAAGCTGGGCATTGAGACGGTGGCCGAGGGCATTGAAGCGCCGGAACAGGTGGATTTTCTGCGCAGCATAGGCTGCGACCTGGTGCAGGGTTACGTTTATGCGCGCCCCATGCCCGCCGAAGAACTGGAAGCGTGGATGCGCGCGCGGCACGGCGGCGAAGTCACGCAGATCTGATCCCTTTCAAAACAAAGCGCCCCGGCACACACTGATGTGCATCCCGTCAAGGAGACAATGAAAAAACATAAAATTTTTTGCGATCGGCAGCACAGCTGCCGGTCGTTTT
>PPYF01548072.1_pt1 | contig 10982 bp, 10 predicted proteins | sample 1559871 | NCBI WGS metagenome assembly PPYF01 (sample SAMN08240021, study PRJNA423297) | Human gut metagenome, whole genome shotgun sequencing project.
TGTTCTATTGACGATGCGGTACATTATATTATTTTAATTCTTTTCTTTCTCTATTAATTGGCATATTGGCACATTGACCAATCGGCACATTATTCTTCTTCTTTATGTTTCTCCGGATCGTAAAGCATTGCCGTACAAATACAGAATTTCCGGTTTTTGGCTACCAATATATCATGGTTGATACAACCTTCGCAGCCGCGCCAGAATGCTTCGTCATCCGTCAGTTCGTTGAACGTGACGGGTACATAACCGAGTTCCGTATTCATTTTCATAACGGCGGCACCACTGGTCAGACTGAATATTTTGGCCCATGGCCAACGCAGGCGGGCGAGTTTGAAAGAAGCTTGTTTGATACGTTTTGCCAGTCCCAAACCGCGATAGTCTGGGTGTACGATCAATCCCGATGTCGCTACATATTGTTTATTACCCCACGATTCTATATAAGTGAAGCCTGCAAATTTATCTCCCTCCAGGGCGATAATGGCTTTCCCTTCTTTCATCTTGGTTGCAACATATTCGTGTGTACGTTCTGCAATTCCTGTCCCGCGTACTTTCGCTGCATTTCTGATTGTCTCCAAAATAGTGTCAACGTAAACCTCATGTGAGGCGTCGGCTACCATCACATCTATTTTTTGAGTCTCCATTTCTTTAATAAGTGTCGAGTATATAGTTATCTGTTTATTGTATATTCGGAATAATAAGTGACAGGAAGTTTCGTACCATTTTAGGCTCGGCACCTTCACGCAATACAAGCATGATGGTGTCATCGCCGGCAATGGTTCCTAATATATCGCCGAACTCACGATTGTCGATATCATAAGCCATACTGCTGGCGTATCCGGGACGTGTTTTGATTACAGCTATGTTGCCGGAAAACTGCAGGGAGACGAAGCCATTGTTCATTAACATCTCGGTGGCACTTTGGTCACCAACACGTTTGTACATGATGTCATTAGGCAATACGTATACATATTTACCGTTCATGCTGGCTGCTTTGGCTACTTTCAATTGCTTCAAATCACGTGAAAGAGTGGCTTGCGTCAGTTCAAAACCTTCGGCTGCAAGAGCCTGTAACAACTCTTCCTGTGAACCTACCTCTTTGCTTGAGATAATCATTTTGATAGCGTCTAATCGGTTTGCTTTCTTCTTCATCTTGTATAATTATTCTAAGAATGGCGCAAAAGTATGCAATAAATTGGAAAAATGATGCATAAAACCAAACTTTTTTATTCTTTTTATACATAAAAGCGGAATTTATTCAAGAATGGTTTTAATAAAGGGGGATGAAGGTGGCTTGGCTTGGCGACATAACCGATGGAGAAGATTACAAAATTATCTCACCTTCTTGATAACAGCTCCTGTTTTTAGGGTTAAATTAGTTTGGAGCATATATGATGTGTCTTTGATTATTGCATTTCTCTTCTCATGATTTTTAGTTAGCGCGACCGTTTATATATCTCTTTCAAAGTAGGAACCTTTTGTGGGATTTTTGTGTATTTCACTGCATTTAGAATGAAGGATGAATCGGATATAGTTGAATCGGGACCGACTGTGTTATATTCTATTTTATCAATCAATAGATTTCTTCTCTTCAAACTCTTTTTAGGAAATGCTATGCAAGCAGATCTGCTTAGCGAGATTTCGCGAATTAAATATTCATTCTCTTTTGTGTAGTATTCATACATTGGGTTCAAGTATACTGTGTCATTTGTTATTTCCCAATTTCCCATTATCATTTTCCAGTCATCAGGTAAGTGAATCTCAAACATTCTGGGCTTTTCTCTCATGATAAAGTAGGAAATAGCGGTACTGTCTTCCATAGAAGAGCTACGTATGAATAATATGTGAGAAAATTTCGACGCACTTATATGATTCTTCAAACATATTTTGCTGGGTATGGATAATAAACGAGGAAATCTCGTATATCTGTGTGTTTGACAAGACATGATTATAAAACAGCATAACAAGATGGGGATATATTTTTTCATTTAGGTATTATTTAAATTTGTAGTCAAGTATTTATTTATCGTATGAATTCTCTTTTGAGGGGCAGGAAACTTGTTCCCATGTATCTGCGCGCTTTAGCCGACTATATTTTCGTTTGAATTTGGATGCTTTCATTGGAATTCTTAAATATGTTATATTGCTGGGTGAGCTAAAAAGAGATTTAAAGGGTTCCAACTCACCCGTAAAGACAATGGTGAGATCTGTCTTATCAATCAGTTTGTCTCCGTCTATTACGTATTTCTGAGGTATATTAAACCATGTTAATTGATCTTCTGGAAGAATTTCCCGTAATTTTTTTAGAGCCGGATCATCTAATCCGGATTCGTACCGAGGGTACAGATATAATGTATCGTTCATCATATTCCATCCTCCAAACGTGACAGAACCTATTTGGCTGGAGTATTGTATTTCAAAAACCTTAGGTTGTTCCCTTAATATTATATAGGTGTCATCAGCTGCTGCGTTTCGGGGAGATATGTAAATATCCGACATATAAGGCATTCCGATCGGGTTGTAGGTTTGACAGGAGACATTGAAATAGCACAAAATGATAATAAATATATACTTTTTCATTTTTCTTATTTAATTCTTATGTAAGTAACTCCGTTTACTCTAAGGGCAGAATGTGTGACATTTGCCATATTTTGCAATATTTACTTTGTAAATTATTTTTTAGGACAGGAGACTTGTTCCCATGTATCTGTACGCTTTAGCCGACTATATTTCCGTCTGAATTTGGATGCTTTCATTGGAATTCTTAAATATGTTATTTTACTGGGATTACTGAAATGGGATTTAAAGTATTCCAAATCCTCTGTAAAGAGAATACTGTAGTCCGTTCTATCAATCAGTTTGTCTCCTACTATTACGTATTTCTGAGGTATATTAAACAGAGTTAAATTGCTTAGGCGAATTTCCCGTAATTTTTTTAGAGCTGAATGATCTCCGGATTCGTACCGAGGGTACAGATATAATGTATCGTTCATCATATTCCATCCTCCAAACGTGACAAAACCTATTTGACTGGAGTATTGCATCTCAAAAACCTTAGGTTGTTCCCTTAGTATTAAATAAGAGTCATCGGTTGCTGCGTTTCGGGGAGATATGTAAATATCCGACATATAAGGCATTCCGATCGGGCTGTAGGTTTGACAGGAGACATTGAAATAGCACAAAATAATAATAAATATATACTTTTTCATTTTTTTATTTAATTCTTATGTAAGTAACTCCGTTTACTCTAAAGGCAGAATGTGTGACATTTGCCATGTTTTGTAACATTTTTGGGCTGTTTATCTTGATTTCCGGTTCTTTTGTCACATCCATCGGCCCTTTTTGAAGGCGCCCATAAATTTCATCTTCAGCTATTGAAAAAACGGAACGCGGTATTCCACCGAACAAAGCTCCTCTTGCATAAGCGGCTACTTCATCCGATTGATCGTAATAAGGCTGACCATCTTTAAATTCTCCAGTACTAAGTTCTCCTATTTCAAATTGATAAGCATGTTTTAATTCATGGGCAAGCATAGACAGGCCTCCTGTACTTGGAAGTTTAATCTCGAAATTGTTATTTTTAAAATTGAACCCGGCTCCACCTATCGCTGATTCATTTGTGCTTGTAAAATTATCTGTATGTATATCATAAGTTTGATCTGACGCCTTCAATATTGCTATTTCTCCCCTTGCAGCTTCTAATTCTGTATTGTTATCAGTCAGCCTATTGATTTTTCTCTGTAGTTTCCGAATCTCTTTGTCAGAAAGTCCACCTCCATTAATTAAAGCAGTAGCTTTTTCTATCCCGGCAGCATTTCTTGCTATTCTTTTACTTATATCACTGAGAAAATATTTAACTTTTTCCCATGCCCTATCTGTAAATATCATTCCCGTAGGGTCGGTGTATCTTGCTGTATTGTTATTGCAGAATGCATATGGGCTTATCCATGCATACTTTTCTGCCATCGGATCCATGGTCTGTGTTCTCATCAACCATGGATCATACATCCTTGCGTTGAAATCATATTCATTCAATCCGTGCATGCCGATAAACTCTTTCCCTCCGAACATAAACGGTTGGCGTTCCACATTCTTACTGTTCCCTAAGAGAATTCCCGTTGGAGAATACAGCAGTGATTGTAATGCAATCACATTGGATTCCACGCTTTTACTGAGTCTCACATTTCCTAAGTGATCATGCACGTAATAATTGTAAAGATAATATCGTTCTTCGTCACTTCCTAAGTGGTCGGCGGAAATGAAGCCTTCGGGAATCTGGATCATGTACATCTCATGATTGACGTATCCGTTCTTTACTGTCCTGCTTCGGTACATGTAGCTTCCGTCCCACTGATCGGTAGAGATCTCGCACGGATCATCGCTTTTCCAGATAATATCCTGCGGGACTACAATGTTGGTGGTATAGGTCTTATATATCGTTTTTATCTTCCGACCGTCTGCCAAATAGCTGTTGATGATCTGATTGCCGTTACCAAACTGGATGGTATCTGGCAAATTCAGAATATTATAGCGTATAGCTACGATTTCCTTATTTAGGTTTTTTGTCAAGTTTCCGTTAGCGTCATAAAAAAACTCTTTGTCTGCATGGGAATTGTCCGGATAGTTTAGTTCGCTATAGCTTGGATCGAAATCTGCCTCATTTGTTGCCGTCTGGAGTTGGTTTCCCGAATAAGTCATTGTCAGTCGGTTCAGAATATTACCGTCGTTTTGAGAATGCTCGAGGAAGGTGATATTTCCCATTTTGTCATATTCGTATGATTCATAATGGATAATACTGCTTCCTGTTGTTGTTACCCCGACTAATCGGTTAAGGCCATCGTATTGAAATTTATAGGATTGCGGACGACCTTGGACATAATTTATGTGCCCGATATTACCGTTGTAACGTCTGTACTGTGCAGGAGTGTTTGAATCGTTATAATAGATGTGTTCGGTGAAGTTCCGGCTTTTGATCGAGGTAAGCCAGTTTCTGCTGTTGTAGGTATAAGCCACGGTATCTGTGTGGTTGTGGCGATACTTTTCCTGCAACCTCCCTAATTCATCGTACTTGTTTTCCAGAAGTAAAATTCGTTCACCGTCATTATGGCAATGGTAGAGTCTGACAGGACGATAGGCATGATCGTACTCATATTCATATTCCTCTTTTTGGTCGTTTAGCATCCGCGGGTCACTTGGTGGATAAGGGTATCTGTAAAAACCGGAGGTGTGTTTCTTTTGCATTCTCAACAGGTCACCTCTGTAATTATACAATGATGATATCACATTACTATGCCCTTCCGGGGTATAATAACTGCGTATCTGGACGGGTTGTCCTGCTTTGTCATAATAATAAGCGGTTATTTCTCCTCGTGAGGGGGCGTCGAACTGTCTGACAAATACCCCTGTTTGTAAACCTTTGCTATTCGGATAATGTATCCCATAAGAATTATCGTGTACATAATTTAAAAATGTATTACTATGAGTGGAGTTTCTGAAACTTGATAAAGAAATGAAGTCGTAGGTGTCGTAATAATGGGCAGTTATGATTTCCATATCATCGGAAAATGAAAAATTGTTAGTATAGCCAAAAGATCCTGATGTCTCATTGTGGGTATACGTTTCGATCACAATTTTATTATTGAGGTATGAAGTCAGAAACGATACGGTTTTATCCGTTGTAAGGATTCCCATGATAATCTCTCGTCCCCCAAAATCATATTTATGAAACAGCCATTGCTTCTTCTTCCTTTGGTTTCCGCTCTGTGACAGGACGAGACGATCGGCTTTATCGTATACATAATAAATAGGTTCCACACCAGGAAGTTTTTTTTCCACACAACGGTTGTAAGAGTCATATTGGTAGTAATAGGCATACAAATCTAATACTCCTCCCTTCTCCATGGCATACTCTCTGTTCGTAATCAGGGCATCGGAAGCCATGGGGGGGAATATGTAGCAGAGACGGTTACGTGAATCATATACGTTGTAGGTGTCATACGCTTTGGATGAATCATACCTTCGGGTCAGTATGACACGTCCTATGTTATCTGTGAATGTTTCCACCTTATTTTTATCCTCGTCCCATACGGTATTACATTTCAGGGAGTTTGCAGGAAAGACTCCTTTTCTTTCTAATCTTCCGGTAGAGGATATCACATAATCGGCTACCGGATATTTGCAGTTTCCCGAATACTCGTAACTGATGCCTGCACTGTTCAAAAACCATGCGGCACCCGGTCCCGTCTGCTTTATCGGTAGATTCAATGCTCTCATATATTCGTTCCTGATGTAGCCGCTGTCGCTGTTGGCCGTATAATCGAACGGTACAAAAGCTCCGTTTTTTGAAGACGGAGTGGGTATCGACTCCAGCACCTTGTTTCCCAGACCGTCATAGACGATATGGGTATATAGATCATCGCCATTGGGAGAAATCCCCAACCGGATACTTTCCTTTTCTCTTCCCAAACCGTCATAATATACAATGTCGGTCAGTCCGCTTTCGGTATTGTTTTTATCGGTAACACGAGTTGTTATATAATTCATGTTTTCATTGATCTGGGCTTGAGCTTCCAATGAGATATATAGTAGGAAGCACAAACAAATGAATATGTTCTTCATACTCTGCTATTTTTTTGTATGTGGATCGGAAATGATATGAATGTCGTATTCTTCCATCATATCGGAGTTGATTGTACCATTCAAGATAGTTGCCACACAATATCTACCACCGTATCCCCACAATTGGCATACTACGGTTCCATCTTTGAATTTAGTCTGACTGACATTGCCTATTCGGTCGTATAGGTACTCCTCTCTCACTTCATATGCTCCGTTTATTAGCACTTTTTGGCGGTAAGGCTTTACAAAATTTCCCAGTTTCTTGTATTCGATCATCTGTTTTTCTATAATTGATTCGCTGGCCCCGTTTTTTAATGAAACGGAATGCTCAATCGGTGCATGGATCATATTTATAGATTTCATGTAGGCTTCTGCTTCCGACAGGTTTTTCAGGTCGTTTACATAGGTGTATCTGTGAATCAAGTGACGATCATTTTTTATTCTTTCTGTCTTCTGGATGAGTTGGTCTTTGCTGTTATATTCATATTTTGTTTCCGTATTATTGTAATTGTCAAAAACGTACTTCTCCAACAACACGGTATTGGTGACATATTTTATATAAGGATAAGTGGCGTCCATGGCATATTTGTATAGCCTGATTGTATCGGCTATGGGATAAGTATAAGAATAATCATATCTTTCTTCTCTTACCCAATCTGGAGCATTTTCGTATTTATAATATCTTTTATATAGCAGATGCCCCAGCCGTGAGTAGTTGGTAGGCACGTCTCTGAATAGGTAATTGACGTAGTCGCGGTTGCCTTTTATATAATGATCGGCACTTGGATAGTATTTGATCTCATTCTCCGTACGTTCCAAAGGGGATGTAATATCACGATTGTTTTCGTAGGTATCGAATATATATTCTACGGTCGAATGATCGCTTTTGGTTTCTGTTGCTCTTCTGTACATTATATGGGTACCGATAGGCGGAACGTTGTTGAGTACGTTGACCGTGGATTCTTTCCGGATAGACCGATAGGGGCAAGTCATTTCTAAGTCTCCACTGTATAGAAACTTGTATCGAGGCATGTACAGTAATAATCCGGAGCTTTTTCCATTACTCTCCTGGTAAGAAAAAGTTCTTTCGTTGAATTTGCCGTCCTGTGTATAATCTACTATTCTTTTGATTCTTAACCCACCTGTTTCGCAGTCGGATTCTTTATTGACCAACATATCGAATATCATATTTGTTTGACCTTCATTTCTCCTATCCACCAGACGCGAATATGTGTTGGCTTCGTATTCGTATCGGGTATATCCACCGGTGGGGTACGTTATTTTCTCAAGCATTCCTACGCGGGCAAATGAAGCGTCCGGATCCCGTTGTGTACTTACAATTGTTTCATTCTCCAGATTGTCATAAACTGTTTTGGGAATAAAATCGGCCAATGTTGAGTTCGGTTTTCCGTTATAATATCCCCAATGATCACTTGAATGAGTTCCCATATATGGCATTCCGCATGCTTTGTTGTATTCATACTGATTTGGGGACGTTTCACCCATTCATCGTGATTAGGTCCGGTTGAAACTTCTCTGCCGCAATCTCCCGCATCGTTATAAACGATGTCTCCTGTGGGAAGCATATATTCGGCCAATGCATGGTGTGCTCCGGCATTGTGAGCAGAATAGGTGTCGTAATCAAAAAAGATGGTCCTCCCGTTTGGAGCTGTTACTTTGGTTAGCATCCAGGATACGGTGATTTCTTTGTGATCTATAGTTGCCATGTATTCTTTCGGTGTAAAAAGATACTCATATCCATCTCCTACGGAAATGCTGAAAGTATAGATGTCTCCCTTTATTTTAATATTCGTGCTGCTTATATTGGTATCATAAATGTGTATCTTGTTTTTATATCCGAATATGAAGTTTCCTTCATACCCCATAAAACTGAAATGAAACTCATCCGGTTCAGGATCATATTTCTTTAAGTCGGGGGCAACAATCAGATAAGGCCGGTAGTCCTTTTTGTCTTGAGCATTTTTTACTTGGTCGAGATAATCAATCTTGTCGTATCCTAATTTATGCAAAAAGTAAAAACCGATTCCAAGGTCTTTGTCCATAAATTCGTCTACCTGTCCATGTACCTGTCGGGTAATGCATCCTCCGGCATTCAACCGCCAACCCAAGCCGAGAGGACCGCTTAATTGATTTACTTTATAGCCGTTATTGGAATAACTGATGTTAATGGGGAGTTTGAAGTCAGCATCCTCATAATGATAAAGGGCTATTTGTTGTGAAATAGTTCCTCTGCTGAGATCAACAGGATTGTTGCCATATTGCATCATACCAATGGCATTGGGTGATTCTACTTTTATGTTCCGCTTGTTGTAAGCGGAGAAATCATATTCACTGTCTTGTGCAGAAAGATGAATTTGTGCGTTTATTAGTAATAGTAAAAGTACGTATTTGAAATGATTATTGACCATGTTCTTTATTTTACTGTTTTTATACCATATATCTTTTCGTTTACTGTAATACGAAGTACCAAACTTTGAGGCCAAGAATTTTCAAGAAGAATTTTCTCATGATAAAGTCCTTTGCTCAAATTTTCTTTAGGAAAATCGGTGAGCAAACGTCCTTGTGTGTCAAAAAGCATAAAACCTACTCGGGCGGACTGATTAAGCATAAATTCTACAAGTAGTTCATTCCCATTTGTGCTTATATTGTATGTCATAATGCCATTTTGATTGGTAAAATCGTTTCTATAGTCTGATCGACGTCTGTCCTGTTCTTCGCTAATCTCTTTCTCTTCCCTTTTTTGAGCATTTTCCGGATCATTTTTCAATTTATAATATTGTTCTGACGGTGTGTATAAAAATGCGGTGTTAAAATGCTTATCCGGTTTTTGGGAGCGATAAATCGTATTCTCCACAGTTTCGAATACGGGATATCGGTAGCCTTCTGCATACCAACGATAAGTGTCGGTTTGTATCCATGAACTATCTGTGGCGAGGTAATAGTCAATGCTGTCAATCGGCCATCGGTTTATGTTTGGTTGACAACTCGGAGAAGGATTGTCTATATGCTTTATGATTTTTTTTGTATGGTGAATTCTTAAAACAGAATTTAAAGTATCGCTTTCCGGAAGAATGAGGGTTCCATAAGCATCTGCATGTAATTCAACAACCCCTTGAGAAACGATAGTCAAGCGTTTGCAATAGCTGCCGGTGGCGTGGAAATAGTCTTTGGCTTGTTGCTGATAGCCAAATGGAAAAATAAGTTGTATCTCCGGTTTGAGGTAAGAAAGTTGAGTAGTGGCATTGGCATATCCTACTGAAAAAAGAGTATCTCCACTTAATAAATATTTATAGAGCGTACGATGCTCTTTTCCTGTTATTAAAGAATCCTTGATAGTCGAGTAAGTCAGTTCGTAATTCTCGTCTATCAGTTTCAGTTTACTGAAATCCCAAAGTACTCTTTCACCATCTCTACCCGGACTTTTATACTCCATTTGTTGTTTCACGATTCTGTCTCCGGAGCGCATTATATTCCTATCTTTATCCATTACCGGTTGTGCTATGACTATATAACAGAAAAGGAATACCGTTGAAAAGGTTAACAAATACTTCATGTTTTTGGGTTAGATATTTTATTATTAAAACATTTCTTATCTGTATGTTACTATCCTATAAGGAGAATATATAACAGTTATTAACTCTGTTGCGAGTGCGAAGATATTTTATTGGGGTTCTTGAAACTGATTTACGAATAATAACTACATGATGAAGATTATGTGTGAAATGATATTGCTTTTGTTGTGATTTAAGATATATGTATGTGCTGAAAAAAAAGATAAAGAGATTATTTGGAAATGAAAATCTGAGACATTTAGAAGGATCTGTAAAAGTTTGGTTATTAATGTACTATGTAATCGGTTAATTGCTCGTAGAGAATCGGCTCGTTCCTCTACGATGAACACTTCGATTCTCTACGAGCAACGGGGTTTTTCTCACCGATAAACAAGCAAAGTATTTATAAAATGAGACAACCTGCATAGATGTAAAAATGGAAACATTAATTAGGTGTAAAGAAAAAGGAGATAGGGTAAAGGGGCTTTTTCGTAAGTTGTTCCATAGCAAATTCGTATATTGTATAACGTTTCTTGTATATGTGGTTATCAGTAAAGAAACTTACCCGTACTAAAAAATAGTTAATGAAATAACAACCAAAGAACGGAGAAAATCACTTAGTGGTGGACTTCGTGCATAAAGATAACAAAAACCTTCTAACTGTAAAAAATAAAGGCACTATAAAATATTTTGTGTAAATGTAAAATACGGGCTTCAGTATGGGTTCCGTATTTTTTATTTAATAGCTTTGCAAAATGAAGAAAATTATGAAAGAGAAGAATCATGTAGTGC
>PPYF01017334.1_pt1 | contig 10980 bp, 10 predicted proteins | sample 1559871 | NCBI WGS metagenome assembly PPYF01 (sample SAMN08240021, study PRJNA423297) | Human gut metagenome, whole genome shotgun sequencing project.
ATAAAAGGCCTTCTATCAAGCAGAAGACCTTTTTAAAGCTTATTCTTATTTAAGATATCAACAGTATATTAGTAAGTTCAAATTTATATTTTTGTTAAACACTCGCTTTTCAAATCAAAACCGTTTTCTAAAAGATAGTGCTTTACTATAAACTATATCTATTTCTTCAAATTTGATATAAAAGCAAATATTTATCATATTTTTCTATTTTTGTACTTTATCACTTTGTATTTTTGTACTTTATCACTTTGTGTTTTTACACTTTATCACTTTGTATTTTTATACTTTACTACTTTGTGTTTTTATACTCCAACAGCTTAGCAATGACTTCATCAACATTTTCCATTTTGTTTATTTCGTCTCTAAACCTTGCAGAATTCTTCATCCCCTTTAGATACCAGCCAATATGTTTTCTCATTTCTCTTACGGCTACAAACTCACCATGCTCTTTGACAGATAATCCCATATGTTTTATAGCTACATCTAACTTTTCTTCCTTACTCGGAACTGGCAAAATCTCACCTGTCTTTAGATAATGACTTATTCTTTCAAATATCCAAGGATTTCCTTGAGCACCTCTTCCAATCATTATAGCATCGCACTTTGTATCCTCTTTCATCTTAATGGCATCTTCAATACTTGTTACATCGCCATTTCCTATTACTGGAATGCTTAATTCAGATTTTAATTCTTTTATAATCTCCCAATCGGCCTTGCCTGAATAGTACTGTTCTCTTGTTCTACCGTGTATTGTAAGGGCTGATATTCCACACTCTTGCCCTATCTTTGCAATTTGCATTGCATTTAAATTCTCATCATCCCAACCCTTTCTTATCTTTAGGGTTACTGGTTTTTGAGAAGCCTCTACTACTGAAGATATCACCCTTTTAGCGAGTTCAGGATTTCTCATAAGAGCCGATCCATCACCGTTTTTTACTACCTTTGGTGCTGGACAACCCATATTTATATCTAAAATGGCATTGGGATATTTATTTAATATCTCAGATGCTTTTCCCATATACTCTGGCTCACTACCAAATATTTGGATAGCTACCGGCATCTCTTCTTCAAGTATATTTAACATCTTTTTTGTTTTTTCATCATCATAGCAAAGAGCCTTAGCATTAATCATTTCTGTATATAAAAGACCACAGCCATGCTCCTTGCATATTAATCTAAATGGTAAGTCTGTCACCCCTGCCATAGGAGCTAGAAAAACCTCATTTTCAACTTCAAAATCTTTAAATTTCATCTTTACCTCTCATTTCTAATATCACTCAGAAATTATTACTGAACCTTATTTTTTTCGTGTATAAGTCTAAGTCCTTCAAGAGATAGATTTGAATCAACTACATCTATTACATCCGTCTCACTACATATTAAGTTTGCAAGACCGCCTGTTGCTATTACTGTTGTATTTTCATCTCCAAGCTCTTCTTTCATCAATGTTACTATCTTTTCTACTTGACCTGCATATCCATATATAATACCAGCCTGCATAGCTGATACAGTATCTTTGCATATTGTGAAATCTGGCTTTATAAGCTCCACTCTTGGCAGTTTAGAAGCATTTTGGAAAAGTGCTTCACTAGATATCTTCACTCCTGGAGATATTGAACCGCCTAGATACTCTCCACTTTCTGAAATTGCACAATAAGTAGTTGCAGTTCCAAAATCAATTATAATAAGTGGTGTCTTATACTTTGATATTGCAGATACAGCATTTACTATTCTGTCAGCACCCACCATCTTTGGATCATAGTACTTTATATTCAAGCCTGTCTTTATTCCAGGTCCCACTATCAAAGGATTAATGTTACAGTATTTTTTACAGAAATTCTCTAAAGAGTGCATAACTGCAGGCACTACAGAAGATATAATTATATCTTTTATACATGTTAACGGTATGTCACTTGCATCAAATAAATTTTTAATCAAAACTCCATATTCATCAGAAGTCTTATTTAGGTCAGTATTTATTCTCCAATCTCTTATTAAGGCCTTGCCATCATATACTCCCAAGACCATATTTGTATTTCCCACGTCGAAAACTAATAACATTTTATTATCCTTTCCTTTTTCTCTATATTGTTTAGTTTATTTTATATATCATTTTTACTATTTTTTTCGCTTTTTGCATACTTTCTATGAATAACATTACTATTTTATCACCAGAGATATATATAATCAAGAATTATATTGTACACTCTACTTTTCCAACATCTATTATGAATCCTTATGGCTTAAACTCTTTATATTTTAATAGGATTTTCTTTTTATTTTAAATTTGCAACTAAAAAATATCCCTTTTAGTTAAATATATGACTCTAATCCTCTGATTGATATTTCGCCTGTAAATATTGTTTCTATGCTTCCATTTTCTTTTTCTACCAACAAATTCCCATTTTCATCAATGTCTCTAGCATATACTTTTGTTTTTCTAGTCCTATCTATTATGTATACTTCTTTATCTAAAACCGCTGACTTTTCTCTTAATATGGATATTGTACTTTCCTTATCTCCAGATAAAAACTCTTTATATAAATCTTCAAATTCAAGGAAAAATCTTTGTAAAAACTCTTTTTTATCTATATCATATCCTTCTTTTTTCAATGAAGTCGCCTTAGATTCTATCTCCTCTTCAAAGCTTTGATTATATAGATTTACACCTATTCCAACTACTATATATGATATTTGGTCTATCTCTGCACTCATTTCTGTTAAAATCCCCGAGATCTTTTTTTCATTTACTATTATATCGTTTGGCCACTTTATAGTGCTTTCTACACCCATTTTTTCAAGGGAAGACACCATAGCCGCTCCAGCCACTTGTGTTAAAAAGCTTGCATTCATAATATCTATATCAGGCTTTAAGATAATACTAAAGTATATACCTTCATTTTCTTTTGATATCCATTCTCTGCCAACTCTACCTTTCCCGCTACTTTGCTCATCAGATATTATCACCATTCCTTCATCTGATTTTGGTGCTATATTTTTTGCAAATGTATTGGTTGAATCTATACTTTTAAAGTATTCAATATTTTGTCCTATAAATTCAGTTTCCAGACCTCTTTTAATTTCATAAGAAGTAAGGCTGCTATCTGTCTTTCCAAGAAGAATATAACCTATTCCACTTTTTGACTCTATTTCAAAACCTTCCTTTTTTAAAGAGTTAATATGTTTCCATACAGAGGCTCTAGAGATTCCTAATTGCTGTGATATAGCCTCTCCAGATATATGTATATCCATATTTTCAATTAAAATATCCAATACCTGTTCCTTGCTTGTTTTTTTATTAAATGAAGTTCTTTCTTCTATATTTTTTTCATTTTTATCCATCTTCATCCCCCTAGTTCTCTTTTTATTTTAAAATCAGGTCAATTAATTATAGGCCTTCTTGTATCTTAACATAATAAACAGGATAATAATCAATAAAGTACATATAAATTGTCTAATTTTAAACATTCTTTTATATTAAGCTAGAAAATTCCTATAAAAAAACTGCCTCAAGTTATTTTTACATAAATTGGGCAGTTTTTATTTAAATACTATATTTCTTTATTTCCATCTAAATCTTCTTTATCTTCTTCAATTGACTGTATAGTAGCTTCTATTGCTTCTTCGCTAGCCTCTTCCTCTTCCAAGTCCAAAGACATATTGAAAGCTTCTTCAAATTGCTTGTCATTTAATGTTTCAAATTCAAGCAATGCCTTTGCTATATAGTCCAATCTATCCTGATTTTCAAGTAATAACTTCTTAGTCTTTGCATAAGCGTCATTTATTATACGTCTTACTTCATCATCTATTTCAGAAGCTACTTCCTCAGAATATTCCTTTGTATGTCCTATACTATTACCAATAAATACTTCATCATTTGTATCATATGTTACTGGTCCTAGTTTTTCACTCATACCATACTTTGATACCATATTTCTAGCTATAGCTGATGCTCTTTCCAAGTCATTAGATGCTCCCGTAGATATATCATCTAGATTAATCTCTTCAGACACTCTACCAGCAAGTAAAACAATTAACTCCTGCATCATTTCGCCCTTTGTAGTATAATACTTATCCTCTGTAGGCAACTGCATAGTAAATCCACCAGCCATACCTCTTGGTATGATTGTTACTTGATGAACTGGATCCATAAGGTCTAGTATATGAGCACACACTGCATGTCCACCTTCATGGTAAGCTGTCAGTATTCGTTCCTTCTCACTTATTACCCTAGACTTCTTGGCTACACCTACTACTACCTTAGTTATTGATTCTTCTATAGATTTCATAGATATCTTTTCTTCTTTCTTTCTGGCAGTAAGTATTGCTGCTTCATTCATTATATTTTCTATATCAGCTGGAGTAAACCCTGGTGTACTCTTTGCCAATACTGTAAGGTTAACATCTTCTGCCAATGGCTTATTATGAGAATGAACCTTAAATATTGCTTCTCTTCCCCTTACATCTGGCTTTCCTACTACTACCTGTCTATCAAAACGACCAGGTCTTAATATAGCAGGGTCCAATATATCAGGTCTATTTGTAGCAGCCATAATAATGATTCCTTCATTGACACCAAAACCATCCATCTCTACTAGCAACTGATTAAGAGTTTGTTCTCTTTCATCGTGTCCGCCACCTAGACCAGCACCTCTTTTTCTACCAACAGCATCTATCTCGTCTATGAATATAATTGCTGGTGATTCTTTTTTGGCCTGTTCAAATAAATCTCTAACTCTAGATGCACCTACACCCACAAACATCTCAACGAAATCTGAACCACTTATGCTGAAAAATGGCACTCCTGCCTCTCCAGCTACAGCTCTAGATAAGTATGTTTTACCAGTTCCTGGAGGTCCTACCAATAGTATACCTTTAGGTATTCTAGCACCTAGCTCGATATACTTCTTTGGATGTTTCAAGAAATCCACTACTTCTTTCAATTCTTCCTTTTCTTCCTTCAATCCTGCAACATCATTGAAAGTTACCTTATCTTTATCACTGTCTTTATGCACCTTAGCCTTGGATTTGGCAAAGTTCATTACCTTTCCACCGCCACCTTGAGATTGATTCATCAACATGAAGAAAGCAATCACCATAAATGCTAATAACAGTAAGGTTGGCAACATTTCTAATAACCATGGAGGCTTTGGCTTAGCTTCAGCACCTACTTTAAGCTTATCTTTCTCTATGCTCTTAAGTAAATCTCCAGAAAGCTGCTCTCCTTTTACCTCCTCAGGAATGTAAGACTTAAACTTAGTCTTACCATCTTTTAAGGTACCTTCAATACCTGTTTGATCAACTATGTGAAGAGATGATATATTGCCGTCTTGAAGCTCCTTGTAGAAATTCGAAAACTGCATATCTTCAATCTTCTCACTTTGTCCCCCAGAGTACTGTACTATGAATACTATTAAAACTAGTATTACCAAATAAATACCAGCACCCTTCAGTGTCCTATTCAATAAGTTTCCTCCTCCGTTCCTATTTAATTGTAAGAATCTATTCTAATGTAAACTCAAGTATTTTTTCTGTATTATCATCTATCTTATAATCTGCATTTATTCTATAGCCACAGACAGATACTACCATACTCTCGTCTACAATCAGAGGAACAAGCGATCTATCTTCTCTAGGTATTTTCATACCTATAAATAGTTCCTTAATCTTTTTTGTTCCACCTTGTAATCTTATTTTATCACCTTGTCGCTTATTTCTCAATGTTAGTTTGCCTTTTATTTTCCCAAGGTCTATATATTGATATCCTTCTTTCATATGGTCTATATCAAATTCATCTGCTGCTATAACCTTAGATTTAAAGGTTTTATCTATTTCATCTATATATATGTCCTCATTAAGTGCTAAATTATAAGTAAATTCTATATTTTCAAAATCAATTTTCTTTTTACTTATCAAGATATAGTCATTAAATCGGTATGCAAATAATCCTTTAGGAAGATTTATTTTTTTACTTTTTTTATCATCAGAAATAAGTTTTAAGACATCTCTTATATGTTTCTTATCTATTGAGTTGACATTTCCCATTACTTTCTTAATCGCTTCTATTACAATTCTAGACTGTATTGCCTTATGCATATTTTTCAAAATATCTGTGAAAATATAAACACCATCTTCATATGACTTGCTTGCTTCTTCAAAGGCTATTTCCACTTGAGAGTTTATATAATCACTGTCAACTTTAATATTATTTGACATTCTTACAATACTTTCAATAATATTGTCATTAAATTCCTCTTCCATATAGGGAAGAAGTTTCAACCTTATTTTATTTCTAGAATATATAGCCTCTAGGTTAGTTGAATCTATCCTTGGCTCCAACTCATATTCTTCACAATACTTTTCTATTTCTTCTCTGCTTATATCCAAAATTGGCCTTATTATATTTTTATCTCTCTTGTACTCTATTCCTCTTAATCCTTGAAGTCCTGTTCCCCTCATAATTCTCATCAATACTGTTTCAGCTTGATCATTTTGATTATGACCTATGGCTACTTTATCTGCACCCACACGATTTCTTATTTCTTCAAATATATCGTATCTCAACATTCTAGCACCATCTTCAAGTCCCATTTTATTTTCATCACAAAACTTAGGAACATCTATAGCTCTAATAAAGCAAGGAATATCTAGTTTCTCACATATTCTCATAACATAAAGAGAGTCCACATAAGCATCTAAACCTCTGATTTGATGATTTAAATGTGCAGCATAGACCTTTAGATTCATCTCCTTAGACATTCTATAAAGAACATGAAGCAGGCACACTGAGTCTGGTCCGCCAGATAGAGCAACTACTATTTTATCATTTTCCTCTATTAGATTGTTCTTTTTTACAGTTTCTAGTACATCTTCATACAGCATATTTACCTCCAAACAATCCTTTCTTTTATTTGATATATAGTTAAAGCGGCAATCATAGCAGGATAGTTTTTACCTTGCTTTTATAATTACCGCATTCTCTTTATTCTGAAGTCACCTTAATCTCAACTCTATTGTTTGCATCCATTAAACCTTCAATAGATACTTTATAATCAAGATTTAATTTCAGTTGTTCTTCTTCAATTTTTTTTGATATTTTATAAGTGTAAACACTCATATTAAAGTCTCCATAGGGGGTCTTATAGTCTGATTTATGCTTTTTATCCTCCATAAATCTCATCTTTGATATAACTTCTCCCGATTTAAAGATTATAACTTCATCCTCGCCAATTTTAATTATGCTTTTGGAATCTTTAACCGTGTCAAATTCTTGAAAATTGATGTATATACTTCCATTTTTTTCTACCCTCTTACCTTTATAGAAACTTTCTACAGTATTTTCATCACCATTTTCTATGAATTGAGATGTTCTTACCTTTATTTTTACATCTCTACCCTGCATCTTTTCACCTCCCTAAATTTATTATAAGCGCTCACTCTTATAATACCCATTTTATAGCAATACGATTGTCTATTTAAGATTTTTTTTAATAAAGCCTTAATTTATCGTAAATTAAAAGACTTAGTACTTCTGTATTTCCACTTTTTCTATATCTTTTATATCTCTTTTTAAGAATTCGCCTGCTATTTTAGAAAACTGCTCATTAATATCTGAAACAAAGTACTTGCAATTAGCAGCTTCATTTTTATCATTAAGCATATTATTTTCTTGCAAAATATCTTTCAATTTTAATGCTGTTTCTCTGGCAGGATTTATTAGTTTAATATCCATACCCACTGCTTCTCCTATAGTTCTCTTAAGTATAGGATAGTGAGTACATCCCAAAACCAAAGAGTCTATACCTTGATCTACTAATTCATCCAAATACATATGTGCTGCCGTAGATGATATATCTTTATTTGCCCAACCTTCTTCTACTAATGGAACAAATAAGGGACAGGCTCTACCTATAACTTTGACAGATGAATCCATATCTTCTATTGCTTTATTGTATGCGTTTGAATTAATTGTAGCTGCAGTTCCTATCACTCCAACAAGCTTATTTTTTGTATATTCTACTGCTGACTTTGCACCAGCTTCTATTACTCCCATAATTGGTATATCATATTTTTCTTGAGCCTCTGCCAGTGCTCTAGCAGTAGCAGTATTACAAGCAATAACAATTGCCTTTACATCTTTTGTGGACAAAAAATTAATTGCTTGAAATGTATATTTCATTATTGTTTCCTTTGATCTTTGCCCATATGGAACCCTAGCAGTATCTCCAAAATAAACAGTATCCTCACTTGGAAGATATCTATTGATTTCTTTCAATACCGTCAAGCCACCTAGTCCTGAATCAAATACTCCTATTGGTCTATTATCCATTTATTACACGGTTTCGTCTTGCATCAATTCCTCTATCATGAATTGTTCAGCCTTTTCTATATGTTCCTTAGCTAATTTTTCTGCAAGATCCGCCTCTCCTTTCTTTAAAGCCTCGATTATTCTATTGTGCTCTTCGACAATATTTACGGCTGAACTGTAATCTGACATATACTTAAGTCTAAATCTATAAACAGGTTCCCAAATTGATAGCATAGTACTTTTCAATCTAGAGTTACCTGTAGATTCAAAGATCGCATTATGAAATTCTTCATCCTTTTTCAACATATTTGTAATATCATTTTGATGTACATAGTTTTCCAAGTCTTTAGATATTTCTTCCAAATTTTCAATACCTTCACTAGATATTCTCTCAGCTGCATAAAAAGCTGCCAATCCTTCCAGTCCAACTCTTAGTTCTAATATCTCCACTAGATCTTTTTTACTTATGCTAGCAACATAAGCCCCTTTTCTAGGTAGCATTACCACCAAACCTTCTAGCTCTAGCTTCCTTATAGCTTCCCTAACAGGGGTTCTACTAACGCCTAGCTGTTCTGCTAGCTGTATTTCCATAAGACGTTCTCCTGGTCTTAAAGTACCCTCCATTATAGCTTCTCTAATATTTTCAAACACAATATCTCTTAATGGTTTATAATTATCCAATGTAAGATTATTTATTCCCACAAATTTCAACCCCCTTGTTAGATGCAGAAGTAATATAGGTTTGACTATACCTCTTCTTCAATATACTACTACATTTATTTACACTCTTATAATCTTTAAAAAAACCAAAAACTGTAGGCCCACTTCCACTCATCATGCTTTTATAGGATCCAAATTTATTCATTGTATTTTCTATTCTTTGTATATCCTTGCACCAAGTTTTAGTTACAGGCTCTAATACATTCCCCATTCCTTCTACAATCATTTCATTATCTCTATTTTTTAGTCCCGACAGTAATATTTCATTGTCAGGTCTATTTATCAAATCAAAAGAGTCCTTATACATAGAATCAAATTTCTTATAAACTCTTTTAGTTGATACAAATATATTAGGTTTGCAAAGTAAAATTTTTATATTCCTATCCAACCCTAACAATCTCTTTAGATCGCATCCTTTTCCAGTAGCCAGATGTGTTCCACCCTTGATACAAAACGCTATATCAGAACCTATTGCCTTTGAATCCTCAATCATTTCCGACTCACTCAAGCCTAGTTCAAATAGCCTGTTTATACCAACAAACATAGCCGCAGAGTCTGTACTACCTCCAGCCATACCAGCTGCTATAGGTATGTTTTTTTCAAGAAAAACCTCTACGCCACCATCTATTAAATATTTTTCTTTTAATAAATTCCAAGTCTTGTAAATGATATTTTTCTTATCCAACGGAACATCTGGGTTGGAGCAAGTCATTTTAAAACCTTGATTTACCTTTCTAATCAAAAGATAATCAGAAAGATTGATGGATTGCATTACCATTTCCAAGTCATGATACCCATCTTCAAATATCCCCTTTATATCTATGGACAAATTTATTTTCGCCCTAGCTCTCAATCTTATACTATCCATCTAAGCCTCCAAACAAAATTTAAATACCTAGCCATTTACAAGTACAAATCATTTTTTAATATATTGCAATTACTTATAAAATTCTAAATGCACGATTTTATAAGTTTTTCTATACTTGAAATGAATTTAAAAGTTTTGCTTAAAAATACATCTTCTATATAAAACTATAGATAATATATTTTTAAGCAAATTGTATCCACAATACAATATTATTATACTACAAAAAAAATATTCTGTGCACTTAAAATATAATTTCTAATACTAGTAATACTTTAACTTACATTCCTTTACTCTAGCTTTTTTCTATAAAACAATCTCTTTATTTAATAAACTCCACTTTCAAAGTTTATTTTGAACTAAAAAGGGCTGTCATATACTGGTTATCCAGTTATAACAGCCCTTTCTATGCTACAATAAAAACCGCTCTTTAAATTGTAGCAACTTTATAAAACTAACTCTTGCCGCCTTCTAGCGTACATTGTTTTCTCATCTCGATTAACTTATCTTCTTTTCGTCATCCTTGCTATTCTTATATACCTTAATCTTGACTGTTTCAGTCAATAAATCTGAATAGCTATATGCGACTCTTCTGAAGCCTTCTGTGTTTTCACCATGTCCGACTCTTATAACAAAAACGCTAGGATATACCGTTTCCAAAACTCCTTGCTTGGTAACAATCTGTTTTCTTCCTTTGTTTGCCTTAAGCAATATTTTCTTGCCAACATACTTTTCTAACGTATGTCTAATATTATCCAATGTAGCTGTTGTTGCCAAAAATATCACCATCCTTCAAAACGTATTTCTATTGTATCATAAATATATAGTTTCGTCAAGACTAACATATTATTTTACAACAAGAAAGCCTTTCTGTCAATAAGTTTGCTATTTTTTATACAAAAACTTTTTTAAATAATAATTTTTTCCTTATTTATAACATAATATTCTATTTTCGAAAATATTTTTATTTTCTAATTTTATTCCCGAACTATACTTTTCCTTACCTTATTAAATATATTTATAGCTTATTTATATTCATTATAATAAAAACACCCTATATTAGTTTTTTAAATTAAAATCCTAGTAT
>PPYF01388074.1_pt1 | contig 10979 bp, 8 predicted proteins | sample 1559871 | NCBI WGS metagenome assembly PPYF01 (sample SAMN08240021, study PRJNA423297) | Human gut metagenome, whole genome shotgun sequencing project.
TTGAATAAACCGGGATACGAAGAAGAGTCTAAAGCTATCCAAGCTAGATTATAATATCAAGAACCTATTCAGAATGCCATTTATCAATGTCATTCCGAATAACAGTGAAGAATCTGAAAGCATCCATCAAATGCTTGCAGATTCTTCACTTTGTTCCAATCCAACGGTCACACCTTTGGAAGTAATAACTATACATTTATTCTATGTTTAAAGAAGCGATAAATAACTATCTTCATACTCATGGATACGAATCCATCGACTTGAAAGCCGTATTATTCGATATGGACGGCGTGCTGTTCGACTCCATGCCCAACCATGCTGAGTCATGGCATAAAATAATGAAACGCTTCGGTTTCGGCCTCAGCCGAGAAGAAGCTTATATGCACGAAGGGCGTACCGGTGCATCTACGATCAATATAGTAAGTCGTCGGGAACGTGGGCATGATGCTACTGAAGAAGAAATAAAAGCTATCTACCAAGCCAAAACTGAAGAATTCAACAAATGCCCCAAAGCAGAACGGATGCCCGGCGCACTGGAAGTATTGACTAAAATAAAGAGTGAAGGACTGACTCCGATGGTAGTAACCGGTTCGGGACAAACTTCGTTATTGGACCGATTGAATCATAATTTTCCGGGCATATTCCAAGCCAACTTAATGGTTACCGCCTTTGATGTGAAATATGGGAAACCAAATCCGGAACCATATCTGATGGCCCTAAAGAAAGGCGGCTTTAAACCCAATGAAGCGTTAGTAATAGAAAATGCACCACTAGGTGTACAGGCGGGAGTTGCAGCCGGTATTTTTACCATCGCCGTGAATACAGGACCATTGCACGACAATGTGTTACTGAATGAAGGAGCGAATTTACTTTTTCATTCCATGCCCGAATGAGAAGGGGGATCTACATTGACCGCTTCGAAATAGGTCTTTGAATCCAGTCCTTCATCAAGGTGCTCCACATCTTTTCTAACTGCCTTATCAGCAAACTTCGGATAATGATGAAACTCCGCATTTTCCGGTTTTCCACTAGCAGCATAAGCAGATTGTACCAAACGGAAATCACGGTCCAACCCTCCCTCTGTAAAAATGATAGGACGAGGAGCTAATGACGCAACAACATCTGGAAAATTAAAATACCTCCAATAACCAGGTATCAGATGACGGATAGAATTTGGAAAAGGACGTCTGTTTTCCTTGTCAGGTTTAGTCATTACAACGGCACGTTCCTGAGTCTGGCATAGAAAATCATTGTACACAAAAGCATAAATATCCTTATCCAACACCCCCAAGACCATCATCGGTTCTGTACCTAATGAGAATCCGCTAATCACAATCCTGTCCTTTCGGATATAAGACTGGGCTTTCATCCAATTCAGCACCTGCATATCCAGATAAGAAGTATACCCTAGCCAACTCCATCCCAGTTCAAGCAAAAAACGGGAAACAACATCATAGTCATAATTCCATCCTTTATCATAACATTCCAAATCGGAGGCTTCTCCGGCAGCGGCATTATCCACCGCTACCGCCACATAACCTTCTTTAACCATATTCAAAGCCATACTTACTTTGGGATTATTATAATCCTCAGTTAACTTATCACAGATGCCGGGCTCACCGTATCTTTCAACATCTCATGAACAATGGCATAAGTACTTAGTAACCGTCCATCCCCACGATCTGATTTCACAACTGCATGCTTCTCAGGTTGGTAATTCTGAGAATTACCAACCATACATAAGCTGCATACAGATACTAAAAAGAGCAATCTTTTCATTATCATCATATTATCTCACTATTATTCATACCCCGGAGTCTGCTTGATTTCCGGATCTCCATTCAAAACTTCCACATTAACAGGCCACAACATCATATACGCCTTATCCTCTGTTAATATAGGCAATGAACTTCCATAATGCGCTTTAACAGAAAAGACAAAAGGTTTTCCGTTGGAATCACGTAAACGCAATAAATCAAACCAGCGGCTTCCCTCACCTACAAACTCTTTATCACGTTCCTGCAAAATAGCCCACTCATTATCCGCATAATCTCCTGCAATATATTTATGTTGTTCAAATTTATCACCATAAGCACGCTTACGTACCTCATTTATATATGCAGCACATTTATCCGGAGCTCCCAACCCGTTTTCACACTCGGCCAGCATCAACAAAACATCAGCATATCTATATACCGGTACATCTGAATCATAATAATGAGTTCCTCCATCCGTATGTCCCATCAGTTTTTTCCAACAAGCGCCACGAGTCTTTCCTTCGAACATATATTGAAAGAAAGTAGCATCCAAACGAGTATCTTCCTTATCATAAATCTCAATAAACGGCACTTTATACTCATAACGTAATGGTCCGGCTGTCAATAGCTTCAACGGATCCGGACCATATTTATTTCCATCCAAGTCCGTAGCATTGGTAAACAAGGCTACATTATAGAACCAGTTCGCCCCCCAATTGGTCAATTCATTCTTATTAAAACACAGAGCGAAAATGATCTCTTTATTCTTCTTCCCTTCCGGAGTCCATAAATCCGCAAAGTTTGGAAGCAGTTCGAATTGTTGGTTCACCAAATTCAATAAAGCCTTCTTTGCTGTCAACAAGTCACTGTTATTAGGATCTACGGCAGTCAGAGTAGCTATATGATCCCCTGCAATATCATCATCGGGTAATCCTGTAGTGACTTTGGCAGACCACATATATATCTTGGCCTTCAAAAGTTCCGTTGCATAATAAGACCATTCATATTGGTCGGACATCTTCTTATCCGACTCATTGAAGAAAGCTTCGGATTTATTAATATCTTCTTTGATAAACTCTAACGTTTCCTCCGGAGTAGAACGAGCCTTATATAATTGCGTAATATCAATGCTACCCTCGGTAACTTTCGGTTCCGTCTCTAACGGCACACCACCAAATGTTCGATAAAGATAGAAATAGTAATATGCACGCAAGCCATAAGCCTGTCCCAAATAAAATGATTTCTCCATTCCAGTCATATAATCAATTTCTTTATCTACATTTCTGATAAACAAATTTATATGCATGATATTTGGGTACACCTCATACCAATCATCGACACCGGTATTATCTTTCGTAAGCAGATTATTAGTCATAGGCGGACCATATACCCCCTCACCCATAGAAGTAACATCACTTATCAGAATCTCACTTCTGAACTCTCCCAATGTGACAGGCATCTGATATTTATCTCTTAAATCGGCATGAATACCAGTCATAAACATTTCTACCTGAGACTTCTGATTCCAAAAATCATTAGAGCCATAATAATCTTCAGGAGACAGGTCCAACGCATCACAAGCAGACAATACCATCATCCCACTCAACAATATGCTATAAAATATTTTCTTCATAATCCTTCCTATTTATTAGAATGTAACATTTAAACCCAAAACAACTGTTCTAGGGAGGGGATATCCTCCATTCTGACTGACACCATATTCGGGGGTCGCCATATTTTTGGCTGCTGTAATATATCCCAAATTCTGTGCTGTTACAGAAACATCCACCTTGCTCAAACCGGATTTATGAATCCAACTCTGAGGCAAGGAATACGACAGGCTTATTTCACGAAAAGCCAAATAATCGCCACGATAACAATTAATGTCCGATATTCTGTCATAATTACGTTTGCCCAAAAAGTCAGCCCATCCATACACCGGATATTTTCCATTCGGATTACTTTCCGACCAGGAATCTTTAACTAAAGAAATGGTATTAAATGTTCCCTGCATATTACCCATAATCCAAGGAGTTTTCCAATCATGTACCCAATAGCCTAAAGCATAATCCAGACGGCAGTTCAAAGTTAACCCTTTCCATGAAGTATTAATGTTAAAGCCTCCGGTCCAATGAGGTATCGTATTACCCAATTTCACCCGGTCATAATCATCAATCACACCATCCCCATTCACATCCTGCCATTTCACATCACCAGCCTGTATAGGCAGTCCTTTCTCCTTTTCGGCATCCGACAATTTAGCCCAAGCTTCAGGGCCATAAAGCACTTTGGCATCTGCTCCATTTTCCGTATAAGTGGATCTGTCTATCAGATTGCCTGGAATCTCACTCTCACTCTTATAAATACCAAGAGATTTAAAGGCGTAAATCACACCATATTCCTGTCCTTCCTGATAACCACCTACCCATTGTCTTTCATAGGTACCATCTGCCAGCTTGCGTCCCGTATAAACCTGATAGGCATCCTGCATATTATTCGGCAATCCATTGTACGGTAATGAGATAATCTTATTCTTATTATAAGCGGTATTCATACTAACTGTAAATTTCCAATCTTTGGTACGCAAAACATTGGCAGTCAATTCCAACTCCATACCTTGGTTTTGTACTTCTCCATTGTTAGAAAGGAAAGAAGAAACTCCGCTATGAGAAGGCAGGGTGATTTCTGCAAATTTATCCTGTGTATGTCTATTATAATAGGTGAAGTTCAAGATATATTTGTTATTCAGAAAACCAATATCGAAACCTGTCTCGAATGTGTACGATTTTTCCCATCTCATGGTGGGATTAGGCAAATCGTTTATCATCAAAGGAACTTTGCCATTATAGTTGGGTACTATTTTACCATCTTTATCTTTCATAATACCATAAGAACCTTGAACCGTATAATAATCAAGTCCTGTCACTACATTACCATTAGCATCCAGTACACCAGACACATTTCCATTGGCTCCGTAACTAGCACGAATTTTAGCATAAGAAAGTACATTGCTACAAGACTCCATAAAATTCTCTCTACTCAATACCCAACCGGCTGATATACCGGGAAAGGTTCCCCAACGGTTATCTTTTGGCAGTTTGGAGTATCCGTCGCGACGTAAAACAAGGCTCAGCAAATATTTGGACTTATAATCATAATTCACTCTGCCAAAGAATGAAAGAATACGCTGTCTGTAATGCCAAGAATCTATTTGCCGCACTCCGGCAGCAGTCGAAGTATAATTCAAATCCTGAAAATCAGATAATGGAGATCCATAACCAGATGCCGAAAAACCTTTCTTGTATGAGTCATAATATTCTACACCTACCATCGCATCCATAGAATGGTCTTGCCGGAATGTAGTCTGATAATTCAAGATTCCATTGTAAGTCTGGTCTAAAAGCCGTTCATGTTTGTTGGAAGTACTATGATTAGTATCATACACCGGTCCTGTAGCTACAATATAGTCCCCTTTGAAGAACTCTCTGCTATCATCAAAATAGAACCAAGTTCCTGTGGTCTTGAATGTCAATCCTTTCATTATATTAAAGGTAAAAGACTGGCTCAGATTAAACTTGTCCGTATTATTATCATAATTCAATGCATCCTCATACACTTTCACTGTAGTCCAGCCACGAGCATAAGAAGCCACGGCAGGGCCTGCCAACCAATCACCGTCCGGACTTTTCACACGGAATGTAGGAGGAACGGACAAGGTAGTACTGAAAAAATTACCTTCACCGGCATATCCTGCACCACCATCGTCCCATTTGGCATCGGTAAATGTCAAAGAAGAATTAGAAGTAAGCCAAGGCTTAATTTTATAATCTGCATTGATCGTGAAGTTCAAACGGTGATACCAGTTGTTCATCGCATTTCCTTCGCTGCGATTATAGCCTAGGCTTGCATAATAATGTCCTTTATCATTGCCACCGGATACACTCAAGTTATAATCCTGAGTAATAGCCGGAGATTTGATATTATAATCTTTCAGTTGATTATCACAATAAATCAATTTTTGTCCCGGATTCACTGGGTCATCCATTGTCTGCCAACCTTGTTTTAACAGGAAAGCCAGGTCATCTGTATAATTCATAACACCCCATACAGCTGTATTATCCTTATTACCATTAAGTACATTCCCTTTTTCATCAAAATATCTGTTTCCCGTTCCGTAAGGCTGTGTTCCGGATAAAGTCGCATCACTGGCAAATCCATGCCAAGCACCCGATTTATCCTGCCATATATGCGAAGACCGATAAAATGCCGAACGCATATAATACAAATAATCATGAGCATTCAAAAATTCATACTGGCTATGAAAAAAATTGAAACCGACTTTCGCACTCAAATTTATTTCCGTATGTCCTTCCGAACCTCTTTTAGTAGTAACAAGAATTACACCATTGGAAGCACGCGCACCATAAATAGCCGTAGCACCAGCATCTTTCATGACCTCCAAAGACTCGATATCCTCCGGATTCACATCACTCAACGACTCGCGTACAGCACCATCGATAATAACCAAAGGTGAACCGCTACCATCCAGATTGGTACCACCACGAAGCACCAAAGTAGGAGTGGAATTCGGATTACCGCTAGTTTGCTGTACCCTTAATCCTGCCACTGCACCAGAGAGTGCTTGCGCCGGATTAGTATGGGCCCCCGTACTTAAAGTAGAATTGTCAACTTTAGCAATGGAATTAGTCATCTTGGAACGAAGTTGTGTGCCCCCATAACCTGTTATCACCACTTCATCCAAAGTCTTATTGTCTTCCTGCAGCTGAACATTCAGAAACGTTTTTTTCCCTACCAACATTTCTTGATATTCCAAATCAGTACCGGCAAACATTTGTTTCAGTACCTCCTCTATTGTTTTATTTCGTACATCCACATTGACACGACGAGACAAATCAATATCTGTACGATATATAAAAATAAATTGACTATTCTTTTCTACCCAATTAATCACACTCTTCAAAGTCTGGTTCTCCATGGAAACGGTAAAGCTGGTTTGTTCCGCATAACTCATTTCCGCAAAAGCCTCTTCATAACCTGTAAATGTTAAAATCATGGCTAAACTCATACATTTTGTGAATTTAGGCATGAGTTTTATTCTATTCGTGTATTTTTTCATATATTTGATTGTTTTTTCTATTTATTTCAAGGTAAATAATTAAACAACGATTCAGTGACCAGATAGTACGGCAAATACTGTCTGGTTTTCTTTTTTTACATCCTTCTTTTATTCCATAGGCTAAAGTATTTTAAGGTTCAACAATTCTCATTTAAGGCTCACATAGATTTCATCTTTATCATTTATTGTATAATGCAATGATAATGAAAGACATAAGTTATCCATAACATTGGTAATATCTGTTTGAAGATCCAGTTTTCCTGACAATGACAAGGTCGTAATCTCTGCATCATACCGTATTTTACACCCATAATACCGCTCAAGCTTCTTTAAAACATCTCCTACGGGTCTTTGATGAAGCAGCAATAAATTATCCTTCCAACTGATGTATTCGGACACATCAACCTTACGTACCTGCGTTTTATTGCCTTTAATATCCACCAATTGATTAGGTGCTAATCTTACTTTGCTCTTATTCTCAGTAGTTACTTCCACGCTTCCACGTACTAAAACAACAGATGCAGCCTCATCCTCCCTATAGGCACAGACATTAAACGAAGTACCCAGCACGCGTATATCAAACTCTCTTGTTTTGACAACAAATGGGCAATCCTTCCTTTTGGCTACATCCAGATAAACCTCCCCCTCTACCAAGATTTCACGTTTCCGTTCTTCAAAAATATCCGGATATATCACTTTACTACCTGAATTTATATAAATTCTAGTACCATCAGAAAAAGTAATATCAGCTCTTTTCCCATTAGGAACCATTATTTGATGCATTTCATTCTTTACAGATGAAGCCTGGGATATTTTAGTATTTAATGCATACTGCTGAATATTCGAACTTCCTAAAGTATCATATTTTAAAGAAGCATCATTTTTCAGATTCATAGCTTGGTTATCTGTTATCAGAATCACCTCATCACCGCAAATGGAAGTCGTGTCATTCAGCAATGCTATATCAAACTCCGTACCCTCATCAACATTGGTACTCCACCAGTTCATAACTAAAGCCAAAGCAATCGCTGCCGCTATCGACAAAGACCACCTATAAATATGACGTCTGTGGGGAACCTTTTTTTCCCTTCCTACTCGTTTCATCACGTCCTGAAAAGATTTGTCTACATCAACAGATTCCAGTTCATCTGCTTCCCGAATCTTCTCAGTCAGGCATTGAACTGTTTTACGAAATTCATCTGAATTATATATTGTTTTTTTATTTTTCATCGAAAAACCTTTTTATTAAGAAAACGGTGCCCGATAAAAAAGGTACTCATAAAAAAGAAAAGAAATCACACTTTTCTTTGCATGAGCCTTCGCAAAACCAATAGACAAACCTTATATGACAAATAAAAGAACTTATTCATCACACAAATATCACTTCATTCCATGAAAACATGCCCAAATGATAAAACAACAATGATTGACTACTCGCTAAATCAAGAGAAGTGAAAAGCCCAAACACTACGCACAGGCACATGAACACAATGCACCAAGATACTGAAAATCCATATGGTTGAAACAGAGAAAAAGAATTCACGCAAACGTGCCAATGTACGCGACAAAAGATTCTTGCTTGATTGAGGATTCATACCTAAGATAGCGGATATTTCCTGATGGCTCAATTCTTTTACATAATATAAATACAGAATTTCACGCTGACGACCGGAAAGACGTGAAATTGCCTTAGCCAGCCTTCTTTCATTCTTCACATCCACATCATCTTTCTTAAATAAAGAATTTATTATTTCTTCGCCCATCGGAAAAAACTCATGGCATTCTTCAATCACTTCCATAGGACGTAAAGACTGAAACGCATCCAGCAGTTTATTTCTAAAAGAACAAAGCAAATACGCTTTTACATTATCAGTATAATGCAAATTCCTACAATTTAAAATCAACTTGACGAACAGATTCTGTATGGTATCGGCAACCAGCTCTCTGTCACCTACCATACGAATTCCATAGGAATACAATAACGAATAATAGCGTCGATAAACTTCTTCAAATGCCGCCGTTTCTCCTTTAATAAAAGATTCCCAAAGTTTAGTTTCACCATGTGTTCTATCAACCATAATACTAGCTCCTTAAAAACTTATTGAGCTTGCTCAGAGTTAAACTTAACAAGAAGGCAATATAAGAGATGAATCATGTAATGAATTCATCTCTTACTTTATAATACCTACATATTATTCAAACAGTTTACTGCGCGACAACATACAAGCACCGATGATCCCGGCTCTTTCTTTCAATTTAGATTCTACAATAATCATCCAAGGTCAAATCTTCCAAATTTTTCTTGGTATTGGAGATAATAGAGTTTTCACCATTATTAATATGTTCCAACAGAATACGATGCAAAGCAGCCCCCGAAACTTCCGTTTCTATGCATCCTTTTTTCCCACAATGGCAGATAATCTCATTCTCATATCCAAAATTATGCCCGAATTCGCCAGAGAAACCAGATTTTCCTTTATAAATCTTTCCATCAATGATAATTCCCATACCCAATCCCCAACTGACATTGATAAAGATGATATTCTTCTCACCTTTCACAACACCTTGCATATACTCACCGTAAATCATAGCACGAGTGTCGTTATCAATAGAAACACGATAACCACCCACCTTTTCTGATATGACATCCGTCAACGGGCGCTCATCAAAATTGAATATACTGTAACTATATCCCAAATCCGGATTCACACGCCCGGAAAGATTTACATTAATATTTAATATCTTATCTTTCTCAACACTGACTTTTTGAAGAAAATGTTTAATCAACTTACACAATTCGTCTAAACTCTCAGGGGTATTCTTCGCTTTAAAAGGAACATTCATTTTTAGCTGAACTACATCTCCTTTAAAATTTATCAACCCTAAGTTAATGGAAAACTGACGCACTTCAACACCTACAAAATATCCGGAATCTGCATTCAAACCATACAAACTGGGATGTCTTCCCCCACTGGTTTCCAGCTTTCCATAGTCGTTAATGTAACCTTCCTCACACATTTCATCAATGAATTTTGTAACTGTAGGCACACTTAAATCCATCTCTCTTGCTAAATCAGTAATCGTAGAGCTTCCATTATAAATATAATGGGTAATGATTTTCTTCTTCATCACAGCCATCTTTGAGCCCTTTTCAATTTCTTTCAACAAATTCTCACCCATAATAAAATATTCCGTTAATGTCCACAAATATAGTTATTTTTTTATGAAATCAAATCACATTTAAAGAGAATTTTCAAAAATTATTTTAGAAGATGTAAGCTAATTATCATTTTTTGTAACAATTCCATTTTCCATATACATTTAAAGAACGTTTCTAAGTCGCTTATTCATCTTTCTATTTATTAAAAGAGTGATTATTAATAAATAAATTTAGTTTTCACTTGTTGTTTTCATAAATCATTTATATATTTGCACGCAACATGATTAAGTAATATAAAATATTCATTTCAAATAAATTAAAGGCTATGGAAAAGATTCACGGATTAATTGACGCACCTTTTACTCCCTTTTATGAGAACGGAGAAGTAAATTATGAACCGATTGAAGCCTATTGCCAACTATTGGTTAGAAACGGACTTCAAGGCGTATTTATCAATGGTTCTTCCGGAGAGGGCTATATGCTGACAGAAGACGAACGCATGAAACTGGCTGAACGTTGGATGGAAGTAGCACCCGAAGGATTCAAAGTCATTGTCCATGTAGGAAGCACTTGTGTAAAATCAAGCAAACGTCTGGCGGAACACGCTCAGAAAATCGGAGCATGGGGTATCGGAGCAATGGCACCTCCTTTCCCGAAGGTAGGACGCATTGAAGAATTGGTGAAATACTGCGAAGAAATAGCATGCGGCGCTCCTGCACTTCCTTTCTATTTTTATCATATCCCAGCTTTCAATGGAGCATACCTCTCAATGGTAGCATTCTTGGAAGCCGTAGACGGTCGCATTCCTAATTTCGCCGGCATCAAATATACTTTCGAAAGCCTGTATGAATACAACCAATGCCGTTTATATAAAAATGGCAAATTCGACATGTTGCACGGCCAGGATGAAACGATCCTTCCATGT
>PPYF01306236.1_pt1 | contig 10978 bp, 20 predicted proteins | sample 1559871 | NCBI WGS metagenome assembly PPYF01 (sample SAMN08240021, study PRJNA423297) | Human gut metagenome, whole genome shotgun sequencing project.
ATTCTCGCCCCTGACGCGCTCCCGGTGCGTCCGAGCCCGGCGGGACGACGGTATCCGCGAGTTCCGCATGTCGTTCGACTTCGCTTTCACCGACGCGGACGCCGCGAAAAAACGGTAAGAACACGGCCGTTATTGCTCCGGCGACGCGTCGCCGTAACGCTCCTTCATCAGCTGGAAGGCCTCGATGAGAAATACGGCGCTCGGTATTCCCCTCCGACGGATAAGGGCCCGGATTTCATCCCGAACCTCTTCAGGCACCTTGAAGGAGATGCAGACCCCGGCCCGGTCGCCTATCGGTTTACGACCGCCGCCGGGGCGGCGTACTCGTTTCTTTACTTGCTCCATGAGTTACGAAAACCAATAAAAATCCGTTTCATCCAATGTCTCCATATCCTCGACATAGCCGTCTTCTTCATCCACCGTAATGCGGCAGAGTTCGACGCAGTACACTTGCGGCCATGCCGTGTCATTGTCCATCCATCCCGAAATGTCTACTGGTTCATTGGCCGACAACTTCTTTTTTTCGTCCTCGAAAAAGGCCCGTGCCTCCTGTTCGTTTTCGGAAGCGAAAATCTCATTGCTTTCAACTGTCGGCCTTGTGTAGCGTACTGAAAAAATCTGTTTCATAATTTTCCCGTTTCAAGCCCGGCGGCCTTGTTTAAAGGATTATTGTTTTTGATTACACTGCAAATATAGCGCTTTTTTCTTATTCGGTAAACTTTATAAGAGAAAAAATACAAAAAATTGCAATTAATTTTTCTATCACTGAAATACAGTCACTTACAAAAGCAAAAAAGGCGGCAAAAAATGCCGCCTTTTCCGTCATTCCCCGTTTTCTTGCTCCTCCTGCGGCTGTCGCTGCCTGTGGTATCGGTCGAGCAGGTCGCAGTCCTCCTCGCTGGGCAGGAGTTCGGATATTATCGATGCGATGCAGAACAGAGTATACGAGGAGGGCGGCGTCTCCTCGTTCCAACTTTGCAGGGCATCCAGCAGTGCCCCGACATACGCGCGGGCCTCCGCGTAACCTTCGAGCCGGATGCAGGCCCGCCGGTTGCTTCTGTTACTTACCGCTTCCATACTCGAATCCTCCCATAATTTTATTAGAAATACGCTCGCGCAGCACCTTGTCCTCGATAAGGCACACGTCGGCCAGCAGGTCGATAATGCGGGCAGGCGTCAGGCGGTTGATACGATGCCCGGAGGGGACAGGCTGTGCCGCCGGCTTGTCCACGACGGCCAGCACCAAGTCCTCGGCCCAGTCCCGGAACTGCCGCGCGCGTTCCGACCGCATCGTAAATCCTAAGCGTATGATGCCGCGTTTCGTCCACAATAACGCATTGACAGGAAGGTTGTCGGGCCTGCCGTTACCAATGGTAACGGCGGAAATAAAGTGCTTTCCTTCCTGCAATTCGTCACCTAATGACATCTTGTTTTTGCGTATGGCGTATTCCGTTACGCCATATCCGGCGGCCACATCGCGGGTGGTCATCAGAAACTCGTGCTGCTTGTTGGGCAGGATGTGCACCGTAACGCCCTCCGTTACGGTCATCGGCAGTAAAGTGTCAGCTTTCTTTTGAGTCAGCATATCAAAAGAGGATATAAAAAAGAGTCCGCGCGCTGCTGACTCATATTGTAGGGACAATACTAATGCCGCTCCAAACGGCTCACGCGGACTCAACTCTATTAAAGTAGCCCCTGTTAATCAATATAAATCAGCAAGGGCAAATATAGCGATTATTTCAATTCATCGAACAAATCGAGCTGTTTATGCGTCGGCGCGGCCACCTCCTGCGGCAATTCGGCCTTGACGTATTTCATATAAGTATTGTAGCACATCCCGAAAGTGTCCCGGATATGTTTTCGCCAAATCGCCGCATAACATCTGTCCTGCCGCTCCGGCTCGTAGTGTTTCCGGGTGATTTCCTGAATAATACGCGCTCTCTTATAATATCCCTTCCTATTGTAGGCCATTTCCCCGGATTTTTGATTATCTTTGCAAAGAGTGCCACCTCCTCGCCTCGGATAATCGTGTCCGGGGCTTTTTTTATGCGTCAATTCACCGGGCCGGAAGCAGTCGGGCTGACGACCAGCACGACCGGTCGGGAAGTCTCGCGGGCGGGGGCTGCCGGTGCTTCGCGACGATACACGTAGCCCTTGTTGTGCATCGAGCGCAGAAGTCGCTCGACCCGGCCCAGTTCTTCAATGGTCATTTCATATAATACCTTGCCGGCGATGCGGGGCGAGGAGAGGAACCGGTTCACCCGGCTCCAGCACGCCTCCTTCGGCTCGCCCGGCTCGACATAATACACGCTCATGTCGGTAAGCAGACGGAGTATCCGGCTGCGGCGACGGCGCACGATGTCTGCCTCGCGGGCCTCGCGCTCGGCCGTCTGGCGACGCTTCTCATCTTCGAGGGTATTGATAAGCCCCTGCAGCTGGCCGTCCGTCAGTTCCGCCGTGCTCTCCACGCCGTAGCCGGAAAGGATATCCGCCTTGCGGTCGCGGATACCGAGCTCGCCCAGCAGTGCGTGGAAATATTTGTATGCCTTGTTTCTGTCCATAATTGCTATTCTTTAGGTAAACACTTGTCTATCTGCATCCCTGCACGCCGTAAAATACGCGCGTGGTTATGGTTTCCGGCCCGGTCGGCCTCCTCGGCCATCTGGAGAACGGCCATCATCACCAGTCCCGCCTCCTCGGCCGCCATACCGCACAAATCAATGGCTGTTTCTGTCCGTTTTGCTGTCATTTCCGTATTTTTCATAGTCATTTATCGTATTAAAAATCCTGCAAACCACCTGCGGCACTATAGCGTTTCCGTAGGCTTTGATAGACTGCCGGCACCATGCCGGAAAGGTAATTCCGTCCAGTTCGGCGGAAACCCCATCATTTCCGCGACAAACCGGGGATTGAGTCGGAAACCCGCCCCATCCCGGTATTCGCCGCTCCGCATCGCCACCTTGACCAGTCCGCTCTTGCGGTCGGCCTGGCTGGCCGCAAGACTGGCATTCGCCGCATCGTTCACCGTCGGAGTCGGGAGGAGTTCGATTTTCGCAGCCATTGCCAGCGTCGGACGTTCCGACGCATTCGGGGACAGACTTTTGTTTATCCGTCCGCTTCCCGCATCTATTGCTGTCGGTGTCGGTAGCAACTCCAGCGGCATGAACTCCATCCTGCCTTTCGCATTGCAGACTTTCAGTCCCTGCGTCTGTACGGTGGGCAATAATCCACACCCTGTCCCGCCGGTGCGGGGCATCGACGGCACAAGCCGGAAGAATATACGGTTGTACTTCGTAGCCTTCATTTTCCAAGTCAGCGCACACATACTCGAAAACCAGTCCGTTCGACCAACTAACAATTCCGTAAACGTTTTCCCCCACGACCCAGCGGGGACGAATCTCACGTATTGCTCTGAGCATCTCCGGCCAGAGGTAGCGGTCATCCTCCGTGCCTCTTCGTTTGCCAGCGAGCGAGAACGGCTGGCAGGGGAATCCTCCGGTGAGGACGTCGATACGTCCCCGCCAAACTGTAAAGTCTGTTGTACGTATGTCTGCATACTGTCGTGCGTTAGGGAAATGGTATTGCAGCACTCGGCGGCAAAATCCGTCTATTTCGCAGTTAAACATGTTCGTCCAGCCCGCCCACTCGGCCGCAAGGTCGAAGCCGCCTATTCCGGAAAACAAAGACGCATGTGTCATAACTTGTTTCAATTTGCTCCCGGCGGGGGAATCGAACCCCCGCCTAAGCCACCCGGCGGGAAAAAGGATTAGATAACCGCGAATTTGTCCTCGCGAACGATTTCGATGCCGCGGGATTTCAGAATCTGCCTGACGACCTTATCCTGGCTATCATACAGGACGCCGAAGTCGCACGCTACCTTGACATACGCGGGCGGGAGCGCCGCCGCCAGTTCCGAACGGGCCGCGGTCGAAAGCGGCTTCCCCTCCTTGACCGGCTTTGCGGCACCGGCCTTGATGGCGATAATGCCCGCTTCGAGGGCCAGCCGGCCGTCCGAAAAATCGGCCATGTGGTCGAGACCGTAAGTCTCGACGACCGCTTCCGCGTCCTTCAGACGTCCGTTCAGTTCTGCGGCCTTGATTTTCAATTCCTTGACGGTGCGAACCGCTTCTTCTACCTGTTCTTTCGATACTTTTTCCATGGTTTATGTATGTTAATTGTAAGTGATTGTTATTTGTATTACGTTTGGCTCGAGCAACTTCCGCAGTTCTCGCCGCTTCTCCTCGCAGCCCCGGCACAGGTCGTAAAGGCGTTTTTTAACGACCAAATCTTCCGCGGGCCTACCAGCATTCATACGGAGGTATCGCTCGGTCCGGCGGATTTCCTCCTCAATAGCCGCTATTTCGGCTTCCAGACGCGCGAGAACCGCGTCCTCTCTCTTCATTCCGTCCATGTCATGCAGTTTTAATGTTATACATCTCCTTGAACAGCTCGACCGTCAGCGGCTCGCCCTGTTCGTCCGCCTCACGCATAGCCCGCTCCAGATAGTCGTGCAGTTCGCCGTAATTGTCGGCAATTCGGGAAAGCAGCTGCCGCAGTTCCTCGTCCTTTATCTGCTCCATAAAATCGAGATAGCGGCGGTCGATGGGGGCGAGCGCCGTCTGTCCTGCCTTGAACCGGCGGATAAATTGCGCCATGCCCTTTACCCCCTTGTTTTTCAGATTTTGCAGCGCCACGGCAAATTCCGGTGTGCCGACCAGCACGACCGGGACGACATACCGCACGCCGTCGTAAACGGCCTTGATGGCCTTGATACCCGTCCTTTTGAGGTTCTCGACCTCGTCGAAAATCAGGATAGGACGCTCACCCCGCATGGCACGTTCGCGCAGCGTCTCGCAGATAACACGAAGGAGAGAGCCGTTCTTCGCCTTCGTGTCGATTCGGAGCAGTTTGACGAGCTCGGCCAACACGTCGCGAAGCGTATCGCAGTCGTTCACCGTGATACGGTACACCCCGACGGGATTCGCCCCGCAAAACCGGTCGATTGCATAGGTTTTGCCGCAGCCCGTTTCGCCGAGAACCATGCGAGCCTCGCAGCGCTCGCGAGCCTCGTCGAGCGTATTGACGATTTGCACGTACTGCGTCGTATCCGCGTGCTGCCAGTACGAAGTCTCCAGCCGCATGCCGATGGCCGACGCCAGTTTCCGGAAAAACACGTCCTTTATCTCGGTATCCTGATACGTATATTTCCCTTTCGCGGCTACGCTGTAATAACTGGCGCTGACCCCCGCACGGCGGCAAAGCTCCGCGGCCGTCAGCCCGTTCATGCGCAGATAATCGTCCGCGGCGGACATGATGCGGTCTTTGATGCTGTTTTCCATTTATTTATTGTTTAATTGATTGTCTTTCTTTAAATTTTCTCATCTCACGGGCGAGATAGCGGGCCTCGATGGAGGCAGCCTCCTCTGCCTGCTGCCGGTCCGCCTCGCGGGCGTCGCGCCTCTCCAGACTTCTCCGCCGGCGGTCAGCCCTTTTCTTGTCGTCGGCCGTGATGGAGATACTCTGCTCGTATGCCTCGTTGATATCGCTTTTGCGCATTCCCAGCTGTACGGCCTCGTCGTAACCGTACCCCTGCATGTATTCGGAAGTCCGCAACAGCTCGTCCAGGGCCGTGTGCGGTACTTGGCGGTCGGCCTCTTTCCGCCGCCGCAGGTGCTCGCGAGCGGCCCGCTGTTCGGGGGTGGCCTCCACATACGAGGAGGAAGATTTCACAACGGGCGGACATGTCATAATGTATCGTCCGTCGATGCTGTATAAATCTGCGCCGCTCTCGCCGTACACCACCTGCACGCGGCTGTCGTAGCCGTTGCCCGTCGCTCTGGCGATGGCTTCAGCCCCTGTCCCCGCATAGTCGGGAATTTCGTACATACACGTGGCCGCAGCCCCCTGCGGGGTGACGAAACCACGCATGCGCTCTATGGAAAGCGTCGTGCGCGTTCCGAAGATTTGCCGCAGCTGCCGTTCGTCCATAACCTGGCAGGCGGGATTTTTTTCGGCAAACCGTTCGGCGGGAGTTCTTCCGTCGCCCCCGCGGCGGTTGTTCCACGCTTCGATGCGCTCCTCCAGCACGGCTATCGCTTCCGTATAGGTCGGGTAATCGAACACGCTCATATCGTCGGTGTTGGCACGCCCGCCGATGGAGGCGTTATGCGAGCTCCGCACAAACTCCTTGCATGAGCGCAGAACGACGTTTTTAAAGAGGCGGAAATAGGTTTCGGCCGGATTCGCCTGCGAATTGCGAGCCTCGATGCGTCGCACTCTGTTAAATACCGTCGCCAGCCATTCGCGGCTCGTGCTCTTCGAGAATGCCGGGGCGTTGTCGGATACGAACTCGAACATCGTCTTGTTGCCGCCCCGCCGCACGGCCATTTGCACAGCCTGCCGAACGATGTCGAACGATTCTTCGCTCGACCCTTCCGGGGCAATTCCCCAGCCGGCAATATAGCCGCTGGCTACATCCGTAATCATCACTACGTACAGGTTGCGCGTGCGCGTCTGTTCCGTCCACGTCCGGCTCTCCTTGTCATACCCCCGCGACGTGTAACGGTAACTTATCAGGCCGGAACCGTCGCCGCAGAACAGCGAATGTGCCCAGGTGAGCTCCTCGGTGGGGATATAGGTAAGATAGTGCTTGTTATAGTAGTCCGTTCCGTGGCGGAACAGGTCGAATTTCAGACGGTTAGGAAGTGACGTAAGGCTTCGGCAAAAGGTGCGTTCGGCAACCGGTTCATACCCCGCCTCGCAAATGGCCGGGACGTATTTTTCGCGGTAAAGGGTCGTAAGCGCTTCCTTTTGCGGCCCGTCGAGGTTGACGTAGGCCATCAGCATGATAGCCTGGTGCACGTCGAACCGGTATATCTCGCCCGTCTCGTGGTCCACGACCAGAGATTTACCCACTATCCGGCGGTTGTTGTTGCCGATTTTTGCCGATATTATCCATCGACGCTGCTCCTCCGCCTCGGCCGGGAACCCCGCCAGTTTGTTGCGGAGGCTGCCCCCGGTCGTTACCCGGAAATTGGAGAGCCGCAGGTCGGCGAGAACGGCCGCGCACGTTCCGTAAAATGCCTCCGCGGTCGGCAAACCGTACTCCGCCGTCCGTCCCTCGCGGACGGTCGCCGTGATGAAGCGGCACCACGCCAAGGCACGGGCATAATCGCGGCAAACAGCCACGCTTATTTGAAGACCGCTTTGCGTCTGAATCCACAATGCGTCCGCATTGTCCGTCAGCTCCTGTGCCGCGGCCGTCAGTATGCCGCGCAGGGCCGCCTGCCGTTCCCGGCTCCTGGAGAGGTTGTGTCCCTCTACTTCGGCCAGCAGCTCCTCCTTCGTGGGGAGGCAGTCACGGTAACAGGCTGGCTTCCTGCTCGGTATCGTGTCTATGTCATAATAGTATTGCCCGCCTTTGCGGCCCCATCGCCACGATTTGCCGGGCTTCGCCCCCAAAAAGAACTCCTCCTGTGCGGCTACCGCCTGCCACGAGGCCGGAAGGGACTGCTTGTAACGAACACGGCCATTACGCAATACTTCACTATCTATTTCACAGCGCTCCATTACCAAACGTTGCGACACCCAGACGGTCGTGCCGTCCGTGGTCTCGCGTACAAGTATGTCGTTCGGTAATAGCATCTCTTTAATGATGAGTCTTTTTCTTTAAATCGGCTTTAGAGCCCTTTAAAACGGCGATTTCGCCTTGTTCCCGCGCCGGTATTGCTCCGGGCAAAGGCTGACCTTTCGCGGGAAAATGCTTACATTTGGATGCTAATCTATACTGTAAGCATTATGAAAAGGGTCGTGAATTACAATGACAGCTATTTCGACCAGCGTTTGGAAAACATCGGAACAGCCAATGTCGAATTTTGGAGCATCCTCACGAGCTTCGACCAACAGCATCCGGAAGCCGACCTTACGGTAATTTTCAATGCCTGTTTAAGCCAGGTGAAAGGTCGTTATGTGGAAGTTCTCGAATTTCGATGCAGTCGAAAAGAGTGGGAAGACAAGGCTCAGAAGATATATCGACGTTACTATCACCCTGTATCGCTGAAGTTTCTGGATAATCTTCTCCGTAAACCAACCGACGAAGAGATTCATTCCGTTGGATGTGTGTTTTGATGGCCCGATAAATCCAAAACGGAAGCATCAGCCGGTCGTTCTTCGCCAACCCTGGCTCGCGGAGGGGGATGATAATCCGATTCCCCGTGCGTTCGTATTCCCGCGTTCCGTCCTTGTGGAGGATGTGAATAATAACCTCGATATTTTCAGAGGCTTGCGGTGTCCATGTAGTCCTTTGCATAATTGTTAATTATTGTTGTTCCCGCCCCGGTCTCGCTCCGGGTGGCGGCCTGCACCGCTGCGGGATTTTGATTAATTTTGTCTGTCAAACTTTATTAACCAATAAATCATTTGTTATGGATGCAAAATTGCAGGCGGCAATGCGGCAAGTGCAGGAACTGACCATGGCGTCATACGAAAAACAGCTATCGTTTCTTTATCATCTCCTTCTCGTATCATCAAGCGTTCTATCCATTGTAATCTCTCTTCACACGTCCAATGAAGCTCCGCTATACATCCGCTGGGTGTTTGCCATTGCAGTGATTCTATTAACATTGGGAGTCTTAGCATGCTCAATTGCCCTATATAGTCAAAAAGAAATCGCAGAGCGCGGTCGTCGGAAATACATTGATGAATATACACAGTCATTACGTAGCGGTGAACCTCACGAGATGACGTCGGTCGGCAAAACACGGCTTCATAAAATCTGCGAACGCCTGACATATATTCTCCTTCCTGCGGCCATCGTAGTGCTTGCTGTTTACGCAATTCTGCTCGCTTTCGTCGCATAATCATTTTTTGCCGGCTCAATTGACTGTTCGATTCGTTCACAGTGCTTTGTATAAGCATCGATAAGCGCTTTATCATATTTATAGGGCCGAAACAGATGCTTGATGATGTCTATAATCGGCTTGATGGTTTTTTTAATCATAACTGTTTTGTATTAAATGGTTTGAATCGTACCCCGCCCCGGCATCGCTCCGGCAAAGACGTCCGTTCGTAGCGGGATTCCGTGTTATTCCAATTCGGTGATAATCCGTTTTTGCTTCGCCGCCTGTTCGTAAGCCTCGATTTTTCGCGCCGTGGCCTTATCCGAAAGGAGATATCCGCCTCCATAAATACCTCCCCCTTTCTGGTTATCGAGTTTGCGGACCCTTCGACATTCTGACGCCCGCACCTCGAATTTGACGTAAGGGGCTATCTTGCCCAACAATGCGGCGGATACCACATTGTCCGGGTAAATGTATTTTGGCAAATCCATAAGTCGTCGCTTCGTTTTTGCGGCATTTTTGATGCGGGCGAGCAGGTCGGGCGCGGTCATAATACGAATGTCGCCGAAAAGGTTGCTGGCAAACGACGTATCGACGCATGCCCCGTTTTCGTATGTCACCCGAGCGTCGCACACTATGCCTGTCCAATTCATGCCGACCGGACTGAGCAACGTCAGATGCGGCGCGAACAGAAAAAAGGATATGTTGCGGGACTGAAAAAATCGGCACACCTTTGTAAATATCGAAAAGGGAGGATTATCGACCACCACGCAGCCGTCCGGATAATCGTAGTGTTCGTAATCGCCGCCCGGCCAGAAGGGCCGCACGATTTCCCGCCCCTCGATATCGGCATTTTCCCGAAGCCATCCCAAGACTGCATCATAAACGGGCTGCGGAGTATAACAATCGTCCGTCGTTTTGCGGGGCTTGAATTTCGCCACAAAACCGTCATAATCCTCGTGTATCTCCCGCCTCGATTTACGGGCCATAACTGTGTCCCGCCGTGGTTCATCGGCGAAAAGAGAACCTTGTATATTCACGTCGTTAACCATCGTAATGTCTTGTGTTTTTGGAGGGTGAGGCAGCCTATTCTTTCTTGGCCGAAAGAGTAATACATGCTGGATATGCAGTGTCGAAACCGTCAAATATCATATCCTGATGACTTATTTCCACATCATACAGAACATCGTCTATCTCGATGTACACTTCTTCCTCATCATTTGAGCAAAGAAGATTTATCAGCTCGGATTTCGTCATAGCTCCACGTCATTACGTCATTGAGTTCTTTCCAAGTCTTTGTGCCTGAGGGATGTTCCATAAAGAGCAGATATAATTCTACGCAACCTTTCGATTTGTCATTCTCATCCCTGTATTTGTACATGAGATGGATAGTAGCCCCTCCACATCTCCCTATCGTTTCACAAAAATTTGGATGAGCCCCAAATCTTTTTTCACAAAATTCCTTAAGATTATCCCTGCCTTCAATCCATTTATATACGTAACTCATAGTCTACTCTTCCCAATCAATACCTATTTCGTTATTAGATAAATAATCCTGTTCATAATCCACCGGGCCTGCACTTCCAGCCGGTAGCGAAGGCGGGGACGCCTGTCTAATACTGTAATCCCTTCCATATCGTCACCTGATTATAATATCCACATTATCCAACTGCCAGCAGCGGGGCAGGCCGTTCAGCACCTGCAAGGCTTCCTTGTATGTGTAGCATGTGCGCTCATAAACATGCTTCATATTATTCTCGTCGTCCGATTCGCGATATATGACGGTTACATAATAATTTTTCATATCTCATTGTGTTTTAGTTAACTTTCTGTCATTTTCGTTCACAAGCCCAATCCTTTCGTTATGGTTATGAATAACATATCGCGCAAACCGTCAATGTAGGCGGCGAGCTCTTCTATATTTCGACCTGACGTCATGACCATCTGGCTGCTCTTATATGTTATATAATAGCCTGCCTCGTTTTTGCCGATAATCATAGGACCGACGGCCTCGGAATACCGATTCAGCCTGTCTTGAAGTCCTTGTAATCTTGTATTTTCCATATTCATTAAATTATGCGATGTTCTCTTTTCGTTCGGCCAGCAGCGCCTCCGCAGCCCGGAGAACCGGCTCGCTCGTA
>PPYF01639259.1_pt1 | contig 10975 bp, 8 predicted proteins | sample 1559871 | NCBI WGS metagenome assembly PPYF01 (sample SAMN08240021, study PRJNA423297) | Human gut metagenome, whole genome shotgun sequencing project.
TCGGATTTCACGTTTGCCGTCGGGGTAAAGGCGAAGATCCAAGGTCTCTTGAGGATCGGGCAGCAGTTCGCTCCAACGGTCCAGTACCGGGGGCTTTACATGGATAAGTGCCCGTTGGATTCCGTCTTGGGTCGTGATCAACCATTCCCCTTCTGTTTGTGTCACTTGCAAAGGGAGTTTCTTTACCCGGTCACTGAATTGGAGCATTTCCGACTGATCCGTCATGCTTTCTTCACCGAATCCGATAAAGAGTCGGGTGATACCTGAGGTGTACTGACGGATGACCAGCGTATATTCTTCACGGGGCGATGCCGTATCGGGTGCCATATCGTTAGAGAGCACTTGCTTTTGAAAAGGGACGTTTATACAGATATCCCCGTCTTTTTCATAGACAGAGGTGGGCTTGTATGCTTTCCATAATGATTCGTCTCTTGACAGATCGGGATCAAAGTCCAGAAAATCGAATAAGTGGTAATTGGTTGGTTTCATTCTCTTTTTGTTATTTTGTTTTTATAATGATTCTTGGTTGTGACACCCCACCTACAGCGACCCTCCCTGCCTTTTGCTTTATACTTTCATCTACTTGCGGACCATTCTTCTTCCACACATTATGAGGTCCCGGACGGTTGGAGTCGAAACGTTCGGACGGACACCAGTTGTTTTCTACGGTATAGCCATCCGTCGCTTCATCAAAGTAGATGTAAAACGCACGGTCGTTGGTAGCGTAGGGCGCGTCAATTAAATGTTCAATCCGGTTATTGCGCATTACGGAGCTGGGTTGGTTGGAGAGGGTATAAAGTCCTCCTGCATCATACAGCCTCCGGGCAAAGTGGTGGACGTAATTGGCTTCAATCCGGTTGCCGCTCATTCCGCTTTCCAGCAGGGTCCATCCCCAGCCCACACAGATACCTGAGTAATTGACGTGGCTGACTTCATTATGTACGATATGGATATTCTTTACATATCCGGCTCCGATGCCTACACCTCCCCAATCTTCATTGGTCACTTCCTCAATCAGGTTGTTCCGTATGGTGATTCCCGTACATAATTCCTGTTCATGAAAAGGTGTATAAGGCACATGGGTTTCAAATCCTTCATCGGGAAAGGTGCCCACCAGTAAGGCTGTGCCACCAATATCGGTGAAATGGCAATTCTCGACAATGGAAGTCGATACGGCGCGTTCATAATCTACTCCGGTGGCTGCTAAATGCTGGAATGTGCAGTGGTTGAAGTTTATGTTATTGCCGCATTTTATCTGTATTGCAGCTTCGGGTCTGCCTATCCATGCCTGGTTTTCCAGTTCCGCTTTTTCGGGTAGCCCCGGTATGGGTAGTCTGTAAGCATCCAGCAGATGGAAGCCTCCTTGCAATGTAACGTGTCCTTGATAAGAGGGGCGCATCCATGAAGTATGTTCGAAAGATATATTTTGAAAATATATATTCCTTACCGGGCGTTCTAATGTTCCGCTTATAGTCAGTAAAGTCTCTAAAGCCGGAATAATGACTTGCGCCTTCGTCATGTCTTCGTGAGGACGCGGGTAATAATAGATGCGTCCGGAAGGATAATCCTGATACCATTCTCCGGGCTGGTCCAATAGTTCCAGAGCATTGACCAGACAAAAGGTGGAGTTTCCTTTTTCTCCGTCAATGACAGGTTGAGGCCAGGGATGGGCAAACTCCAACCGGCTTTCGGGATCATGAAAACGGACGATTGTATTTGCCCCTTCAGTAATCATTTCCTTCACTCTCAGTATGGCGATGGCCCAACGTTGGTGAACGATCATCTCTACTTGTGAAGCGGCATTCAACCCTGCTGTTTGTGGAGTGGGAATGGTGATCGTCTCTTCCTCAGGGTTAAAATCAATCATGCGTTCCATTACTCCGTCGGGAAACTGTGCGGCCCGCTGTGCTTTTGTTCCGTTGACCCACATTTGCCGGGTTTCCAATATCCTGTTTCCCATACGGGGCGCTTCCGCTACCCATATTTTATTTCTAAGTGTTTCTGGTATTCTGGTATCTTTGCATCCTTGTTCCCAATCTGTCACAGGAACTCCGCCACTTAAGACTACACGGGCATTGGGAACAGCGGTGATACGGGTGGGAGAGTCTGTTGTCCCGCTATCTTCGGGGCGGATGAACAGGCTTTTATATTGTGGGTATATTCCTTCCTCCAATAGGATATTTATGCCTCCGGTTGTTTCGGGTGATTGCAATCTTCTCCATTCGCGCGCTTGCTTGATGGCTTGTTCCAGAGTCTGGAGGGGAGATTGGCGTGTACCGGCAGCATTGTCGTTACCGTAGGGAGAAACATAAATATCTCCTGCGGTTAAATAAAAGGTATAACTGACAAATGCGATAAAGCAGATTATTTTTGTTTTCATGGGTTCTCCGGATTTAAAGGTCTTTTTAATCAGACGGAAGGAATCAGGTTTTGTACCCATTGGATAATTTGCCAATGTGTCAATTTGCTGCATTCTACTCTGCGTGGTCATGGGCATATTAGCAAATTGATGCATTGATATATTGATTGAAGTATAATAAAAAACAGGCCATACCTTAATGAAAAGGTATAGCCTGCGTCATTTAATAAAAGAGATTTATTTTTTATGAGTTCATGCTCATCAGGAATTCTTCGTTGTCTTTGGTATTTTCCAAACGACTCTTTACGAAATCCATGGCTTCGATAGGATTCATATCTGCCAGATACTTGCGAAGAATCCACATACGGTCCAAAGTAGTCTTGTCGAGCAGCAAGTCGTCGCGGCGGGTGCTTGATGCCACGATGTTTACTGCCGGGAAGATACGTTTGTTGCTCAAGTTGCGGTCCAGCTGGAGTTCCATGTTACCTGTACCCTTGAATTCTTCGAAGATTACTTCATCCATCTTGGAACCGGTGTCAATCAGTGCGGTTGCGATAATGGTCAGCGAGCCACCGTTTTCAATGTTACGGGCAGCACCGAAGAAACGTTTGGGCTTATGCAGGGCATTTGCATCCACACCACCGGATAATACCTTGCCGGAAGCAGGAGAAACCGTATTGTATGCACGTGCCAGTCGGGTGATAGAGTCGAGGAAGATTACCACATCGTGACCGCATTCTACCATGCGTTTTGCTTTTTCCAGTACGATACCTGCAATCTTTACGTGACGTTCTGCCGGTTCGTCAAATGTAGAAGCGATCACTTCGGCATTTACGCTGCGCGCCATATCTGTCACTTCTTCGGGACGTTCGTCAATAAGCAGCATGATCATGTACGTTTCCGGATGGTTGGCTGCGATTGCGTTAGCGATGTCTTTCATCAGGATCGTCTTACCGGTTTTGGGCTGCGCCACAATCAAAGCACGCTGTCCTTTACCGATAGGTGAGAACATATCTACCACACGGGCTGAAAGGTTATCACTATATCCCCCTTTGCAAAGTTTGAACTTTTCATCGGGGAACAGCGGGGTCAGGTGATCAAACGGAACGCGGTCACGTACCAATCCGGGATCCAGACCGTTTATCTTTTCCACCTTTACCAACGGGAAATATTTTTCTCCTTCTTTGGGCGGACGGATAGAGCCTTCCACTACATCACCGGTCTTCAAACCGAACAGTTTTATTTGCGATTGTGAAACGTAAATATCATCGGGTGAGGAAAGATAGTTGTAATCGGATGAACGGAGGAAACCGTATCCGTCGGGCATGATTTCCAATACCCCGGTACCGGTCAGGATACCTTCAAATTCGTAAGGCTTTTCCACCTGTTTGCGTTCCGGTTGTTGAGGAATGCTGGCAGACGCTTCTCCCTCAGCCGTCGTATTGTTATTATTGTTTGCCTGACGAGGATTGTTGTAATTATTGTTGCGCGGATTGTTGTACTTCTGATTTTGATCGCGCTGCTGGCGTGGTTGGAATTTGGGGGCAGGTGTCTGTACCGGAGCCGGTGTTTCTACTTTGGTAGCCTCAAATTTGCCGAACAACTCAGTAGGAAGTTCTATTTTTTCTGAAGGAAGATCCTCGATGGGAATAAAATCATCGGTTTCACTGCCGAATTCCAGTTCGGGAAGAATCACTTCTTTTTCTTCGGGAATAGCCGGTGTTTCTTCTTTTTTTGCTTTTTTGGGTGTCGGTTTCGCCGGTGCTTCAGCTTTCACTTCCTCTTTTGCAGTTTCTTTCGTTTTCGTTGCAGGTTGTTCTTCTGTCTTGGCTGTTACTTTCTTACTACCCGGTTTGCGTCCTCTTTTTTTAGGTGTTTTTTCTTCCGCGCTTGTTTCGGCCACGGCTTCTGTTTGTGGTGTTACCGCTACAGGAGCAGTCTCTTTTACTGTTTCGGCAGCTGCGGCGGCAGGCTGCGGGGTATTGGCTTCCAGTTTCTGTGCCTTGTCCTTGGTTGCAGTATAGACCTTGTCACCGTCTTTTTTAACGTTGATACGTGATCTTTTACGGGGTTGACTTTCATTGGCTTTTTCTGCCGCTACTTTTTGGGTTGCTCCGACTATGGCTTGCTCGTCTAGAATTTTATAAACCAGATCCTCTTTTTTTAGAGAGTCTGTTTTCTTGATACCCAACTCTTTGGCAATCGATTGTAATTCCGACAAGTCTTTGTCGTTTAATTGAATAATGTTATACATAGAGTATAGTTATTAGTAATATATTTCTTTATAATCTTTTAATGGTATAATTAAGGAGCGCAATCTACACAAAAATGTGTTAGAAGGGGGAAATGCACTCATAATTACGATTATGGGATTGATGTTGTTTTGATTGTTATCAGGAAGTAAACAGACTTTCCCGGATAGGGAACTGACGTATTTACCGAGGACAAAAGTAGATATTTTTTTTTAATCTCATGCATATTACAGAAGATTTTTTGCCGAATTTAATGAAATTAATAAAAAAAACGACGTGGGGAAACATCCTTTCTGTCTGTGAAAACCCTGATGTTAAATGAACGTAAAAATAGGTCAGATTGTTCAGCAGAGTCTGCATGAAATAGCGAAAAAAATACTAATTTAGCCCGTCAAATTTGATTTTTACTTAATTATAAATAGAGAAAAGATGAAAAAAGTGATTTTTACAGAAAAGGCTCCTGCTGCTATAGGTCCTTACAGTCAAGCTGTTGAAGTGAATGGTATGGTATTCCTGTCAGGTCAGATTCCCGTTGATCCTGCTACCGGTGAATTTGTTCCGGGAGGAGTGACTGAACAGACTACCCAGGTTTTTGAGAATATCAAGAATGTATTGGCAGAAGCCGGTCTGACTACCGCTAATATCGTAAAAACAACCGTATTTTTGGCAGATATGTCTTTGTTTGCTGAAATGAACGCTGTTTATGCCAAGTATTTCGAAGGAGATTTCCCTGCCCGTTCTGCTGTAGCTGTTAAGGCTTTGCCGAAAGGAGCGCTTGTGGAGATAGAGAGTATCGCAGTGAGATAACGAGCTTTTCGCCACCGATTGCACGGATTGATGCAGATTATTTCTATTGAAAAGCAATTGCTTGATATGGAACCTGTGTCAATCAGTGTAGTCTGTAGTGAATGATGGTGGATGGGGAATCATAAAAACAACTGATTAACAGATAGCGTAGAAAAGTGGAATATGAAACAACTGAACAAGTGGCAATGGTCCACATTAATATTATCTGCTATACTGGTAATGGCATTTTCAGTCTTTATTTATCGGTATGAGCCTTTTAAATCCGGGTTCGAGATTACCGACCAGCTGGGTGGTAATATTTTCCCTGCAACCATTCTTTCTACCGCAACCACAGATGCCAGTTTAATCGTACCTGCCGATTCCGATTATATCGGAAATCCCAAGTCGTGTATCGCCATCCGGCTGAAGAACAGTTATGCCAATAGCAAATTGCGTATAGAAGTGGCCGAGACTCCTTTTTTCTCTCAGTCTGTATCTGAGTTTATTTTACCCAAGGCGGGGAAAGAATATCTGGTTTTCCCGGATATTATATGGAACTATCAGGCTTTGCGTGATAATAATCAGGCAGTGCCCGTTAGCATCTCCGTCAAGGCGGAATTGAATAAGAAAGAACTTCCACAGCGTTTGAAAACCATCTCGATGCGCAGTATCAATGAGTGCCCTTTAGGATATGTGGACGATAAAATGAAGTTTCACGATACGGGAGAGTTTTTTGCGGCCTACGTCAACGAGGAGCATCCTCAGATTGACAAATTATTGCGTGAAGCCTTGGATACACGTATCGTCAATCGTTTTCTTGGGTATCAAGGTAATGCACACCAGTCGGAGAATGTGGACAAACAGGTCTATGCATTGTGGAATGTGTTGCAAAAGCGGAACTTTAAGTACAGCTCCACCACCAATACCAGTCTTTCGTCCAATGTGGTTTATACACAGCGCGTCCGTACCTTGGACGATGCGCTGGAATCCTCGCAGATAAACTGTGTGGATGGCAGCGTGTTGCTGGCCTCACTGATGAAAGCCATCAATATCAATCCTATCCTGGTGCGTATTCCGGGACATATGTTTGTGGGTTATTACACAGACAAATCACATAAGAATATGAATTTTCTGGAAACCACGATGATAGGGGATGTGAATCTGGATGATTTCTTTCCGGATGAGAAGCTGGATTCTACCATGGTGGGCAAATCCCAGAACCAGATGTCGAAACTGACCTACGAGAAATCAAAGGAATACGCTACGAGGAAATACCGGGAGAATGACTCCCTGATACATTCGGGTAAAGTGAATTATATGTTTCTGGAGATTGATAAAAAGACCCGTGCGCAGGTGCAACCTATCGGTAAATAAATTTGTTGTATGGATATGGAACTTACTTATATATATCATAGCGGATTCGCCTTGTCAGGCGATGGCTTTACTGTAATCATGGATTATTACCGTGATTCGGAGGATGGACAGGCGCAGGCGGATTTGAACCGGTTGATGGATGGGACTTTCAGCAATCAAGAGACGGGAATGCCGGAAGGAACCGTACACAGCGAATTATTGCGGAGACCCGGAAAACTGTATGTGCTGGCCAGTCATTTTCATCCGGATCATTTTAATAAAGAGGTATTGCAATGGCGTGAACAGCGGCCGGATATTATCTATATTTTCTCGAAAGACATTTTGCGTCATCGCAGGGCGCAGAAAGAAGATGCCGTCTGGCTGAAAAAAGGAGAGGAATATAAGGATGAAACATTGAGCGTGCGTGCTTTCGGTTCCACGGATGTGGGAGTATCGTTTTTGCTTCAGGCAAGTGGAAAAAAGATTTTTCATGCCGGTGATTTGAATAACTGGCATTGGATGGACGAGAGTACCGAGGCGGAGTGGAAGGGAGCCGAGAAGAATTTCCTGCATGAGCTGGATGATCTTTACGCCTATACGCCCGAAGTGGATGTGGCGATGTTTCCCGTTGACCCCCGTTTGGGAAAAGAATACATGCGGGGTGCCGGACAGTTTGTAACAAAGATAAAAACTCATATCTTTGTACCCATGCATTTCACACCGGAGTATGCCAAGGCAAATGCTTTCCGCGACTTTGCCGAAGCGCATGGAGTGCGTTTTGTGTCATTGACACATCGCGGACAAAAAATAGAGATTGAATAACAAAAGAATAACACAATATGAAAGTAAAAGGAAGATTTGATCATTTCAATATCAATGTAACTGATCTGGACAAGAGTATCAAGTTTTATGAAACAGCGTTAGGTTTGCATGAGTCTCATCGTAAGGAAGCTTCGGACGGTTCCTTCGTGCTGGTGTATATGGCCGATGACCACAGCAATTTCTTGTTGGAACTGACCTGGTTGCGTGACCATACCCAGCCATACGAGTTGGGTGAGAACGAAAGCCATCTGTGTCTGCGTGTGGAAGGTGATTATGACGAAGTCCGTAAATTCCATAAGGAAATGGGATGCGTTTGCTTCGAGAACACCGCTATGGGCTTGTATTTCATCAATGATCCTGATGATTACTGGATTGAGATATTGCCGGTAAAGTAAGACGATCGTTTCCGTTAGTAATGAATTAAAAAGATAGAGACTATGAAATACATTTCTCCCGGTGGCTGGTTCTCATTGGAATACCCGATGGGCTGGCACGAGTTTGAAGATACAGAAGAGAGTTTTTTATTCTATAATCCTGACCGGTGGACAGGTAATTTCCGCATATCGGCCTATAAGGATGAAGCGGCTGACTATGGTCCGCAGTGCATCGCATACGAATTGAAAGAAAATACTTCTTCCACCCTGGTGAAAGTGGGCAAGTGGGATTGTGCTTACAGCGCGGAAACTTTTCAGGAAGAAGGCGCCTGGTACACCACTCATATCTGGGTGACAGGAGAGGGGGATCTTTCTTTCGAATGTTCTTTTACCGTGTCCAAAGGAGGTGACAAGCATCCGGCAGAAGAAATCATCCGGTCTTTGCAGATCCGCAAAGAAGGTGTAAGTCACCCGCGTGAGATCATTCCGATCCGTGTCTTGGAAATCGGGGAGGTGAACACCGCCTTTGAGTGGGCTTCTACCACGATTAAAAAGCAACTCACCAAGGATTTCACTGCGTCGGAGAGCGATATTGACAGTATACAGCAGGTAATGGACAGCGGACGTTTCCAGACCCAGCAGCGTATGGCGTGGGAGAATTTCGGTATTGCCTTCGGAGCCATTCTGGTGAATGAGATGGAAGGTATGGAATGGGTGACTGTCATTGAGGGACAGAAAGAATATCCCGCCTTGCAGTTTATGTGTTCGGATATGGTGCTGGACCCTGCCGCACTGGTGTGGGGACAAGCTAAAAAGGGACTTCCCTGCGACTTGAAATCCGAATTCAGGAAAATTAAGCGAGAGGCGGAGGCAGTGTTGGATGATTTAAATAAATAGACAAATAATGACCCCATATATGCAAGTAGACGGGCTTACCAAGTCATTCGGTGACTTGGTATTGTTCCGGAAGATTTCATTTGGAGTGGCCGAAGGACAACGCATCGGTCTGATAGCAAAGAACGGTACAGGCAAGACTACCTTACTTAATATAATAGCCGGTAAGGAGGGATATGATGAAGGAAGCATCGTCTTTCGTCGTGATTTGCGGGTGGGCTATTTGGAGCAAGACCCACATTATCCCGAAGACCTGACCGTGCTCGAAGCCTGTTTCTATCACGGAAACAGCACGGTGGAACTCATCAAAGAATATGAAAGCTGCATGGAAACCGAAGGCAATCCGGGACTGGAAGAGCTGTTGGCACGGATGGAGCACGAAAAGGCATGGGATTATGAACGGAAGGCGAAACAAATCCTTTCTCAATTAAAAATCCGGGACTTCAGCCAGCAGATCAAACATCTTTCCGGAGGTCAGTTGAAACGGGTGGCTTTGGCGAATGTGCTGATAACCGAGCCCGATTTTCTGATTTTGGACGAGCCTACCAACCATCTTGATCTGGATATGACGGAGTGGCTGGAGGGGTATCTCGGCCGGGGAAACATCAGTCTGCTCATGGTGACGCACGACCGTTATTTCCTGGACCGCGTCTGCTCTGAAATTATCGAGATAGACAATCAGCAGGTCTATTCATATAAAGGGAACTACAGCTATTACTTGGAAAAGAGGCAGGAGCGTATCGAGGCTACCAATGCCGAAATAGCCCGCGCCAATAACTTGTACCGCACAGAGCTGGAGTGGATGCGCCGTATGCCCCAGGCACGCGGACATAAAGCGCGTTATCGGGAAGAAGCTTTCTACGAACTGGAGAAAGTGGCGAAGCAGCGTTTCAACGACGGCAATGTGAAACTGGATATGAAAGCCTCTTACATCGGCTCCAAGATTTTTGAGGCGGATCATCTGTACAAGCGTTTCGGTGATTTGAAGATTCTGGAAGATTTCTCGTATATCTTTGCCCGTTATGAGAAGATGGGCATCGTGGGAAACAATGGTACGGGAAAGTCCACGTTCATTAAAATACTGATGGGCGAACAGAAGCCGGACAGTGGAACACGCCGCCTGTACCTGTGTACGGTATTGATGCGTAATCCCAACTTCCTGGTGCTGGATGAGCCTACCAACGATCTCGATATCATCACCCTTCAGGTATTGGAAGAATATTTGCAGAACTTCAAGGGCTGTGTAATCGTAGTAAGCCACGACCGCTATTTCATGGACAAGGTGGTAGACCACTTGCTGGTATTCAAGGGACAGGGAGACATTCGTGATTTTCCGGGCAACTACTCCGATTATCGTGACTGGCGCGAGGCGAAAGAGCAGCGCGACAAAGAGGCGGAAAAGCCAAAAGAGGAAAAGACCGCCCGCGTGCGCCTGAATGACAAGCGGAAAATGTCTTTCAAGGAAAAGAAAGAGTTCGAGCAGCTGGAACAAGAAATAGCCGGGCTGGAGCAGGAGAAGGCCGATATAGAAGCCGCCCTTTGCAGCGGTACGCTGGGAGTGGAGGAACTGACGGAGAAATCCAAACGATTGCCGGAACTGAATGATTTGATTGATGAAAAGACCATGCGCTGGTTGGAACTGAGCGAGATAGAAGGATAGAATAACCGGAGGTGCAACAGTGTACCTGATGCCATATTGCTATATTCGTTTTGAATAACAAAACCATAATATAGAAAAGAAATATGGCATCCATTAAATTGAAATTCCGCCCATCGAGCGTAAAAGGAAAAAAGGGCGTATTAAGTTATCAAATTATTCATTACAGACTGACACGGCTCATCAAGACTTCTTATCGGATCATGCCTTCCGAGTGGGACGACTCCACCGGCAGTCTGCTTATTTCAACACAGTCTGAATGTAAAGCGCGTCTTCTGCTGATACGTGACCAGACGAATTGGGAGATGACGCGGTTACAAGGTATTATCAATGATCTGGAGCGGACCGGTGTGGAATACACCATTGATGATATCGTGGCTTCTTTCCGGAAAATCCCTTCTGTAGAGAGTGTGTTCAACTTCATGCAACGATGTATCAATAAACTGGAGCGGCAGAAAAGGGGACGGACGGCAGAAGG
>PPYF01099944.1_pt1 | contig 10971 bp, 10 predicted proteins | sample 1559871 | NCBI WGS metagenome assembly PPYF01 (sample SAMN08240021, study PRJNA423297) | Human gut metagenome, whole genome shotgun sequencing project.
AGCCGTATGATTGGAAACTTTCACGTACGGTTCTTAGGGGGGAAAGGGGCAGTAATGCCCCCGACCTACCCGGCAAGGCCATTGCCAGCCCGCTCATGGCGGAATACATCAAGTTCATGTACAAGACCGCCCGTAAGTTTTGGGCTTCTGTCGGCGTGGTGACGCAGGAGATACAGGACATCATCGGCAGCGAAATCGTGAAGGAGGCCATCATCAACAACTCGGACGTGGTGATGCTGCTTGACCAGAGCAAGTTCAAGGAACGCTTTGACGAAATCCGAAAGATTCTTGGTCTGACCGAGGTGGATTGCAAGAAGATATTTACCATCAACCGCTTGGAGAACAAGGATGGGCGCAGCTTCTTCCGCGAAGTGTTTATCCGTCGGGGGACGACCAGCGGCGTGTACGGCGTGGAAGAGCCGCACGAGTGCTACATGACCTACACGACCGAACGGGCGGAAAAGGAGGCACTGAAGCTTTACAAGAAGGAACTTCGGTGCAGCCATCAGGAAGCTATCGAGGCATATTGCCGGGACTGGGATGCCAGCGGTATCGGGAAGGCCCTGCCTTTTGCACAAAAAGTAAACGAGACGGGGCGTGTGCTCAACCTCCGTCCCGTGCATGAATCCAAATAAACATTGCAGCCATGAAACGACTACTCCTTATCCTGACCATCGCCTCGGTCACACTCTGCCAGACGGTTCACGCCCAGTATTACAGCGTGAACTACGACACCCGTACCGTTGCGGCGATGGTGGCTGCCTTCGGTACGGAAGCGGTCGCCGAAGGGTACTACCGGGAGCAGGTCGATGACGTCCTCAAGCACTACACGGCAGCGGAGGTCGCTACCGCCGGGATATTCGCGGCCAAGTTCTTGGAGCATAAAGCCCTGAGCGACCTCGGCATCTGGAACAGCCGTACGGAAAACTACTACTACCGGCGCATCTACCGGATGGTGGCGGAGAAAATCATGCCCAAGATATGGGTGGTGGCGAAGCAGATGCTCCATTCGCCGCAAACGGCTATCTATTGGGGCAGTTACCTGATGAAAGTCTGCGATGATACCAAAAGTCTGTGTATGCAGTTCGAGAGCGTGGTGACCAACAGCACGCTGACCTTTTCGGACATCGCCTTTCTCGAAATCAATCCGGAAATTGCCCCCTTGCTGAAACTCTCCGAAACGGGAAACATCGACTGGCAGCGGATGATGGACAACTTCGCCCGCATACCGGGCAACTTCACCCACGAGAACCTGAAAAGCGACCTCGACAACCTTTATAACACGGGGGTCGGCCTTGCAACGGCAGGCATTGCCAATCTTGGTGACGCCCTGTTGCAAAGCAGCTCGTTCCATGACCTGCTGGGTGGAAAGGTTGAAGAAATCGGCAACCTGTATGAACACTACGGGAGTCTATTCGAGCAGGCGGAACATGACATCAGCGGCTTGCTGATTGACATGGTGGGTGGTCCAGACAACGTGGCCGGTCTGTTCAACTTCAGCAACTACAACCTCACGGCATGGATGACCGACTACCTGGACGAAGCGATGGGGAACTATTACACGCAGCGGTGGTACATTGCCCGGCGTGACCAAGGGAGCGTATCGCTGTGCGACTACTATCCTCCGACGGACGACAACAGCATCCTGAACGGGGGCGCATGGGTGCGGTTCAACACGAGCGACCCGAATTTCTATCCTGATGCCTCGCAACGGGAACAGGTACTTGCCAACTCGGAAGGATATGCCGGTTGGTCAAGAAACCGCGTGCAGCAGTTGAACAACCAGAACGACGGGTTCAGCTACAGCATCAACTATTGGATGAGTGCCTATATCATCAGCAAGAAAAACAAGCAGACCAAAAAGGCATACGCATACGAAATCCATGTGAGCAAAAACTGGAACAAAGAAGAGGTCGTCTATGAGGAAGTCTTCGATTCCTACTCGATGGACTTGAACACGTTTCGGGCGCAACTGAATGTCCGGCTTGCGGAGTTCAACGAGAACGAGGACGGCTACACCTATTATATATCTTCCGGTGCGCGGAACTATTACCAAGCAACGGACGCAGCCAAATTGAAGGGATGCGAGAGCGTGACCATCAGCGTGACCTGTTCCGACGGGGTTACGCTCGGACAAGGCTCGACACAGTACAAGTGCCGCAAGTGCGGCAGCTCGTTGAATGCCCACACCAAGGAGTGCGCCATGCAGACCTCGGTGACGGAAAACGACCTCGACCTTTCGGAACTGGACGCGCTATTGAACGAGGCGAACAGCCAAGCGGCCAATATTGAAGCGCAAATCGGGGCATTGGAAAACGAGAACGCTGTCCTGCTGAAGAAAATCAGTACGGCGAGCATTGAGGATGCGGCGACTTACCGGCAGCAGTACAACGCGAACAAGACACGGATAGACCGTCTGAAAGGAGAACTCGCGGAGTGGAAGAAGAAACAGTCCGACTATGCCCAAGCAAAGTCGGATGCCGCAGACGACAACAGCGTGGCGACGGATGACTATTACCGCATCCCTGCCATCATGCAGGACTGCAAGGCGGCATACGGTCTTACTTGGCAGGACGGCGGAGCATGGAACGGCTACTCGTATGTACGCAAGGCGACCATGCCGAATATCAACGGTATCATCACATTCAGGGCTACGGTCTCCATTGCCCGCAAGCCGAAATATTTTCTCGGCATAAAAATACACCGTACCATTATCCAAATCAAGTGGGAACTCACTTCGGAATATACGGACACACACGTCGCTGACGTGCTGACCCTTGATCCGGGACTTTCGGATGCGGAAAAGGCTAAACTGGTAAACGACCGGATAGCCGAAATCGCCCGTGAACATCCGTCCTGTAAAATCACGACGGAATACGCCCGCAGCGCACCGACGGAAGAAACGCCATCAGGCGACGTGTACCATCTGCTGTGGTCAAGCGACCGCCTTGAGATAGCGCGAGAGGTGGACAGCAGAATCACCAAGATATATGCCGACTTGGTATCGCTGGAAAAGATGATGCACTACAAGCGGAGCATCCTTGACGTGATGAAGGATGTGCAGCCCGGACTGGACACGGACGAAGGCCGTAGGCTGACACTCGTGGAGGAATGCCATGACCGCTGGGTGGAGAATGCACGGACGCTTCGGAGCGGCAACAGCAGGAATAGCAGAAAGGAGGTACGGCCATGAAACGTACCATACAGATTGCCGTCGTGCTGTTCGCCCTGCTGCCCGGTATCGCCAAGGCGCAGTGGACTTTCGATATAGTCTCCGTCGAAGCCTACATCAACGACCACAAGAAGCAGCGCAGCCTGCTGTTGGCTCGTAGCACCTTGGAGTACAGCAACAAGCTGTTGCACGAGTACAGCTGTAAAGAAATTGGGGACTATAAAGAGTTGAATATTGACCTTGACAAATACACCCGTGCGTTCGATGCCATCGACGTCATGTACCAGTCGTTGCGCACGGTGTTGAACGTCAAGAATACCTATACATCGGTCAGCGACCGTATCGGCGACTATAAATCGTTGTTGGAGGATTTCAATGCGAAGATCTTGAAACGTGGACGCATCGAATCCGCAGATACCCTGATTATCTCCATCAATGCGAGGGGGCTGAGGGCGATTGCCCGTGAGGGGGAACAGCTCTACAAGTCCGTGAGCGACCTCGTGCTGTATGCCACCGGAGCGGCAGCCTGCTCGACCTCCGACCTGCTGATGGTGTTGGAGGCCATCAACCGCTCATTGGACAACATCGAGCGGCATCTGAACCGGGCCTATTTCGAGACATGGCGGTACATTCAAGTGCGCATCGGCTATTGGAAAGCAAAGGTATATCGCTCCCGCACCATGCGGGAGATTCTCGATGACGCCTTCGGGCGTTGGCGCGGAGCCGGAAGACTGGATTATTAACGACAAAAAGAGAAGAATATGAACAGAAAACTATTACTCATGGCAGTGGCGGTCACCGTAACGACAGCCGTACACGCACAGTATGTAACGTACAACCATGATTCGCCGAAGCAGAATCAGGTAACGGTCATGGAAACCGGTACGGGCGCACTCTCGCCCGACCTCTATTATTCCGTGCTGCACAACAAATACAAGAAGTCGGCGGCGGCCAAAAACAAGCTCTCGTTCCGCACACTTGCCGGTATCAATCTCTACAACCAGGTGGACGAAGCGGAAGCCATTGATTCGGCTTTGGTCAAGCGGGCGAAGGTCGAGGCGTTGAACGTTGCCGACCGGCAGGCGGACATCGCGTGGCTTGCCGAGGGCGATAAGGTCAGCAGACAGATGGACCGGTTCCGGCGCAACATCGACCGTATTCTCCTGTCCGGCGGTACTCCGGCCGACAAGGAACGGTGGACGGAATACTACCACGTCTATCAGTGCGCCATCAACGCCACGAAAGACGCCTATATGCCAAACGCCCAGCGAAAGAAGGAGTATCTGCGCATCTACGAGGATGTGGCACGGCAGAACGAGATTTTAGTGAGCTACCTCGCCAAGCGTCAGAACGCAACGGCAACAAGCACACTGCTGAACGCAACGGACAACCGTACCCTGCATAAGGGCGGCATTGTCCGCAATGCCATGAGCCGGTGGCAGGAATCACGCCTTGCGGTGCGTGGCTCGCAATCGGGCGGCAACGGAAACGGCGAAGATGACAACGAGAGTGTAAACAGAGGGAAATAAAAAGACAGGGCTATGGCAAACGGAGATATACTTTCGGATTTCGGCATCAACCTGTTGGAGGAGGAAATAGATGATGTCATCTTTCAGACCAACGAGTTTCTGACGGACGCGACTTTTACCGGTGCGCAGGGACCTTTTTGGTGGATATTGCAGATGTGCATGGCACTCGCGGCACTGTTCTCCATCGTCATGGCGGCAGGTATCGCCTACAAGATGATGGTAAAGCACGAGCCGTTGGACGTTATGAAGCTGTTTAGGCCGCTTGCCGTGTCGATTATCATCTGCTGGTGGTATCCGCCTGCGGACACGGGTATGGCGGGGAGCCGGAACAACTGGTGTTTTCTGGACTTTCTGTCCTACATCCCGAATTGCATCGGGTCGTACACCCATGACCTGTACGAAGCTGAAGCTTCACAGATATCGGACAGGTTCGAGGAAGTTCAACAGCTCATCCATGTGCGTGACACGATGTACACGAACCTGCAGGCGCAGGCGGATGTCGCCCACACGGGCACATCCGATCCCAACCTGATAGAGGCGACAATGGAGCAGACCGGCGTGGACGAAGTGACGAGCATGGAAAAGGATGCGGCGAAGTTGTGGTTCACGTCTTTGACGGCAGGAGTCATCGTGGGGATAGACAAAATCATCATGTTGATTGCCCTCGTGGTGTTCCGAATCGGTTGGTGGGCAACGATTTACTGCCAACAAATCCTGTTGGGAATGCTGACGATTTTCGGACCGATACAGTGGGCGTTCAGCATCCTGCCGAAATGGGAAGGTGCTTGGGCGAAGTGGCTGACACGCTATCTGACGGTGCATTTCTACGGGGCGATGCTCTACTTCGGAAGTTTCTATTATCTTGTATCCTATTGATTATCAATCATGTAAATTTTACAAATTAGCTCGCGTAACAAATGTGCAACAAAAATCAGAAAAACTATTTCCCCCGTATTTAACACTATTGTAATCGAATGTTAAGAATCAGACTTGCAAGTATGAATGTTAAATCTTCATTTCCGTCAGATGTTTTTGGGTTGGCATTTGGACTGTCACATTAGCCACTGCAACCGACAAAAATATGCTTGTACACTCCAATATTCAAGGTTGTGGCAAAGTTAGCAAATTTCTGCTGTTATAAAAACCTGTATGCAAGGTTAAAAGTGAATGTTGCCAATGGAATTTTGCCGCTGTATGACTTGTACACTTGGTGCGGAAAACCGACATCTTTTGAGTTGGCATTTTAGCTGGATATTTGCAATATAAATCACTGTTATACAATTAGTTAAAGCAAAATTGGAGTATTGTTTTCATATCCTTTTCGCTTTAACTTTGCACTTGCCAACCTAAAGAAACACAAGCGAATGGCAACGATTAAGAACAACAATTAAACAGATAAAGACTATGTGTAAAACAGAACAGAACCCGAACGAAACCGCCTTACTCCGAAAGATGGTGGATGGGCTTAAACAGGAGGTTGAAAAGGTTAAGAGTGTGGTGTATGCCTCAAAGGAAGTGCTGAACTTGGAAGAAGCTGCAATGTTCCTCGGCATATCCAAAAGCTCGCTCTACAAAATGACCCATAACCAAGTCATCCCTTATTTCAAGCCGAACAACAAAATGGTTTATTTTGAGAAATCAGAGCTTCTGAAATGGCTGCGGCAGAACCCGGTCGCATCACAAACACAGGTTTCGGAGGAAGCACAGGCCATCATGCGTAAGCTCGCCCGTGCGGATTGATTATCCCTACATTCAATAATTCATTGATATGACAGACAACGAACCATTGCATATGTCTTTTGACAATCTGCCCCGTGCCGTGGCAGAACTCCACTCCAAAATCGACACGCTCACCGAAATGGTGGAGAAACTGATGTCGGCAAACGCAGCACAGCCTTTGCCGGAGATAATGACAGTGGAGGATGTATCGGCGATGCTGTGCAAATCCGTTTCCACCATCTATGCCATGACTTCCGAGCGTCGCATACCTTACCGTAAGCAGGGCAACAAGCTCTACTTCATGCGCACGGAGATTAAATCATGGCTCAATGATTCCGTAGTGCCAAAGGATGCGCCCAAACGAAAAAGCGGGCATGAGGCCAAAAATTGGAACAGCTCTCCTTACGAGCCTACTCCCGAAAACGAAGTTGGACAATCCGATGCAGTAAGTGGAACAGATGACTTACAGGCAAGCACATCCATATCTGGCAATGGCATCGAATCGGAACAACAAAATCCACCTTACATCATCGAAAAAAGGACGCACTCAAGGAGCGGTGCGGAGATTTTCGCCGTGCGTTTCTCCAATGAATATGAAGCAGCCGGAGAACGGAAATTTAACCCAAGAGCACGGGAGTTCAACGGCTACTGGAGCGACTACGGGAACGGCGGATATGTGTTCAACACATCAGCAGATGCAGAGAACTTTGCCAATGCGATAACAGGGAAAAAAGAAACCGAGCAACCCCCAACCGATAATGCAGGGGAACAATGTCGTGACCATAATTCATCATGGCAACCAACGCAAACGGGCATACTTTAGACTGTAATACCTCTTATACAAAGGTGGGAAATAGGGTATGGAATGAAGTATTTATAGAGGCGTTTTTTAGGGCTGGCAAGTTAATGTTTTCGTCCACGAAAACCACGCCACCAGCGGCGACCCGACCATGCGGATAACGGCAAGACCGGATTGCAGCCCTAAAAACGCCGACCCATTTATAACAGACAATAGAAAGCGGATGACAGAACAAGACACCAATCATAAAGGAGGCCGCCCCAAAGCCATAAAGGGCAAGGCGCGGACCAAGACCATATCCACACGGCTCACGCTGGCCGAGTGGAAAACGGTCATGAAACGGATTGCCGATGCAGGCAAGAAGCCGTCGCATTTCTTGCGTGAACTATTGCTTCATGGCAAGGTCGTGGCAGCACGGACACAGGAGGACAGGCAGCAGATAAGGATGCTGGAGGGTGGTTGCAACAACCTGAACCAGTTGGCGAAGTTGGCACATCAACAGGGCTTTCCAAGAACCAAAGAAAAAATCACTGCCCTGCTGGACGAGTTCAACAAAATCATCGCGGGAATATGATGGGCGACTTGAAGAAACGGGCGAGCTTCGCCAAGCTGGTGAACTACGTGAACAACCCGAAGAAAGCGCGGCTCATAGACAGCAAGGACGTGAGGCTTGACAATAATGCAACCATAGCAGCGAGTATGCAGGGGCAGGCTGATGACAAGCCGGGGCGCAAGCTGAAAAATCCGGTGTACCACATCTCGCTGGACTTCGCCCACGAGGACACGCCCAAGCTGACGGACGCTCTGATGGCAGAAATAGCACGTGATTACATGAAGCGCATGGGCATTGTGAACACCCAATACATTGTATGCCGCCACACCGACAGGGAACACCAGCACTTGCACATCGTGGCCAACAGGGTGGACAATGACGGGAACACCATCAGCGACCGGAACGATGCCATACGCAACGTGGCGGTGTGCAAGGCTCTCACGAGGGAATACGGACTGCATTTCTCCAAAGGCAAGGTAAACGTGAAGCGTGACCGTCTGCGCGGCAAGGACAAGGTGAAATACCAAATCCATGATGCCGTCAAAGCGACTTTGCCCCATTGTAACAGTTGGTCGGAATTGTGCGACAGGCTGGCCAAGCAGGGCATCGGGTTGAACTTCAAGTTTGACAGACGCAACGGGAATGTCGTTGGCGTGTCATTTACCAAAGACGGCATTTCATTCAGCGGCTCGCGGATAGACCGCAGCATGGGCTTTTATAGGCTGGACAAGCAGTTGGGAGGCCGCATCGCCGAGGGCTTGGAATGGAGGAACAATCTATACCATGCTGAAAATGGAATAAACCGGACAGAAACCTTATATAGACCGGAGCATCCATTTGAACAGGCGGATAAAGCCTATTCTACCGAGAGCCATGCGGAAGCATCCGACAACGGAACTTTCGCCGATGCCGATGCGAATACAGGCATAGTCCAAGTGGGCATCAACACACTCATTGAGTTGTGCGTCCAACCTCACCAAGCCAAGGTTTCATCCGGCGGTGGCGGTAGAGGAAATGAAAGCGGCTGGGGCGAGAACGACAAGGAAAAGAACAAGTACAAACCAAGAAAGATGAGAAGATGAAGGACAACTTACAGAATATATCCGACCTTATCGGGGCATTGGCAGAGGACATCGAGGAAATCAAGAAGATACTGGCCGCAAAGGACGCTTCGGACAAGGACGAGGCAGTGAAAAGGCTTGCGGTGAAGCTGGAGCCAGTCATACGTTTCTTTGGCGGCAGCACGCCGGAGAACATCAACGGCATTTTCAGGAGCAAGGAAACCATCGAGGCATACAAGAAGTCATTGGGCGGTGAAATGATTGTGAGCTTGCAGGAATACACCGATGCCAACGACAAGAATATGCGCGAGCGTGGCATCCCCACTACCAAGGATTTACTCTATAAGATATTGGAAGTGCTTACTGACCATGTGGAGAAAGACAAACAGGTTTCACAAAAGGCACAGCAAAAGCAAGGCTTCACACGGAAACTTTGTCAAGCTATCCACTTTTACAAAGTTACAAGCGGAATTCGGCGGCTATGGGACAAAGTACCCGATGGCTGGTACAAGAATCCTTACGCATGGGCTGGCATCGTTAGTACACTCGTATTCTTTGCCTTGTTTGCCGCCAGTTGGGTGCGATGGCATGAATACCGGGAGGAAAACAAGCGGTTGAGAACGGTTGCTGACAAGTACCAAGTGACCACATTCATGCTCAACGAGCTATACCCTGAACTGGCAGTGACCGTCGGTGCATACGAGAAACTGGTGGAAACGGTCGGTAAGGATTCCACGCTGGTCGTATTCAACAGGCAGCTTAAAAAAGTGAGAAATGAAAACGAATCCAAACAATAAAAATAAAGTGAATGGCATCCATCAAGGTAAAATATCGTCCTTCCGCTACAAACGGCAAGGAGGGCAGCATCTACTATCAGGTAATCCACAAGCGAACAGTCCGCCAAATCGGAACGGACTTCCGCGTGTTTGATACGGAATGGGACAAGGAAACATCGTCCGTCCGAATCATGCCTGAAACCAATGAGAACAGAAAACGGTATCTCCACAGCGTTGCGGAACATATCGGCTGGGACATCCGGCGGTTGCAGGCCATCATCGCACGATGCGACAGGCAAGGCGGGAAATACACCGCAGATAATATCATAGAGAAGTTTAACGGACAGAAGGATGGGCAATCGCTATTCAGTTTCATGCAAGGAGTTATCGGGCAGTTGAAGCAGCTTGGCAAAGTACGCACGTCGGAAACCTACACCGCAGCCTTGGCCAGTTTTATGAAGTTCCGCGAGGGGCAGGACATTCTTCTGTGCGAGATAGACAGCGACACCATGATGCTCTATGAGGCATGGCTCAAAAGCAAAGGAATCTGCCCCAACAGCACTTCCTTTTATATGCGCATACTCCGTGCTGTCTATAACCGTGCCGTGGAAAAGGAACTGACGGAACAGAAATATCCGTTCAAGCATGTTTACACGGGTATCAGCAAGACGGTTAAACGTGCCCTCCCGTTGAAGGCGATAAAGCGCATCAAGGAACTTGACCTGACCCTGAAACCGCATCTGGACTATGCACGGGATGTGTTCCTCTTTTCATTTTATACCCGTGGGATGTCGTTCATCGACATGGCATATTTGAAGAAATCGGACTTGAAGAACGGCGTCATCATATACCGCAGGAAAAAGACGGGGCAACAACTGACCATCAAATGGGAGAAGTGCATGGAGGACGTCATCGCCAAATACAACGGCTGCTCCACAACACAATACCTGCTGCCGATAATCACCAACCCATGCGCAGACGAGCGGATGCAGTACCGCAATGCTATCAGCCGTATTAACGTGGCGTTGAAAGAGGTCGCCCGTTTAGCCGGGTTGAATATGCCGCTGACCATGCACTGCGCGAGGCATTGCTGGGCAAGCATCGCCAAGAGCAAGAACATACCGCTTTCGGTCATCAGCGAGGGTATGGGGCACGATTCGGAAGAAACCACACGCATCTACCTTGCATCGCTTGATACAAACGTGGTGGACAAAGCTAACAGCCTTATCTTGAAAGACTTGTGACCGCAAAACTTCGATGGAATCTGTTTAGCAGAAATCGTAATCTCTTGATAAGAGTTACAGTTGATATTGCAAAGATACACATAATATTGCAAAATCCGCACTTTTGCCTCATTTATAA
>PPYF01221084.1_pt1 | contig 10971 bp, 10 predicted proteins | sample 1559871 | NCBI WGS metagenome assembly PPYF01 (sample SAMN08240021, study PRJNA423297) | Human gut metagenome, whole genome shotgun sequencing project.
ACTTTACATTCCACAATGTTTCTATTATTACGATACAGAAATAGACTGTGAAGTGCTGTTTATGAGCTTTACATTCCACAATGTTTCTATTAATACGGAGAATCCGGATGTAAGTGGTGTAGACTTTCAGAACTTTATATTCCACGATATTTCTATTAATACTGTGTATCAGATAGAAAAAGGAAATACATTCGCACTTTACATTCCACGATGTTTCTATTAATACAAGAACCTTATATGAGCGAAATATGAGCAATATACTTTACATTCCACGATGTTTCTATTAATACCGGTCTTATTTCTGTACGCTTTTAGGCATTTCGCTCTTTACATTCCACGATGTTTCTATTATTACTACAGTAAGATTGAGAATGATTTCTTCTGTATACAACTTTACATTCCACGATGTTTCTATTAATACGATGTTCTCAACAGGGGTAGCGATAGCCTGTCCTCTCTTTACATTCCACGATGTTTCTATTAATACTTGGCATATCAGAAACCGTAACAAGATCATACTCCTTTACATTCCACGATGTTTCTATTAATACGGAATACGCTACCCCATCAACGATTCCTTTTACGCTTTACATTCCACGATGTTTCTATTAATACTCGTTTAACGCTGTAATTCCATAGCTTAATGTCATCTTTACATTCCACGATGTTTCTATTAATACTCTTGCAGTTGCTTTCGCTGATGTTTTCTCGGTTTTCTTTACATTCCACGATGTTTCTATTAATACGGAAAACAGTGCTCAGATGGCTGCTCAGGTGGCTGCTTTACATTCCACGATGTTTCTATTAATACAAGAGACAGTTAAAAATGGGCAGGGTATATCAAAACTTTACATTCCACGATGTTTCTATTAATACATCTCCGAAGGACAGAATGAAGCGTCTGGCTCCAATCTTTACATTCCACGATGTTTCTATTAATACAGAAACAGACCCAGACGGATTTATGAGTATTCCAGACTTTACATTCCACGATGTTTCTATTAATACATGTGAGTCACGCAGAGCACTGTAAGTTCCCAGGTATTACTTTACATTCCACGATGTTTCTATTAATACTGTCTGAAGTGCTTCAATATCTTCATAATTAAGAGGCTTTACATTCCACGATGTTTCTATTAATACAGTGTTGCCGATTAGATTAGTTCTCTTTCGTGCCATACTTTACATTCCACGATGTTTCTATTAATACTGAAACTTGTTGCAAACAAGCCATGCAATCTGAACTTTACATTCCACGATGTTTCTATTAATACGCAAAAGGCAGATTGATTATCAGCATCATTAGTACTTTACATTCCACGATGTTTCTATTAATACGATGAAATAACTGGATCGTATTCTCGGCTTTTTTCTCTTTACATTCCACGATGTTTCTATTAATACTGAAACCTTTATACATCATCTGGAACTGAGCCTTCTTTACATTCCACGATGTTTCTATTAATACGGAGATGAAAAATTATGAAACCGATTATTAATCCTCTTTACATTCCACGATGTTTCTATTAATACGAAAAATTCTCTGTCGGATGTATGGATCTGATTACTTTACATTCCACGATGTTTCTATTAATACTTGACAGCACATACAGATACACATTCCCGATATCACTTTACATTCCACGATGTTTCTATTAATACAACAGGCACATACATTCTCTGTATAGATGGTCATGCTTTACATTCCACGATGTTTCTATTAATACATATACGATTACATAAAAAGGACAATAAATCCTTACTTTACATTCCACGATGTTTCTATTAATACTTTTAGAACACAAACATACTTATTATGTATTCAACTTTACATTCCACGATGTTTCTATTAATACGCCTTGGTGCGCAGCATTCGTGAGTTGGTGTTTTACTTTACATTCCACGATGTTTCTATTAATACTTTCAGCCAAAAGGGTTAATCAGATAGACAGATACAACTTTACATTCCACGATGTTTCTATTAATACGAGAATGACTTTTACGGATACAAACGCAAGGTCACTTTACATTCCACGATGTTTCTATTAATACTATTTCCACTTACTAAAGTGTGTCCATTAATTTGCTTTACATTCCACGATGTTTCTATTAATACCCGTCGTCTATTCATCCTTACAATACAGATATAATCTTACCACTTTCTGTCAATCTTGTCACTTCATTATTTTTATACTTATTTTTATCTTTCTAGACAGCTCTCATTTTTGAAATTTTCCTGATATCTCAAGCATTGTCGACCTCCTGAAGTTTTTACTCTATCTGACGTCGACAATCATAATATGAAACTCGTTAAATCATCCTTCCTACCCCAAAATTCTTTATCCAACCATTTTTCCTGCCGAGATTTAAAAATAATTACAGAATCTAATTCTTTATCAATATACTCTTTTAATTCTTTTTGCAGCTGTGCCAGCTGTCCTTTTGACAATTCACCTTCAAATACAGAATTTTGGATGTGCGTCAGATATTTTTTACATATTTTAAAAATTCTTGACCAGCGTCTTGCACCGTTTTCTTCCTGACTTACATCATAAACTAATACTATATACATAACTCACCACCATATTCTGAATCCCTCATATTCTTTTTCGCCAATCAGATGTTTTATCAGTTTATATGATTCCAATCTTAATAAATACTGATAAGATACCTGTCTGCCTAAGTCTTTATGCATCACTGATTGTTTCAACCTTTTTTCGAGTTCTGAGACAATCAGTTTAGACGCATCTTTTTTCAAATGTAAAAAATTTAATTCCTTCGTAAAGCTATCTTCCGTAATCTGCTTTCGATTTAACAGTGAAAAAATCAATCTGTCTCCGATCAGTGGTTTAAACACTTCTGCAATGTCCAAGCTCAAAGAAAATCGTCTTACCCCAGGCTCATGTAAATAACTGATTGTCGGATTTAACTGCGTATGATAAATTTCACTAAGCACTTTTGTATAAATCAATGTATTCACAAATGAAATCAACGAATTAATCATATTATCTGGTGGATGCATAACTCTTTTTTCAAATTTTATTTCCTGATTTACGATTACATTCCACGCTGCATAATACCTTCTTCGGATATTTCCTTCAAACCCCATTAATTCTTCTATTGTTTTTGTTTTTCCAATCTGCTTCCGCAATGAATCCACATCTCTAAGATATTCCGCTACATCCTTTCCTCTTCCATTATAATATCTCAAATTCCTGTAAATATTATCTGCCGCAGCTTCTATAAATTTTTTTTGCAAGTATCATTCTTTTCTCATAGTCCGTATAGTTTTCCACCTGTTTTACCAATAGCTGTCCTGCCAACAGGCTTTCTCTCGGATAATAACTTCCAGTATAAAAATTATAGTAATTAAAGAAATGAACTGGTATCCCATACTGAGAAATGTAATTGATAAATGCTGTATTAAAAGACATTTCTGACATCACATAAATATCTGATATTCGCTCTATTGGAATATCTCGCTTTTCACCTTCATAGGTTGTAAATTGCAATGTATTATCTTTACGTTTCAAATCCCCATTATTATAAACATAAAAGCTTTGCTTCATAACCTTCTCCTAATTATAAATTGAATGTTTATATAAAACACAAATCATAATAAGCACATTTTTTACATAATTTAGAGTTTACAATCATCGGTGGCGTATCCATGCACTCTATCTCTGTAATTTCACCAATAATCTTCTCCAGCGTTTTTATATCATTTTCTGATAGCTCAACTATCACCGACTTTTTTAACAGCGGATAGTCAACCTTTCCTTTAATCCCTTTGACTCCACGTTTCCATAAATAATATAGATAGTACTTAACCTGCCATATTCCAGCGTCCTCTACTGCTTTGCTTTTCTTCACTTCATGCAATTCTTTATGTTCACTTATAAAATCAATGTTAATAATGTTATCAATATTTATATGCTTCTCATTTTTACTGTAACTGCTTTCATCAAGTATTTTTCCTAATATGACATCCTCATTTTCTGCTTCCATTCGGATTTCATGACAAAAATACCAGAGTTTTCGTCTGCATACAAAATAATAGTAAATCATCACTCCTGTTATCCGATTTTCCATATCCACGCTCCATATTTACACAAATATTCCATCCAATTCTAATTGTTCATCAAACAATATTCCACGTCCTTTCCCGCTTTCAATGTCAAATTCATAATTATACTGTGCTCTGTGAATATCTGTAATTTTTCTGTTTTCGCTTAACCCAATTGTAGTTCTGTCCACTTCTGCCGGAAATTTTTGATAGAGATTTAAACTTAATGTAAGATTTTCCAATTTTGATTTTATCAGGCTTCTGGCTTCCCTGCTCATATTAGGTTTCTTCAAAAACTCTACTCCGTATTCGAATAAATTCTGGTTTTCAACATAAACATTTTCCGGAACAATAGTTACACTTCTGATATCCCGAACTTCAGCCTCATCAGCAGAATACTCCGTTGGATGAATTTCAGAGAATAATTTTAAATCTTTTTGAATGTTTTCAAAGTATATGGTTTCTTTCACACCATCTACACTATAAACCTCATTCATGTATGCAGTTTTTTTATCTTCAGAAAATAATATGTGTTCGTATTTGCTCAGTAATTCCAAAGACCTGTCATATAATTTGTCTTCATAAACACTCCGTCTTTTTCCTTCACTGACTCCATTTCTATTATCAAATACAACAATGTTCGCCTCATTCGGACAATAACGACCTTTACGATTACATCTTCCCATTCTCTGTAAAAGACTATCTGCCGTACACATTTCTGTATACAAAATATCAAAATCTATATCTAAACTAGCCTCAACTATTTGAGTTGTAATCCATATTCCAGATTCACCTGACTCCGAAAATCCCATAATTTTCCTTTCCAGAAATGCTCTGTCTCTTCTAATATATTTTGAATGTAAAAGCCATACATTTTCTCCCTCTAATTTCTTATAAAGCTTCTGAGCTTTAGAAACAGTATTACAGATAACTAACACTTTTCTATTTTTTCCTCGCAGCCTGATTTCATCTAAATTCATTTCCGAATGTCTGATTTCAACTTTATGTCTTGGATATTTCTCCACCTGATATTCTTTTCCGGTGAAATCTTTGAATATGTATTGTTTTCCCTCAACCAAACCATATTGTTCCATAAAATATTTAAGTACAGGTGGAAAAGTTGCTGTAATAATTGCAAATTTGCCACCCATTTCCTGTATCATTTTTAATCCATATATAATAGTTGCAATTACACGTGGTTCATATGCCTGAATCTCATCCAGAACCAACTTTGAATATTTCAATGTAGCTGCAAATATCTCTGTTCCTAATGCTCTGTATACAAATCTAAACAGTTGGTCAACTGTACAGACAGTCAATGGTTGTGACAACATTTTTGACCTTTCATATTTCTCTCCAATATCTTCATTACCATTATACTCTCTTAAATACACCGCCATAGCATCAGAATGTAACAATGCAACGTCTTTATATTCATAATTTTCCTTTATACGTAAATATATCGCATTAGAAGATACCTTCAACGGTAATGTATAAAAACTTTTTTCACCATTCATCCATAATAGCGATGCTTCTGTTTTTCCAGATCCTGTAGGTGCTATAACAATCAGATTTTTATCTCTATTCATCTTCATAAATTTTTGCGCCGGCCTTAATTCTTTTCCGTTTAGAAATTTTTCTATATTCTTTACCAATTTTTTTTCATGAAGATCAATGGCGCTTTCTGCATTTTCATATCCTGCACTGACTGTATAATCAAATTTATTAAGCAAGCCTTTTATCAATAAATATTCTTTCCAGGCATTTGAATCTGGTATATATTTTCCAGTATATACATTGTTACGAAACAGTAAATCATCTAAATTACTGCAATTTAATTTTCTGATTTTTCTATTCAGATATTCTTCAATCTGTTTCATATAATACTTTTCAGCATATTTTCTAATTGCCGGACTGTTATAATGATCCTCCCTGTCATGATGATAATAAACCGCTGTAATAAATGGTCCAAAATCTTTATCCGAAAACAATTCCGACAAATCATCAAATTCATCTAAAGAAATAGTAACAGCACTTAAAAAGCCATGTGGAATCTGCGAAGTTTTTCTTACATCTATATGAAATTTTTCAGCTAATTTCGGACATATCATTGCCTGAAAAACAAGATTAACCTTTCCCAGATCATGAATCCTGCATGCCTCAACCACCAGTTTTTTTTCTTTTTCAGTAAAATATTCCCCATATTCTAAAAAAAACATCTCAGCACATGTTACTATGTCCTTATGATGTTCTTTCAATGTTTTCTGCTTTTCTTCAGTTTTTTCGGCTATATCGGTAATACTACTATTCAATATCTCAACATCTGTTTCGGTAAGATTCTCTTTCAAACATTCCTCAATATTCTTCATATTTTTCTTTATTTCATTGATCCGCTCCGAAGTGAATTGTACTTTTTTTGACTTTGCATAGTACTCCATACATATAATCCTTTCTGAAGCAAGACAGCCTCCATAGCTGCCTTGCTCTATATATTTATACAACAGGTTATTAACAGAAAACTATAGCAGCATCCTCTTCAATATTATCTACATACGCACCTTTTCTTAACGTCATTCCCTGCGGACAATAATATGCTTTGATTCTTCCATTTTTCTTTTTCCATCGCCGTAATCCCTGCTTTGTAATTTCATATTCTTTTGTAAGATTATAAATAGTCATTCTTGGATTTTTGATTTTTATCTTTTCTTCATCCTTTTCCCATTCATTTTCTACCGGAATATACATATCTCTTTTCAAATCCACTTCATTTTCCGGATGAATTCTTACAATATCAACTCGTTCTATGTCCAGAAGATCTTCATATCGTCCCAGTGCCAAATATTGTGGAGGATTTTTTAATGATTGATATACCGTATCAAAGTCTTCTTCATCTGGAACAATATGAATAACCATACGATTTTCGCATATAAGTTCTACATTTGCAATTCCACGAAAAATACCATATTTTTCATCATCTTCAATGCAAATCTGATGCCTTCCTTCCTCAAATTTAGCTCCCGATGAAAAAGAATATCGCGTATATAATTCTGACACTGTACCACAATTTGTTCCTTGAATGCAAAGCTTCATTGGATGAAATTCCGTATAACCACATGCAGCATGAATCATTCCCAGTACAGTGGAATAAGGAGGTAATGGAAATGTTTCTTTAATAATAAAACTGCTGGGTTTTCTATAATTGACCAGATTTTGAAAACACTGTAATCTAATTGCTTTCTCCATAATATAGATTCACTTCCTCTTTCAAATGCTTAAATACTGTTCCAACAGATTCTGCTTTTAACTCTTCTCTGACAATCTTTTCGTTATCAAAAATACCTGACGTAATTCCGGTAAAAGTATATCCGGCAAGTTCATTATCTTTAATCAATTCCTGTAACGTTTCTACATTTATTTTATTATCATCAACCTTTACCCTGTTTTCAAAAAACGGATTTTTTCTGCTATATCTTCCTCCAATAACAAATAACGGACTCAAATTTTCACGTCTTCCTTTGATATCTCTATATAGATATTGCATAGTATCCAACAGGATCTTCACACGTTCTGCCTTTTCTTCTTTATCAATATCAATCTCTCCATCTATACCTACTCTGTCCAAATCAATTGACATAGTATATGCGTAATAAGAACGATGAACCTCACTTTGCGCAATTCCATTTTCCAGATTTCCTCTTACAGCCAGTCCCATATTAGTAAGAAATTCCAGATTTCCCTGAAATGGTTCCAAAGCAATAGCATTGCTAAGTCTGGCAACTGCAGATCTCGTAGCAGCACCTCCCTTTTGCTCATCACCTTTCGCTGTTGTTTTCATGTATCCAAACAAATCAATTTCGGGGTAATCTTTAATAGTTGCAGATGGTGCAAACTGTACAACTCCGCTTTTTCCATCCACCGGAGTTGTATCCCAATTAGACTGCTGCACAATATTATATCTCATAGCCTGTCTGGAAATATAAGAATACTGCTCATGATTTCCCCTCGTCATTTTTTTGAGAGAAGAAATGTTTCCAATCCCTTCCCCATAATTTGCACTTTCTGCCAGAAAAATCATCGTAATAGTTAAGCCTTCTCTTTTCATAATCATTTTTCCTCCTTTTTCTCATAGCATCCTTCCAATCCCATTACAAATGCATATCCATATCTTGTAAATTTTTCCGAATTTCCCAGCATTTGTACAAGACCTGTTGGAATTAACAACTCCTGACCATTTTCGTTTTTACGTGATCCGTACGCACTATACAGTCGCAATACAATATCCATAAATTTCTCTACATTTCTTACAGACAGAGCATTCAACAACTGATATTCCATTCCCCGCAGGCATTCGCCGGAAGACTCACCCTTAGCAGACATGATTGCTCTTCTTAAATCTGCTCCACTTTTTTTCATACTTGTGTACATAGCAATCTCCTTTCTCTTCTCTTCTTCTGTATAATATACAATTTCTGACCGCAGCTGAATTTCATATATACAGTTAACATAAAAATTTAATGAGCCTGTTTCAACAGCCGCTTTCAATACCTTATCCAGCAATTGATATTGATTACGATATTGCAGCAGATTAATAACCACTATTTCATGTATATTGACAAATTCATTCTTAATTTTTATATAAGGATATTTCCCCAACAATTGCAATGCATTTGAAGTACCAGGCATACTTATAATGTCCAGCATACTTTTATGAACAATACCAAGCAGATACCTGTCTTCTGCCCTTATTCCACGCAAAATCACCTGAATATTAGAAATCTCTTTCGTTTTTTCTTTCAGCAATATATTAATTGTTCGGGCAAACCACTGCGAATATTTTTCATCCTCCTTTTTTTCTCCCTCTATACTGTCAGTTCCGTTTTTCGAATTAACATCCAATAATGCATGAATATCATTATTAATATTCATAAAGACAAATTTATTTACAAACAGCCGAAATCCCAACGGACTCAGAGCATAAACAAACGTACATCCCGGACAAAGAAATGCATCTACTTTGCAATCCCAGAAAGCAGAACGTTTTCTTGTAAAATCATCCCCCACTTCATTCATAAATGCAATTGAATTCTTCTCTTTAGGTCCTATCGTTGCTCCACAGTCAATGCATAAATCTTTTGCTTTTACATGATCTGTCTTCAGATATTTCCTAAACGGCTCGGAAAAATCTTTTTCAAATAATTCCCGCATATCTTTTTTTGCATTTGCCCGCAGTAAAAAACACTTTCCGCTCCAAAAACGATTAATATATGTATATATCACACTTTTCATAATAAATGTTTCCCTGCACTTTGGTTGCTGAAGAAATTTTTCCAAATCAATTAATCGTTTTTCCAAATCTGTCACGTCTAACTTGTCATTGAGTTTATCCTTTTTTAGAATTTGGTATACTTCCTGCATTTCTATATCATGTTTTATATTTTCAAATCCAGCCTGATAACTATTAGAAAGCAGTTTGTCATTAATAAATTTCAGATCTTCCTTTTCTTCCTTTCCTGGATTCCATTTTCCAATCTGAATTTTATCTATACACTTACTAATTCTGTCAAGGACTCCCTGATAAACTGTAAATGGTCCAAAATACTGTACACAGGCTTTAAAGTACATGTCTGTCCAGTCAGCATTCAATGCGAAATCCATATCAATCCATAATCCTTGTCCGTCTTGCGTAATGCCAAAGTCTGAATCTTCTTTTGCATCTGCTGCTTCTAACATATATCTGAAACCTACGATTCCTGCATTCTTCAGGAAATCCCCCAATGTAATTACATATTTATCCAAGAAATCACCGCCTCCTACTAAAATATGATTTCAAATTTTCCGTGTCCAGCAGAACGTCTGGTTCCAATTCCAGCTGCATACAATATTTCCAACAGTCTGAGATTTCCTGTTATTTTATAGATACCAATATTTCCATCTACAAATTGCCCCATAATTCTTGTAACTACCTTTTTTCCTTTTAAAGGTACAATAGAAAAATCACTTGTATCGCACTCTATGTTTATCCTCTGTAAAAAGATTTTCAGATTCTCCTTTACAATATCCGAAAATTCCGGCTCATCAAAGGTATAATAAACATCAGTATTATCATCACTATTATGTTTTCTCGCTATTAATGAACTCTGCATTTTTACAATCAATTCCGTTTCTTTAATTGTCTGAAGTTTCCTTGTTTTCACCGACAACAGTTTCATGGAATTTCTGTTCATATGGAATATTTTATGCTTCATAAGACTAAATGCATTAAAAAATATCAGTAATTCTCCCATATCAATATCAGAAAAAGTTAACATAAATTTATTTGCTCCAAGTTTAATTGTGTCTGAAGTAAATTGGGCATGAGGCAAATAGCATGTCCAGCAATAAGTCTTTATCACAGACTCCCGCTTGTTGTATAACCTGTCAAATAAATCCGGCGAAAAATTTTCAATTGCTGCTTTCATAAAGCTTAATATCACTTTATCATAATCTATTGGCAATTCCGCATTTTCCAATTCAAATTCCAGTTTAAGTTCTGTCATCTCAGTTCCTCCTCTCTTCGTCCTTTCTTTTTTTATTGTATCACTATACTTTTATATTTTCAATACTATTTCAATGGATTTATTTTTTATATTTTGACTTTATCAAATTTTTACATTATAATATCAATACACCATTTTGGAATGTAAATTTGAAATAGTACTGAAACAGTATTTAATAATAGTACCATATTGGAGCAAAAATAGAGATTGTCAGCGATTTAACCACTGACAATCTCTATTTTTTATTTTATCAATCAGATCACTCTGAAATCTCGACAAATATTCACATGACAGAATGTCACTCTTTAGCAGTTTAACAAGAGAAATCTTTCATCCAATCGGCTCGAAGTCTACAGCTCCATGTTTACA
>PPYF01158487.1_pt1 | contig 10969 bp, 10 predicted proteins | sample 1559871 | NCBI WGS metagenome assembly PPYF01 (sample SAMN08240021, study PRJNA423297) | Human gut metagenome, whole genome shotgun sequencing project.
CACGAGCACCGCTTTCCGGCCTCGTCTTTTGTCCGGGAGACGGTCGGCGTCGGCAGCGTCTCCGGCCCGGTGGCCTGGCTGCTGAGTCAGGGAAACCTGTCCGGCGAAACCCTGCGTGAGCAGGGCGTGACCATTACTTTGGGAGTAACACACTGATGTTAAACGTAATCGGAATTGGCCCTGGCTCGCAGGCGATGATGACCATGGAAGCCGTGGAGGCCCTGCAGGCGGCAGAGATCGTGGTGGGCTACAAGACCTACACCCACCTGGTAAAAGCCTTTACCGGCGACAAGCAGGTGATCAAAACCGGCATGTGCAAAGAGATTGAGCGCTGCCAGGCGGCCATCGAGCTGGCGCAGGCCGGGCACAACGTTGCGCTGATCAGCAGCGGCGACGCCGGCATCTACGGCATGGCGGGGCTGGTGCTGGAGCTGGTTAATAAGCAGCAGCTGGACATTGAGGTCCGTCTGATCCCAGGGATGACGGCCAGTATCGCCGCCGCCTCGCTGCTCGGCGCGCCGCTGATGCATGATTTCTGCCATATCAGCCTTAGCGATCTGCTGACGCCCTGGCCGGTGATTGAAAAACGCATAGTCGCCGCCGGGGAAGCGGACTTCGTTATCTGTTTCTACAACCCCCGCAGCCGCGGCCGCGAAGGACATCTGGCGCGCGCCTTTACGCTGCTGGCGGCCAGTAAAAGCGCAGATACGCCGGTCGGCGTAGTCAAATCCGCCGGACGCAAAAAGCAGGAGAAATGGCTGACCACCCTCGGGGAGATGGATTTTGCCCCAGTGGATATGACCAGTCTGGTGATCGTTGGCAACAAAGCGACTTACATCGACAACGGCCTGATGATCACCCCGCGAGGCTACGCGCTGTGAATCACGGCGACGTGCTGGTTATCGGGGGCACCAGCGATGCGCGGGCGATCTGCCAGCAGCTGGACGCCGCCGACGTACGCTACACCCTGTCGGTGGCGACCCCTACCGGCGAGCGGCTGGCCGGCGATATCCGCGGGCAGATACGCTGCGGGCGTATGGAGTGGCAGCAGATGGCGGAGTGGCTCAGAGCGCAGCGCACCCGCTGGGTGATCGATGCCTCTCACCCCTACGCCGAGGTGGTCAGCCAGAATATTGTGCGCGCCTGCGCCAGCGTCGGGGTTCTGCTCAGCCGCTATCAAAGGCCGGAGCAGCTGAGCGATCTGCGCCATCCGCTACTTCACGTGGTCGGCGATCTGAACGAGGCCTGCGCGGTGGCTCGTCGCCTCGGCGAGCGGATCCTGCTGACCACCGGCAGCAAAGATCTGGCGGCCTGGCGGGCGGGACTGGCGGAGAAAACGCTGCTCGCCCGGGTGCTGCCGGTGCCGGAGGTGGTTCAGCACTGTAGCGATCTGGGGTTTGGCGTCGGGGAGATCTTCGCCCTCTGCGGGCCGTTCAGCGCCGAATTTAACGCCGCCTTTTATCGCCAGTGCCGGGCCGATGTTGTGGTGACGAAAGCCTCGGGGGCTGAAGGAGGCTATCAGGAAAAAGTACAACCCTGTCTTGATGCGGGGATCCCCTGCATCGTCATTACCCGTCCGGCGCCGCTGGTGACGGGCGATGAACTACTGCAAAGCCAGGCCGATTTCACTGCGCGGCTGACGCGCTGGCTGTCGGCGACTTGAGGAAGAGGATATGAAAAAAGCACTTCTGGTGGTGAGCTTTGGCACCAGCTATCACGACACCCGCGAGAAGAACATCGCCGCCTGCGAGCGCGATCTGGCCGCCAGCTGCCCGGACCGCACGCTGTTCCGCGCCTTCACCTCGGGGATGATTATTCGCAAACTGCAGCAGCGCGATGGTATTCATATCGATACTCCGCTGCAGGCTCTGCAAAAGCTGGCCGAGCAGGGATACCAGGATGTGGCTATCCAGTCCCTGCACATTATCAACGGCGACGAGTACGAGAAGATCGTTCGCGAAGTGCAGAGCATGCGCCCGCGCTTTCAGCGTCTGACGCTGGGCGCGCCGCTGTTGAGCGGTCATGGCGATTACGTGCAGCTGATGCAGGCCCTGCGCCAGCAGATGCCGCCGCTGGCGGCGACGGAGCGAGTGGTGTTTATGGGGCACGGCGCCAGCCACCACGCCTTCGCGGCCTACGCCTGTCTGGATCATATGATGGCGGTGCAGGGTTTTCCGGCGCGGGTGGGGGCGGTGGAAAGCTATCCCGAAGTGGACATCGTCATTAACGAACTCTCCCGCCAGGGCGTGACCGGCGTGCATCTGATGCCGCTGATGCTGGTGGCCGGCGATCATGCCATTAATGATATGGCCTCCGACGAAGACGATTCGTGGAAAACCCGCTTCAATGCCGCCGGTATCCCCGCCACGCCATGGCTTAACGGGTTAGGGGAGAATCCGGCGGTGCGGGCGATGTTTGTCGCCCATCTGCAGCTGGCGCTGAACGACACGATGGAGAAAGCAGCATGAGCGGCAAACTATACGCCCTGAGCAGCGGGCCGGGGGCGGCCGATCTGATCACCGTGCGTGCGGCGCGGATCCTCGGCCAGCTGGATGTGCTGTATGCGCCAGCCGGCCGCAAAGGCGGCGACAGCCTGGCGCTCTCCATCGTACGCGAGTACCTGGGCGCACACACGGAGGTCCGCTGCTGCCATTTTCCGATGAGCGCCGACAGCGCGGAAAAAGAGGCGGTGTGGAACGACGTTGCCGCGGCGCTGGCCCAGGAGGTGGCGGCGGGCAGGCAGGTCGGGTTTATCACCCTCGGCGACGCCATGTTGTTCAGCACCTGGGTCTTTCTGCTGCAGCGGATTGGCTGCCCGGAGTGGCTGGAGATTGTCCCTGGCGTTACCTCCTTCGCCGCCATTGCCGCGCGGGCGAAAACCCCGCTGGCCATGGAGCAGCAGTCGCTGGCGGTGATCTCCTGCACCGCGCCGGAAGCGGACATTGCCGCGGCGCTGCGCCAGCATGACAGTCTGGTGCTGATGAAAGTCTACGGCCGCTTCGCCCGCATTAAGGCGCTGCTGGCGCAGGCGGGGCTGCTGGATGCGGCGCTGATGATGTCAGAGGCCACCCTGCCGGGCGAGCAGTGCTGGCGCCGTCTGCGCGAGGTCAGCGATGACCAGCCGCTGCCCTATTTCTCGACCATTCTGGTTAACAAACAGTGGGAGGAGGCGTAATGAATCAGGTGAAATCGCTGAAGCAGCTTTCGTATGGGGGGCTGGCGGCCGCTGTTCTGCTGATCATCGTCCCGCAGGAGGCGTTCGCCATGCATATCATGGAGGGCTTTTTGCCGCCGATGTGGGCGCTGGCGTGGTGGCTGCTGTTTTTACCCTGCCTGTGGTACGGCCTGGTGCGCCTGCGGCGTATCGTTCAGGAAGAGAGCAATCAGAAGGTGCTGCTGGCCCTCTGCGGGGCGTTTATTTTTGTTCTTTCGGCGCTGAAGATCCCGTCGGTGACCGGTAGCTGCTCGCACCCGACCGGCGTCGGTCTGGCGGTGATCCTCTTCGGGCCGGGCGTGGTGGCGGTGCTGGGGGCGATCGTTCTGCTGTTCCAGGCGCTGCTGCTGGCGCATGGCGGCCTGACCACCCTTGGCGCCAACGGGATGTCGATGGCGGTGATCGGCCCGATGGTCGGCTATCTGGTGTGGAAGCTGGCCTGTCGGGCGGGGATCCGTCGCGATGTCGGGGTCTTTCTCTGCGCCATGCTGGCGGATCTGATGACCTACTTTGTCACCTCCGTCCAGCTCGGGGTGGCTTTTCCCGATCCGGCAACCGGGGCAGGCGGATCGATCGCCAAGTTTATGGGCATCTTCTGCCTGACGCAGATCCCGATCGCCATCGCGGAAGGCTTGCTCACCGTGATGATCTACGATCAGCTAACCAAACGGCGACTGATCGCCGCGGAGGCACATTAATATGAAAAAGACCCTGATCCTGTTGGCGATGGTGGCCGCCCTGATGATCCTGCCATTTTTTATTAACCACGGCGGCGAGTTTGGCGGCTCGGACGGCGAAGCGGAGAGCCAGATCCAGGTGGTGGCGCCGGATTATCAACCCTGGTTCCAGCCGCTATATGAACCGGCGAGCGGCGAGATTGAGAGTCTGCTGTTTACCCTGCAGGGCTCGCTGGGCGCGGCGGTGATTTTTTACATTCTCGGATATGCGAGGGGCAGACAGCGCCGTGATGACCGGGTTTGACCGACTCAGCTACCAGAGCCGCTGGTTGCAGGTGGCGCCAGAGCGTAAGTTTCTGCTCTGGCTGCTGCTGATGGCGCTGGCCTTTACGCTGCCGGCGTGGGGCCAGGCGCTGACGCTGGCGCTGACCGCCGCGCTGACCTGCTGGCTGCTGCGGGTCTCATTCTGGCGCTGGTGCCGCTGGATGGCGCTACCCTTTGGCTTTTTGCTGGTCGGCGTGCTGACCATTCTGTTCAGCGTTAGCCGCGACCCGCAGATGCTGTTAGCGAGCTTGCGGCTGGGCGCTTTCTCGATAGGGATTTCCGCTCCGGGGCTGGCCGTGGCCGGGGAGACCTTCTGGCGCAGCCTGGCAGCGATGGCGGCCACGCTCTGGCTGGTGCTTAATCTGCCTTTCCCCCAGCTGATTATCTTGCTCAAGCGCGGTCGCGTACCGCGGCTGTTGACGGAGCAGATCCTGCTGACCTGGCGCTTCATTTTTATTCTGTTGGACGAGGCGATGGCGATTCACCGCGCGCAAACCCTGCGTTTTGGCTATGGTAGCGTGCCGCAGGGCTATCGCTCGCTGGCGATGCTGGTGGGACTGCTGTTCACCCGCGTCCTCCTGCGCTATCAGCAGATGAGCACGGCGCTGGATATCAAATTGTACCAGGGTGATTTTCACCTCTAAGGATAAGTATGCTTGCCACAACCGATCTCTGGTTTCGCTATCAGGATGAGCCGGTACTTAAAGGGCTGACGCTGGATTTTTCCCGCCATGCGGTGACCGGCCTGGTGGGGGCCAACGGCTGCGGAAAGTCGACGCTGTTTATGAACCTGAGCGGCCTGCTGCGCCCGCAGCAGGGGGCGGTGCTGTGGCAGGGAGAGGCGCTGAATTACAGCAAGCGCGGTCTGCTGGCGCTGCGCCAGCAGGTGGCGACGGTGTTTCAGGATCCGGATCAGCAAATCTTCTATACCGATATCGACAGCGATATCGCTTTTAGTCTGCGTAACCTCGGGGTGGCGGAAGAGGAGATCGCCCGCCGGGTGGATGAGGCGTTGACCCTCGTCGATGCCCAGGGGTTTCGCCAGCAGCCGATCCAGTGCCTCAGCCATGGGCAGAAAAAACGGGTGGCAATCGCCGGGGCGCTGGTGCTGCAGGCGCGCTACCTGCTGCTTGACGAGCCCACCGCGGGCCTCGATCCACGCGGGCGGGCGCAGATGATCGCCATCATCCGCCGCATTGTCGGGCAGGGGCGGCGCGTGGTGATCTCCAGCCACGATATCGATCTGATCTATGAGGTGAGCGACGCCGTTTACGTGCTGCGTCACGGCGAAGTGCTGGCCGCGGGGGATCCCGGCGAGGTATTTGCCTGCGCGGAGACGATGGACAGGGCGGGATTGACGCAGCCGTGGCTGGTGAAACTTCATAGCGAACTGGGGCTGCCGCTGTGTAAAACCGAGGCGGAGTTTTTTCAGCGGATGCACAACAACGCGATAGGCGCGATAAAGGAGGCGTCATGACGCTGGCAGTGATGTTGCAGGGCACGGCTTCCGACGTGGGGAAAAGCGTGCTGGTGGCGGGACTGTGCCGCATTTTTCATCAGGATGGGCTGCGTACCGCGCCGTTTAAATCACAGAATATGGCGCTGAACTCCGGCATTACGCCGGATGGCAAAGAGATGGGCCGGGCGCAGATTTTCCAGGCCGAAGCGGCCGGGATTGCGCCGGATGTCCGCATGAATCCGATTTTGCTCAAGCCCACCAGCGACCGTCAGGCGCAGGTGGTGCTGATGGGGCAGGTGGCGACCAGCATGGATGCGGTGAGCTATCACCAGTACAAGCCGCGCCTGCGCGAGCAGATCCTCGCGGTCTACCAGAGCCTGGCCGGAGAGTATGAGGCGCTGGTGCTGGAAGGCGCCGGCAGTCCGGCGGAGATTAACCTGCGCGACCGCGATATCGTCAATATGGGCATGGCCGAGATGGCGCAATGCCCGGTGATCCTGGTGGCCGATATCGACCGCGGCGGGGTGTTTGCCGCGATTTACGGCACGCTGGCGCTGCTGCAGCCTCAGGAGCGGGCGCGGGTGAAAGGGGTGATCATCAATAAATTCCGCGGCGATGTGGCGCTCCTGCGCTCCGGGATAGAGCAGATCGAGGCGTTGACCGGGGTGCCGGTGCTGGGCGTTATGCCATGGCTTGACGTGGATCTCGAGGATGAGGACGGCGTCGCGCTGCAGGCCGGGAAATACCATCGCACCGACCGGCGCGATATCGACATCGCCGTGGTTCACCTGCCGCATATCGCCAATTTTACCGACTTTAACGCCCTGGCGGCACAGCCAGACGTCCGGGTGCGCTATGTCCGCGATCCGCAGGCGCTGGCCGACGCCGACCTGGTCATTCTTCCGGGCAGTAAAAATACCCTCGGCGATCTGTGCTGGCTGCGCGAGAGCGGCATGGCGCACGCGGTCGAGCAGGCCCGGCAGCGCAAGGTGCCGCTGCTGGGGATCTGCGGCGGCTATCAGATGCTGGGCGAAACCATTATCGATGAGGTGGAGTCTGGCCTTGGCGCCCAGCCCGGGCTGGGGGTGCTGAAGACCGTGACCCACTTCGCCCAGCACAAAACCACCACCCAGGTGCAGGCGACCCTGGGGTCTGCGCTCCCGGATTGGTTAGCCGACGCGGCGGGGCTGCGCGTCAGTGGCTATGAAATTCATATGGGCGAGACGCGCCGCGAGGCAGGCTGCCCGCCGCTGCTGCAGTTGCATAAAGCGGGGCAGGCAGTGGACGACGGGGCGATAAGCGACGACGGCCTGGCGTTCGGCACCTATCTCCATGGCCTGTTCGACAGCGATGCCTTTACCCGGGCGCTGCTCAACGGCCTGCGCCAGAGCAAAGGGCTGGCGCCGCTGGACAGCGCCCTGGAGTATGCCCGCTATAAAACCCGGCAGTTTGATCGGCTGGCCAAGGCCATGCGCGAACATATCGCCATCGATAAAATTTACGCCATCATGCGCCAACATCAGGAGCCCCTATGCTGACTCTGGTTACCGGCGGCGCGCGCAGCGGCAAAAGTCGCCATGCCGAGGCGCTGATTGCCGATGCGCCGCAGGTGTTATATATCGCCACCTCGCAAATCTTTGACGACGAGATGGCCGCAAGGATCCAGCATCATCGCGACGGCAGGCCCGCCCACTGGCGCACCGCCGAGCGCTGGCAGCAGCTTGATGAACTGATCACCCCGGCTATCGCCCCAGCGGAGGCGATTTTGCTGGAATGCATCACCACCATGGTCACCAACCTGCTGTTCGCGCTCGGCGGCGACAGCGACCCCGACGGCTGGGATTACGCCGCCATGGAACGGGCTATTGATGACGAAATTGGCGTGCTGATTGCCGCCTGTCAGCGCTGTCCGGCGCACGTCGTGCTGGTGACCAACGAGGTGGGGATGGGCATTGTGCCGGAGAACCGCCTGGCGCGGCATTTTCGCGATATTGCCGGGCGGGTTAATCAGCGCCTGGCGGCCGCGGCGGATGCGGTCTGGCTGGTGGTCTCCGGCATCGGCGTCAAAATCAAATAACTCAATCGCTGGCTGACCGGGCCAGCCCTGGCAGGGATTCTGTATGCAAAATTTAAACACGGTTCTGCGGGCGATCCCCGCGCCGGACGCCGACGCCATGGCGCGGGCACAGCAACACATCGACGGCTTACTCAAGCCCCCCGGCAGCCTCGGGCGTCTGGAGGCGCTGGCGGTGCAGCTGGCGGGAATGCCCGGCCTGGGCGGCCAGCCGCAGGTGGCGAAAAAGGCCTTGCTGGTGATGTGCGCCGACCATGGAGTGTGGGACGAAGGGGTGGCGATTTCGCCGAAGGCGGTCACCGCCATCCAGGCGGCAAATATGACCCGCGGCACCACCGGCGTCTGCGTGCTCGCCGCCCAGGCCGGGGCGAAAGTGCATGTAATTGATGTCGGTATCGATAGCGAACCGCTGCCCGGCGTGGTGAATATGCGGGTGGCGCGGGGCTGCGGCAATATTGCCCGCGGTCCGGCGATGAGCCGTGAGCAGGGGCAGGAGCTGTTGCTGGAGGTGATGCGCTACACCCGCGCGCTGGCCCAGGAGGGCGTTACCCTGTTTGGCGTCGGCGAACTGGGGATGGCCAATACCACGCCGGCGGCAGCGATCGTCAGCGTCCTGACCGGCAGCGATGCGCAGGAGGTGGTCGGGATTGGCGCCAATCTGCCGCTGGCGAAGGTTGGCAACAAGATGGAGGTGGTGCGGCGGGCTATCGCCGTCAATCAGCCCGACCCGAATGATGGCCTCGACGTACTGAGCAAAGTCGGTGGTTTCGATCTGCTGGGGATGACCGGTGTCATGCTGGGGGCGGCGTCCTGTGGGCTGCCGGTGGTGCTGGATGGCTTTCTCTCCTACGCGGCGGCGCTGGCGGCGTGTCAGATAGCGCCGGAGGTGAAACCGTATCTGATCCCGTCCCACTATTCGGCGGAGAAGGGGGCGCGTATCGCGTTGGCGCACCTGGGCCTCGAACCGTATCTCAATATGGGCATGCGTCTGGGAGAAGGCAGCGGCGCGGCGCTGGCGATGCCGATCGTCGAGGCGGCCTGCGCGATGTACCATCGCATGGGCATGCTGGCGGCAAGCAATATTGTGTTACCGAAGGGGTAAGCAGGAGATGGGGGCGGCAATGGCCGTTCCCGTTTTCGGCAGAGGTTTTGCCGGCGGCAGAAACAAAAAAACACCCTTGAGGGTGTTTGTAATGTTGGTTGCGGGGGCCGGATTTGAACCGACGACCTTCGGGTTATGAGCCCGACGAGCTACCAGGCTGCTCCACCCCGCGTATGAGATCGCGCATTTCAATAGCTCCGGCGCTTTGTTATCTTCAACACGCACTAAGGCTTCGCAGCAAAAGATGAGACACCATGAAAGGACGTTGGGCAAAATATGTAGCGACGGGGGCAATGCTGGCCATGCTCGCCGCCTGTTCCTCAAAACCGACCGACCGCGGTCAGCAATATAGCGATGGCAAGTTCACCCAGCCGTTTTCACTGGTAAACCAGCCGGATGCCGTCGGGGCGCCGATCAACGCCGGCGACTTCTCCGAGCAGGTTAATCAAATTCGTAACGCCTCGCCACGCCTCTATAATAGCCAGAGCAACGTCTATAACGCGCTGCAGGAGTGGCTGCGCGCCGGCGGCGACACCCGTACGCTGCGCCAGTTTGGCATCGACGCCTGGCAGATGCAGGGCGTCGACAACTATGGCAACGTCCAGTTTACCGGCTACTACACGCCGGTGGTGCAGGCGCGCCACACCCGTCAGGGCGAATTCCAGTACCCCATTTACCGTATGCCGCCAAAGCGCGGTAAGCTGCCGTCCCGCGCCAGCATCTATGCCGGCGCGCTGAGCGATAACTATGTGCTGGCGTATAGCAACTCGTTGATGGATAACTTCATCATGGACGTGCAGGGCAGCGGCTATATCGACTTTGGCGATGGTTCGCCGCTCAACTTCTTTAGCTATGCCGGGAAAAACGGCTGGCCCTATCGCAGCATCGGCAAAGTGCTAATCGACCGCGGGGAAGTGAAGAAAGAAGATATGTCGATGCAGGCGATCCGCGAGTGGGGTGAGAAGCACAGCGAAGCGGAAGTGCGTGAGCTGCTGGAGCAGAACCCGTCGTTCGTGTTCTTTAAACCGCAGTCTTTCGCGCCGGTGAAAGGGGCCAGCGCTGTGCCGCTGATCGGCCGCGCCTCGGTGGCCTCCGACCGGTCGATTATTCCGCCAGGAACCACCTTGCTGGCCGAGGTGCCTCTGCTGGATAATAACGGCAAGTTTAACGGCCAGTACGAACTGCGCCTGATGGTCGCCCTCGACGTCGGCGGGGCCATCAAAGGTCAGCATTTCGACATCTATCAGGGCATTGGGCCTGACGCGGGCCACCGTGCCGGCTGGTATAACCACTACGGCCGCGTATGGGTGCTGAAAAACGCCCCGGGCGCGGGGAATGTTTTTAGCGGCTAACCCCCCCCGGCCGTGCCTGTTGACCAGGGCGCCCGGATGACGCCGCTTGCGGCGGCCTCCGGGCGCTGTCATTTTGTTCTGAGGTTCTATGTCTGTTGTAATCAGCGATGCCTGGCGCCAGCGTTTTGGCGGTACGGCACGTTTATATGGTGAAAAAGCGCTGCAATGTTTTGCCGACGCCCACGTCTGCGTGGTCGGGATCGGCGGGGTCGGCTCCTGGGCGGCGGAAGCGCTGGCGCGGACCGGCATCGGGGCGATCACCCTTATCGATATGGACGATGTCTGCGTCACCAACACCAATCGTCAGATCCACGCCCTCAGCGGCAACGTCGGGCTGGCGAAAGCGGAGGTGATGGCGGAGCGTATTCGCCTGATCAACCCGGAGTGTCGGGTGACGGTGGTGGATGATTTCGTGACCCCGGAAAACGTGGCGGAATATCTTGGCGTCGGCTTTAGCTATGTTATCGACGCCATCGATAGCGTCCGGCCGAAAGCGGCGCTTATCGCCTGGTGTCGCCGCTACAAGGTGCCGCTGGTTACTACCGGCGGGGCGGGTGGTCAGATTGACCCAACGCAGATCCAGGTCGCGGACCTGGCGAAGACCATCCAGGATCCGCTGGCGGCCAAACTGCGAGAGCGGCTGAAAAGCCAGTTTGGGGTGGTGAAAAACAGCAAAGGTAAGCTCGGTGTAGACTGCGTCTTCTCTACGGAAGCGCTGGTCTACCCGCAGGCGGACGGCAGCGTCTGCGCAATGAAGAGCACGGCGG
>PPYF01269056.1_pt1 | contig 10969 bp, 7 predicted proteins | sample 1559871 | NCBI WGS metagenome assembly PPYF01 (sample SAMN08240021, study PRJNA423297) | Human gut metagenome, whole genome shotgun sequencing project.
ACCCCACCCCCTCTCCTCCCAAAGACTTTCGTAAACGGGACGGACGGAGGCTGCGGGACTTCGGGAGTTTCGGGTCCGGCAAACGTTTCCCGGGGACGCCTTATGATGAAAACACAGATGGTTTTCTATTCGTAGCGTGAATTCTTTTGGAAGGCTGCGTCATAGGAAATGGTTGAGGCTTTATTGCTTGAAGTTCCAGAGGAATAACCAATAAAATGCCTCAGCGATGGAGTCCGCCAACGGAAAGACTGGAGAAAAGGCCCTCTTTTCAACCTACTGTAGAGATGAAACAACCGTATTTAGAATATCCTAATTGAAAAATGGTTATGGCAACATTTCCCAAAAGAGACTGTTGAGCAAGAAACACCTGACGCCCACAGGGCCGCCGGGATGCGGTTTCGGACGAAGCATGGCTTCGGCTGAAACCGCATCCCGGCGGCTCCGAGGGGGTCCGGGGGGCATCATGCCCCCCGGACAGGGTCAAGGGGCGGTAGCCCCTTGCCGCCGGAGGCATATACCATGATGCAAGAAGATCAACGGCTTGTCGAACAGTGCGAAGCGGGCGTCCGAACGCTCGGCGGCGTGGACGAATGGGTCCGGGCAAACCCGCAGACCGTGGGCTCCTCCGGCGAGGCGCTGCTGCGCGAGAGCAATCGGCTGGCCCGCGCCCTGCGTAAGGAGGCCGCCACCGCCGCGCGGAAAATGTGCGTGGGCGTGTTCGGCCCGAGCCAGTCCGGGAAGTCCTACCTCATCTCGGCGCTGGCGCAGGACGCCGACGGCTCGCTCCTCGCCGCGCTCGGCGAGGAATCCGCCGACTTCATCCGGGACATCAATCCGGCGGGCGGCAAGGAATCCACCGGCCTCGTCACGCGCTTCACGCTGACGCCCGGCGACACTCCGGCGGGATTCCCGGTCAAACTGCGCCTGCTCTCCGAACTCGACCTCGTCAAGATTCTGGCGAACACGTATTACGCCGACTGTCGCCACCTCACTCCGCCGGACGAGGAGGCCATCGCCGCCCGTGTGGACGAACTGGCGAAACGGGCCAAAGGCGCGCCGTGGCAGGCTCCTTTCGACGAAGACGACATGCTCGATCTGAAGGACTACGTTACCCGCAACTTCCGGGCCGACGCCGGGGTCCAGAAGCTCGAGCACCTGTACTGGCCCAAGGCCGTTCACGCCGCCGGACGCCTCGCGCCCGCCGACCGCGCCGCGCTGTTCGAACTGCTCTGGGACGAGGCCAAACCGTTTACCGGGTTGTACCTGCGCCTGCGGGACGTGCTCGACGCGCTCGGGCATCCCGACGAGGCTTTCTGCGGCAAGGAAGCCCTGCTCCCCCGCGAAAGCAGCATCATCGACGTGGAAACCCTGCGCGGCCTCGGAGAAGGGAGCGACGCCGGGACCCTCGAACTCGTCACCCGCGACGGACGCCGGGTGACGGCGGCGCGGGCCGAAGCCGCCGCGCTCACGGCCGAACTGGCCATCACCATGCGCCACAAGCCGGACGATTTTTTCGAGCACACCGACCTCCTCGACTTTCCCGGCTACCGTTCGCGCCTCAAGACCGACGACGTGCCCCGCGAACTGGCCAAGCCCGACCAGCTCCGCCAGTTTTTCCTGCGCGGCAAGGTCGCGTATCTTTTCGAGCGCTACAAGACCGACCTCGAACTGACCAGCATGCTTTTGTGCATCGGCCCGAGCAATCAGGAAGTGCAGGACCTGCCCGCCGTCATCAGCGACTGGGTGTCCGACGCCGCGGGCAAAAGCCCGGAACTCCGCCGGGGACGCCGTACCACCCTGTTCCTCGTGCTGACCAAGTTCGATATGGAATTCGAGAAGAAAAAGGGGGCGCTGGACGACGAAACCCGCTGGTCCAACCGTCTGCACGCGTCGCTCCTCGACTTCTTCGGCAAACAGCACGACTGGCCCGAACAGTGGACCCCGGATCGGCCCTTCGACAATACCTTCTGGCTCCGTAACCCGAAATTCCGTTGGGAGGCGGTCATCGCCTTTGACGGCGAACGGGAAACCGGCATCCGTCCCGAGCAGGAAGCCTACGTTGCGGACATGAAGGGCAAGTTCCTGAATACCCCGGAAGTGCGCCGCCACTTCGCCGATCCCGAGGCCGCGTGGGACGCCGCGTTCACCCTCAACGACGGCGGCGTGGCCTTCCTGCGTCGGAACCTGCGGCCCGTGTGCGATCCGGCGATCAAGCGCCGTCAGGTCGCGGACCGGGTGGCCGACAACCTGCGCCCGTTCGTGGAGCACCTGCGCCGTTTCCATCGCATCGACGACAAGGCCGCCCTGCGCGAACAACAGCGCCGGCTCGGCATGCGTCTGGCCCGCAGCCTCGCCGTCGCGGCCCAGAACCAGCGTTTCGGAGAGTTGCTCCGCGCCATGCTGGTGCGTGATCACGAGCTGTACAGCCTCTACTATCAGGTCGAAAACCGTCTCATGCGCGAGGAACAGGCCCCGCAGCCGAGCATGGGCAGCGCCGCCAGCGCGCAGGACATCATGGACGACCTCTTCGGCGAACTGGCTCCGGCGGCGTCGGCTCCGGAAGCGCCGGACGTTCTTGCTCCGCAGCCGCTCGACGAAGCGGGCGCGTTCGCCGAGCTGGTGATCGGCGCGTGGATCGAACAGCTCAACGCCCTCGCCGCCGATCCCGCGCTCCAGACCTACTTCGGCCTGGAGGCCGCCGACTTTGGCCAGCTCGTCCACGAGCTCATACAGGGCATGTCCCGCCTCGGCCTCGAGAAGGACATGGCGCAGGCCGTGCGCGACGTGTCCGGTTACCGCAACATCCGCCGCGACAAGCTCATCTGGCGGCAGGCGAGCATGGCGGCCTACCGGATCAACGCCTTTGTGGATTGGCTCGGCTTCAACCCCGCCGTCACGCCGGAGTCCGGGCGCGTCATCCGGCTCGCCGGGCGTACCCGCACCCTTTTCGCGCAACAGCCCGATCCGGAAGGCTATCCCGCCCTTCCCGCCGAGCCGTTGCCGTTCGACAAGCAATACTGCACCGACTGGCTGGCCGCGCTCGTCCACCTCATCGAGGGGAACGCCGACTACGAGGACGGGCGGACCTTCGACCCGGAACAGAATGCCCGCCTCGGGCGGATCATCGACAACCTGAACCCCGACGCCTTTGCGCAGGACAATTGACATGACGTTTCGCTGTTCGCTCCGGTTTGAACCGGACAAAACCAAAGGGCCGGGGTACGGCCTCATCGTGGCGGGCTGTCCCGGCTTCGCCGAGGACCCGGATGCGCTCCGCTGCCTGATCAAGAATCCTTCCGACGGGCTGAGCCTTGGCCCCAACGGCTGGCAGCCCGGCGACGAACGGCTGCGTCCCGACGCCGTGGAGGTTTCCGGCGAGACGCTCACCCTGTCCGTGGGGCCCGCCGTGGTGGACAATCTCGAATTGCAGGCCATTTATCAGATGGCCCTGTTCACGGACGTCGAACACGTCTGGCAGGGTGGCCTGAGCATCAACCGGATCGTCTATTCACGCGATCCCAGCCTGTTGCCCAATCTGGAACTGGCCCCGACCAAACAGGAAGCCAAGTCCGCCCGCGAACCCATGCCCCTGCCGGAAATCGATACGGAGCCAGCCGCACCCTCGTCCCTGTCGCTCGACGGGACCCCCGCCTCCGCCGTGCCTCAAAGCGAACTGCTGGACCTCGCGGAGCGGCCCAAAAGCTACAAGAGCCTTATCCTGAACATCATCTTTGCGATCCTCACCGTGGCGCTGCTCGCCGGGGCCGGGTATTTCTTCTACACGAAGGTGTTGCCCAAGACCGACACCACGCTGGAGGAAAAGCCCGTGGAGGTGCTGAAGCACGAAGCCGCCGATCTGCCTCCGGGCACGGAGGCGCCCGTCAAATACGCACCCGACGATCTCAAGGGGCCCAAGGGGTTGCAGGTCGCCCGCGACGCCCTGAAGCGCAAGGTGGAGCCTGAAACGGCGCTCGCCCTCGCACAGCAGCTTCTCGCCGCGCCCGACGACGCCAAGGCGCAGGACGGCGCGTTCCTGATCGTCGACGACCTCGCCAAGAAGGGCAACGCGCAGGCTCTCCTGCTGCTCGGCGATTTCTACTCGCCCGCGCAGCCGCAGCGCGGCACCATCCGGAAGGACGCCGACCTCGCCCGCGACTGCTACAAGAAGGCCCTCGCCGGGGGCGTTAGCGACGCGCAGCAGCGGATGGATGCGCTGAAGTAGAAAATTCAGGGGAGAGGAACCCTTTCCGAAGAGAATTTTCCTCTCCCCAAACCCGCCGGTGCGGCTCGCCCCTCTCTCTTTCCCAAGACTTTTGCAAGCGGGGCGGACGGCGATTGGAGGGACACGGCGGGCTTCGTCTCAGCGGAAGTTCCCCGGAGCCGCCTTCTTTCTTTGAATGTCGTTTTTTTATTTCAGGGCGTGTTGTTTCAAGCCGTTCATTTGGAAAAGGGAACACCAAACGCCCACAGGACAGGGGCAAGGGGCGGCAGCCCGCCGGTGCGGCCCGCACCTTGCCGCCGGAGGCCCCAACAGGAGAACCTATGAAACAGTTCCTCATAGCCGTACTGGCGGCGCTCGCGATCTTCGCGGGCGGGACGACGTGGGCGGCGGAACGCGCTCCGCTGCTGATGGAAGGCAAAAAGACCCTGTACCAGCGCGTCGTCACCCACCCCGGCGCAAGCCTGCGGGCCGGACAGGGAAAGGACGCCGCCGTCGTTCAGAAGGCGGTGCGCCCCTTCTCCGTATTCTACGTCTACACCCGCGACGGCGACTGGCTGGAGGTCGGCACCTCCACCTCCAAGGCTGACGGCTGGATGAAGTCCGAGGAGACCACGCCGTGGAATCAGGCCCTCACCCTGCTCTTTACCGACAGATCGCAACGCCGCCCGGTCCTGTTCTTCAAGGATCACAAGGCGATCATGGATGTCTGTCAAGCCGAGGACCTGCCGGGAACGCTGACGAAGCTCCGCGCCGAAGCCGAGGCCGCGCAACGGGGCGACGCTCCCGCCGATCTGTCCATCGTTGCCGTGGAACCCGACGATGCGCAAGGTGCGGTATCGCGCAACCGTTTTTATCTCATGCCGATTTTGAAGGTGGATACGCCGTTCGAGGGGACAAAGCTCCTTGAGGTGGCCTCCATCGATCCCGGCAGCGCGGGCGACAAGAAGGACGACGCCAAGAACGACGTGCCGCGCACCGGTATCGCGATGGTCATCGACACCACCATTTCCATGAAGCCGTACATCGATCAGAGCCTCAACGTGGTACGGACCATTTTCGATTCAATCGCCAAGGACAAGCTGGACGACAAGGTTTCCTTCGGCATCGTGGCCTTCCGCAACAGCACCAAGGCGTCGCCGAAGCTGGAATACGTCACCAAGGTGGTCAGCGATTTCCGCGATGCGACGCAGCGCGAGGAACTGGAAAAGGCCCTCGCCGGTCTTGAGGAAGCCAAGGCGTCGAGCCATTCCTTCAACGAGGATTCCCTCGCCGGGGTCAAGGCCGCGCTCGACGAACTGAACTGGCAGCCCTACGCCAACCGCGTGTTGCTGCTCATCACGGACGCCGGACCGTTGCCCCTGAGCGATCCCAACGCCTCCACGAGCCTCGACGTCAAGGAAATGGCGGACCTTGCGGCTTCCCGCAACATCCGTCTCGTCGTCGCGCACGTCCGCACGCCCGCCGGGAAGGCCAACGTCGATTCCGCCGCCAAGGCGTACACGGCGCTGTCGGCGGTGCCCGGCGGCAAGAGCGCCTACATTCCCATTCAGGCCACGGACGCCGCCAAGGGCGGCGCTTCGTTCGCGAAGGCCGCTACGGGGCTGTCCTCCGCGCTGGTCGCCAGCGTAAAACAGGCCCTCGCCGGAAAAGTCCCGGCCAAGCCGCAGGAACAGCCCGCGCAGACGCCGGAGGAACGCGCCAGGCAGATTGGCGAGGAACTCGGCTACGCCATGCAGCTTGAGTATCTCGGCAAGAAGCAGGGCACGCGCGCGCCGGAAGTGGTGACCTCGTGGATCGCCGACGCCGATCTCGACGCCCTCAGCGCCGGTAGGCCGGTCAGCGCGGTTTCGGTCGCGGTCCTGCTGACCAAGAACCAGCTCAGCGATCTCCAGCAGCAGCTCAAGATCATCATCGACAACGCCGAGCGGACGCGCAAGACGGATTCTCGGGACTTCTTTCAGGGCATCCTTTCCGCGTCGGCGCAGCTTGCCCGCGACCCCGCCGCCTTCTCCCGGAAGCCCGGCGCGAATCTCCGCGACATGGGCGTGCTCGGCGAATTCCTCGACGACCTGCCCTACAAGAGCGACATCATGCTCCTTTCCGAGGACGACTGGTACCGCATGAGCGTCGGCGAGCAGACGGCCTTCATCAACCGGCTCAAGTCCCGCGTCGCCCGTTACGAGGCGTACGACCGCGACGTGGACAACTGGGAAAGTTTCGGAGCCAAGGACCCCGGCGACTGGGTATACCGCGTCCCGCTGGCGATGCTGCCGTAAGAGGAAGATTGGGGAGGGGAAGGAGGGACTTTCTGGAGAAAGTCCCTCCTTCCCCTCCCCAAACCCCACCTCATCCTCTTCAAAGACTTTCATCAACGGGGCGGACGGCGGTTGCGGGAACGCGGCGAGTTTCGCCTTGGCGGGAGTTTCCCGGAGGCGCGTTCCGGTTTTACCTACGTTTGTTTTGAAATGAAGCTGTGTTACCGCGTGTTGAAAAAGGAACATCTGATGCCCACAAGACCGCCGCAATACGGTTTCGGGAGAAGCATGCTTCGGCTGAACCGCATCGCGGCGGCTCCGAGGGGGCCGGGGGATTATGCCCCCGGACAGGCGCACGGGGCGGTGGCCCGCCGGTGCGGCTCGCACCTTGCCTCCGGAGGCGATCATCATGAATCTCTATGAACTGCGTAACGTCGAACTCGAACGGACGGCGCGGGACTACACGTACCGGCTGCGGATCGAGTCGCTGACGATCCGGGCGGGCGAGAAAGTCGCGTTGATCGGCCCGTCCGGCTGTGGGAAAAGCACCGCGCTGGACCTGCTCGCCCTGATCCTCAGACCGAGCCGCGCCGGAACCTTCCGGCTGGAAACGCCCGGAGGCGGCACGGAGGACGTGGCCGAACTCTGGCGCAAAGACCGGCAGGAACGCATGGCCCGGATCAGGCTCCGGCACATCGGTTACGTGCTGCAAACCGGCGGTCTCCTCCCCTTCCTGAACGGTGCGGACAACATCGCCGCGCCGGGCCGGGCCAAGGGGCTCGCCGCCGGGGCCGTGAAGGCGCGGCTCGGAGAGCTGGCGGACAGGCTCGGCATCGCGCACCTGCTCGGGAAGCTCCCGGACAGGCTGTCCATCGGGGAGCGGCAGCGGGTCGCCATCGCCCGGGCGCTGCTGCCCGAACCGGAACTCGTGCTTGCCGACGAGCCCACCGCCGCGCTGGACCCCGTGACCGCGGGCAACGTCATGCGCCTGTTCGCCGAGCTGGCGGACAGGTGCGCGCTGGTCGTCGTCTCTCATGACCACCGGCTGGTGGAGGCCAACGGTTTCCGCTGCCTGCGGCTGGATGTGGACGGCGGCGACGGCGTCATCAACACCACGCTGAGGGGGGAGTGATGCGGCTTTCCATCATCGGCGGCATGGCCCTGCGGGACTACTGGCACGAACGGGCGCTGTCGCTGTGCGCCGTGCTCGCGCTGGCGACCGTGCTCGCGCCGCTGCTCATCCTGTTCGGCGTGCGCAACGGCGTCATCGGCAACCTTCAGGAACGGCTGCTGCAAGACCCGCGCAACCTCGAACTCGTGCCCGTGGGCAGCGGCAAATACGGCGAAGCCTTTTTTGCGGAACTGCGGAACAGGCCGGATACGGGGTACGTCATCCCGCAGACCCGCGCCATCGCGGCGACCATCGGCCTGTTGCGTGCGGGAACGAAGGAGGGCGGGCTTGCCCCCAATCCGGTCAACGTCAGCCTGATCCCGTCCGGCGAAGGCGATCCGTTGATCGCGCGCTTCGTGGGGAACGCAACGCGGGGTGACGGAGACATCATTCTGACCGCCTCGGCGGCGGAAAAACTCGGCGTAAAGGCCGGGGACGAACTGACGGGCCGAGTCACGCGGGCGCGGGGGATCGTGCGCGAACACGCCGACGCGAACTTGCGGGTCAAGGCCGTCCTGCCGCTGTCCGCGCTCCAGAAGGATGCGGCCTTCGTGCCTCTGCGGCTGGCGGAAGACGCCGAAACCTACCGCGACGGCATGGCCGTGCCCGAACGCGGCTGGCCCGGCGCGGAACGGGCGGCGGGCGAACGCGTGTACCCTTCGTTCCGGCTGTACGCGGCGGAACTCGACGGCGTGGCCTCGCTGCGGGACTTTCTGGCCTCCCGGCACATCGAAACCTACACCCGCGCCGAGGAAATCGAGAACGTCCGCATGCTCGACCGCTCCACCTCGCTGGTTTTCGGGCTGATCTGCCTCGCGGCGGGGATCGGGTTCCTCGCCTCCACCGCCAGCAACCTCGTCGCCGCCATCCGGCGCAAGCGCCGCGTGCTCGGCATCCTCCGGCTCATCGGCTTTTCCGGCGCGGACATCGTCTGCTTCCCGCTGGCCCAAACCCTGTTCACGTCCGTGTTCGGCATGGCGCTGGCCTTCGGGCTCTACGCCGCCATCGCGGGCGTCATCAACGCCCTGTTCCCGCTCGGCGCGGAACTCGGTGCGGTCTGCCGCCTCTCATGGGCGCAGATCGCCGGAACCGTCGGCGTCGTGTTGGCGCTCTCCCTGCTGGCCGCGCTGCCGCCGAGTCTGTCGTGCAGCCGTCTCTCTCCTTCCGAGGTCATCCGCAATGAATAAGTTTCTGCCCCTGCTGTTCGCCGCCTGCCTGCTCGCCCCCGACGTCCACGCCGCGCTCAAGGCCCGGGACGAGGTGAAGGCCGAAGACGCCTCCAACCCCCACCCCGCGCCCGACGATCTCGTGCTGCCCATGCCCTGCGGGGAATCGCTGGTCCTCAAGGCCGTGGGCGTGCGCGCCAAGGGCCTCCTCTGGGACATGGAAACCCGCTTCGGCTGCCGGGATTGCAGCTCCGAGGACCGGGGCTATTACGACGGCCCCTATGCCGCGTCCATTTCCGGGCCGTTCGTACTCAAGGACCTCCCGCAGGAGTGGCAGCAAAAAATCAGGGCCGCCAATCCCGACGCCGACGCCATGCAGTTCTATTTCGAAGGCAAATACGAGGTAAGCAAACGCCAGTGGGACGCCGTCATGGGCGGACAGTGCGCGGGCGGGGAAACGCTTCCCGCCCCTGCGCCCGAAGACGCCCGCCCCGTGGTCGATGTCTCGTGGTACGACGCGCAGGCGTTCACCAAGAACTATACGGAATGGCTCCTCGCCAACGCGCCGCAGTCCCTGCCCGGCTTTCAGGGCGACGACCGCAACACCGCCTTCGTCCGCCTGCCCACCGAAGCGGAATGGGAATACGCGGCGCGCGGCGGCCAGAACGTTTCGCCGCTGGCGTTGAGCCAAGAGGATTTTTTTGAACTGCCCGCCGGGGAAACCATCCGAAGCTACGCCGTCTTCCGCGACGGCGAGGGCACGTCGGAAGAGTCCCTCCAGCGCATCGGTTCCCGCAAGCCCAATCCGGCGGGATTCTACGACATGGCGGGCAACGCCGCGGAAATGGTGCAGGACGGCTTCCAGTTCTCGCTCGGGGGACGCCTGCACGGCTCGACCGGCGGCTTCATCCGCAAGGGCGGCAGTTTCCTCTCCTCCCGCGACGAAGTGATGCCCGGACGCCGCGAGGAGGTCGCCCCCTTCCTCAAGGACGGCCCCAACCGGGCGCGTGATCTCGGGTTCCGCGTGGCGCTCTCCGGCATCAATACGCCGGGCGGCGGCCGTCCCGCCGAGCTGGCTCGGGAATGGCAAAAGGCCGGGGTCGAACTCTCCGCCGAGCTGAACCCTTCCGGCGATCCGCTGGAACTGGTCGCACAACTTGAGGCCCGTGCCGGAACCGACGCCGAAAAGGCCAGTCTCAAGGGCCTTCAGAACCTGATCCGCGAGAACAACATCACCCTCGAACGGCAGAAGCGGTCTACGGTGTCCAACGAGATACGCTCGGCGGTCTATCTCGTAACCATGCTCAAGGACTGCCTGATCAAGCGGGAGATCATCGGCAAGGAGCTGAAGAACTTCGAGGACAAGAAAAAGCAGATCGAAACGGCCCTGCCCAAAATGAAGGCCGCCGAAGCCAAACAGTACCGGCAGGTCCTCGCCAGCCTCGACAAGGGCATCACCCTGTCGCACACGGGCATCGACAATCAGGAGGCCGAATTCCGGTCCATGCTGCTGTTCTACAAGCAGACGCTGGAGAACGCGCAAAAGGTTCCGGCGTCCCTGTTCGACGAGGAATTGAAGGGTATCGGGCAGGAAATGTCCGGCAACGCCCCGCACCTCGTGAAGCAGAACGCCTCGTTGCAGGTCTACAAGAAGCATGTCGCGGCCCTGCGCGGCGGCAAACTCGCCCGACTCTCCGCAGACGCGCTCAGAAAGGACATCCTGTCGCTGATCCCCAAGAAGTAGGTCCGCGTTCACGGCGGCATCCCCTGTTAGGGCCTGAAAAGCCGTCACCGCGAGAGCCCCCCGGTCCGGCCTCACGAAGACAGGGCTGCGTTCGCCAAGGCGAACGGGCTTTGGAAGCATACGGATTTCAATCAGCCGTCAGTATGATCAAAAAACATCCCGCAGGGTTCCGGCTCCTTTTCCTGCGCCGCCGCGCACGGGAAAAGGAGCCGTTTTCGCATGGGTGTGGTCCGTCCGTTCCCGCCCGCCCCGGCAATCTTTGCCGAACCGGGCGGGCCTTTCCGCGGCAACCTGCTCCACACCCTTTCGGAAGAAAATCATAGTATTTTCTTCCTTTTTGTATAGAAAGAAAACCTCCCGCTAGGCGGGAGGTTCCGAAAAGCTTACAGCTTTGTATATGTTATAAAAACT
>PPYF01676642.1_pt1 | contig 10969 bp, 13 predicted proteins | sample 1559871 | NCBI WGS metagenome assembly PPYF01 (sample SAMN08240021, study PRJNA423297) | Human gut metagenome, whole genome shotgun sequencing project.
CGCAGCAGTGCAGATATTACGAGGTGGACAACATCTTCGTGTATATGGTGGAAACGTACATCAACGGCAATTTTGAAACTTTCCGAAGATTGTACCACGAACTGAACAAGGACGCACGGAGGGATTTCATGGACTTCCTTCTCAGCGAGGTAGAGCCGACCTATTGGAGAGAGATACTGAAACAGATAATCTAAAAATGACAGCGATATGAAAGGAACAGACCATTTCAAGAGAACGATATATATGTACTTGGAACAGCGTGCGGAGGAAGATGCGCTATTTGCAAAGAAGTACCGCAACCCTGCCAAGAACATGGACGAGTGCGTGACCCACATTCTGAACTATGTGCAGAAAAGCGGTTGCAACGGTTTCACGGACGGAGAGATATTCGGGCAAGCCATCCACTACTATGAGGAAAACGAGATAGAGGTGGGCAAACCGATGGACTGCCAAGTGGTTGTGAACCACGTTGTGAAACTCACGGCAGAGGAAAAGGCGGAGGCACGTCAGAACGCTGTCCGCAAATACCAAGAGGAGGAACTCCGCAAGTTGCAGAACCGCCACAGACCGTCAGCGAGAAAAGAAAACCAACCCCAACCCTCATTATTTGATTTAGGCTTATGAAACCGAAGACCAAGATACAGAAAGAGGTGGCAAGACTTTCCGCCAACCTTCGCCCCATATCAGCGACACAAATAGATTGGGCATACCGCCACTGCGTTGAGCATATCGGCTACCGCACCAAGAAAGGGAACATCACCTGTTCCGACTGCGGTCACGAGTGGCACAGCGACAGCGGACTATGCGACACCCTTGAAGGCTGCACCTGCCCCAAATGCCATGCCGAACTCAAAGTGCAGGACACACGCAGACGCATCTACAAGGAAACGCAGAATTTCAGCGTGATAACCACCTGCAAAGGGTATCAGGTAATCCGCGTGGCGCAGGTCAGATGCGAGAGCAGGAAAGGCGAACCGATGCGTTTCTACTGCCACGAGGTCGTGCAGCGTTGGATTTCACCCGACGGCAAGGTTACGGACATGGCGTTGCTCCGTGGCTTCCTTTTCTGCTATTGCGATGTGTGGGCATTAGGCAGCGATATGGAGGTAAGACCGCACAACAGCCTATACGATGATGTGGTGGCAAGAAGCTGTGCATATCCAAAGATGAGGATATTGCCCCAACTCAGACGTAACGGCTTCAAGGGCGATTTCCACGGCATCTCCCCCGTGCGTCTTTTCAAAGCCTTGCTTTCAGACCCAAGAATTGAAACCCTTATGAAAGGCGGTGAGATTGAGGTCATGAAACACTTTCTTTTCAATACCCGTACTGCCGATGAATGTTGGGCATCATATCTGATTGCCAAGCGTCACAAGTATCAGATAGACAACCTCTCAATGTGGTGCGACTATCTGCGTATGCTCAAAAAACTCGGTCAAGACCTCCGTAACCCGAAGAACATCTGTCCCGAAGATTTCATGGCGGCACACGACAACGCAACCCGAAAAATTGAAGCCATACACGAGAAGGAAAGAGCCGCAGAGCAACGCCGTTGGGAGATTGAAAGGCGTGAGCGTGAGCAACAGCGACAACTCCAACGAAAGAAAGATGCGGAGGATTTCATCGCCAACAAATCCAAATTCTTCGGCTTGGTAATCACGGACGAGGAAATAATCGTCAAGGTGCTTGAAAGCATAGACGAGTATTACAACGAGGGCAAGACGCAGGGCATCTGCGTGTTTGGCAGTGGATACTACAAGAAAGCCGACACCCTCATACTATCGGCAAGGATTGGCGATGAGATTATTGAAACCGTAGAGGTGGACTTGCGAACCCTCGAAGTGGTGCAGTGCCACGGCAAGCACAACCAGGACACCGAATATCACGAGCGCATCATAGACCTTGTGAACAAGAACGCCAACCTTATCCGTGAGCGGATGAAAGCGGCATAGCATAACCCCTAAAACAACATTGATATGGAAGTAAGAATTGAAAGTATGATTTGTGTGTGGGATGATGCAATCCCCACGATGTTCCTTGAATTTGTGAACCTCCTCACTCTCACAACGAGTGAGGGGGAATTGAGAAAGAGCGTAAAGGAGTTTGCCGAGAAGCACGAACTTGACAAGTTTTTCCTTTACGGCTTCGGCTCACACCATTTCTACCTGCACCAACGCTACACAAGCAACCCCGAAATGGTGATGAAGAACAGAGTTCTGTCAGTACATTTTTAACCATCTAAAAAGCAACATTATGACAACACGAATGACCATCAACGGAGTAAGCACCTGCGCGGAAGCAGGTACGGAGAAATACGAGCGTTTCCAATCGGGTATCGGAAGACGCAGGCGGACACTTGTGCAGTACGACTACCGCCACCCCATAGACAGAGAATTGTTCTCTTGTGTCAAACCCACGTTGGACGAGTGCCGAGCCGCACGGGACAAGTGGCTGAACGCAAAGAAGGGAAAGGAGGACAGACTATGAACACGACCTATCAAACGCTGATAGTCAAGTTCAGCGAACCTATCACGGCATTGGACGGTATCTTTGACGATACCGGAGCGTGGGGAACGGACACCCTCAAGGGGTGGATAGATGATTACGAAAGCACACGTTTCACCGCCACCGACAGCCATACGGCAGTCATCACGAGCGAGTACAATATGGAAGGCGGAAAACGCTTCACCGCCATGACAGGTAGCCGTGATTTCATAGATATGGGCAACGGCTTACGGATGAGCCTTGCAAGGAACAAAACAAGTGCCAACCGCCTTGACATCATCTATGACGAAGGGGCAGACCTCTACAATATGCGCTTCTACCGCAGGACGTTCAGCAAAAAGACCTTTGAGTGCAAGACAAAGGACATTGCCGTACACGAGGGTATCTATTTTGATATGCTGGAGGAAATGTTCACGATGGTGACGGGACTTTACACACGCTTTTGAGTGGCGGGGCGGCGAGAGCCGCCCTACTTTCTTTCAGTGAGCATGATGGCGGACAAAGAAAGTAGCAAAGAAACCTTTGTCCAATCTGCGATAACTAAAAAATCCGCAAGTAAAACTTGCGGAGGCTATATATTGGGTCGTTATTTTTTGGTGGAGGGGAATGATAATCTCGAACCGTTGAACTACACATTTCTGCTTCGTCTCCATTTCCCCCAACGATTTGATACGTTCAATCATTTTTGTTGTTCCTTTCTGAATTTTCCTAAATACTTTCTTCATAATTTCGCTATACTTTTTATGGTTAATAACTATGTTTTGTATTGCTCTCACAACACTTACAACTTGAAGTGTTATTTGGAAACCGATAGGCAAAAATGGCTCAACGATGTCAATTAACGAGAAAATCCTACGATAATCTATCAAGTGATAGAGCAAAAGACGTGCCAAGTTAAATATGGCACGTCTTTTGCCAGTTTTGTCAGTCCTTTTATGGGATATACAACAGCGCAAACTCCGCCTTTCTCCGTTTGAGCAGCATGGCGTGGCGTTTTCCTTTGTAGTTGCAGAAGGCTATATACTCACGGTAGATGTTCCTGTCACCAGCTTCCAGCTTCTTGATTAAGGTGCTTTTGGGGATTGTTTTGCTGCCTAACAGCTTCGCCGGTCCCACATTGTAAGCTAACGTGCCAAGCAAAATCGAATCAACCCCGAATTTACGGAACATGGCGACAAATTTGCGCAGGTCTTTCCGCAAAAGTTCATCCGCATCCCGTTTTGTCATGGTTCGTGCCGAATACTTCTCGTTTGGCAAAAGTTTGTGACCCCAACCGACGTATGGGTAGTGTTTTTCTGAGTGCCAGCCTTCAAAGTAGCGGCAGCATAAAAAAGCACGTTCCATAAGCGGCAGTCGGTAGATTGCCGCCTGCCCGTCCGTTCCCTCTTGGCGGCTGATCTGCGCGGACACAGAACAGACCGTCAGAAGTGAACAGAGCATTGTCATGAATACACGCATCATTTCAACAAGGGGCTGAAGTTGCCGATGGGAACGATGGTAAGATCGTCGTCCTTTACATTCCTGTTGTTGAAGTCAAATTCCAGTTCGTAGGAGTTGCTAAAGTTATCCTCCACCACCACGATGAAATTATGCGCCTCATCACCCGCCGCCGTGTAGTACAGGCGGAATTTTTCGTTCTCCAGCAGGTAGCGGTCGTTAGGCAGGAAGGTGATGCCGTTATCCATTTTGAGCGAGCCTTCCCCCTCGAACTGGAAATAGCGGATGGTATAGAGCGTACCCGAAAAGTCGCCCTCCTTTTTCAGTTCACAGCGGATTTCCACTGTCTGCCCCTTTACTACCTTGTTCGGCACGGGCATGACCTCCACCGTGAAGGGATAGGACTGCTGGATGTCCATGTCATCGTCACATGACACGAGGGTGAATGACATGGCGGCTATCAGGCATAACGCCACTGCCTTGAATATTGATGTTCTCTTGTTTCTGTTGTTCAGTATGTTCATTGTTCTTCGATTTTTAGATGGTTGTTTTTCTGTTTTTTCGTTGTCAGTTGCAGGTACTCGTTCAAGTCCTTGCAACCGTCATAGAGGGAGGAACGGTCGGTGACACGTTCCCCGTATCGCATGGTAAGTGCGGCAAGCGTCCGCCGTCCGGCTTCGTCACGGTCGAGGAAGCAGCCGATGCGCCCGTATCCGTCCAGCAATCCCGCCGCCTTCTCCACGTTGGCGACTGAGTTCAGCACAAGACAGTCAGCGTTACCGGTTACACCAAGCGTCACGGCAGAGAGAAAGTCCATGAAGCCCTCGAACACGAGGCACTCGTCAGCCGGGATGTCATTCGCCTTTACCAGTGATACAGACTTCGGAGGTATGCAACCCTTGAAATATCGGCTTCTGACTTCATAGCCACCTGCCATGTTCGGAAAGCCAACGGCAAAATACCGTTTCCCACGCACACCGTAGTTCAAGCGGCAGCAGTGACGGGATGCGATGGCGTAAGGGATGCCCCGTTCCTCTAAATACTCCGTCAGCAGTGAGCGGAGCAGCGGAGCGACCTCCACATCCTCAAAAACGGATTCGGTCGGCTTCGAGAGATAGACGGGCTTTTCCCATCCGGCAACCGTCATATTGGCGGCTTCCGCTATGAACTTCGCTTGCTTCATGAAGTCATCGCTTTGCAGAAACTCCCCGGCAAGCGTGAAGATGTCGCCGCCCTTGCCCAAACCGAAGTCGTACCAGAGCTGTTTCGCCACGTTCACACGGAAAGAGGATGTGCGCTCGCCCCTGTACGGGGCAAGATACCACAGCTCGTTACCGCTCCTTCTGACAGGCTCATGCCCCAGCCGTGCGAGAAAATCCGCAAGCGGCATCCTTCTGACAGCATCTATTTCCGTCCTTTCCATGCCCGTGTCAGTTGATGATGAACTTGATACCGACCCCGAACTGCGTGTGACAATCTTTCGGGCGTCCGACAGTATCTTGAAGTAATAGCCGCCCTCCGCCGTGAACTGCGCCACGGGTATCTTGGTGTCCTTGTAGGGATTGTTCTTCAACAGGTATTCGCCACCGAACACCCACTTGTTCCCCTTCTTCGTGTAGGTGGAGAGAGCCGCCCCGAAGCTGTACCCGCCGTCCTTGCCGCCGAGATTGAAGCCGTCCGCCATGTCCGCCCTCACCTCGATGCCCTGCATCTTCGGCAGACACCGCTGGGCGTGCGCCTGCCCTGTAAAAAGGGCAAGCGACGCGATGATTATTGCGATGTACTTTCTCATGGTCAGCGTACTTGAAGTTCGTTGATGGTACCCGCGCGTACCAAATCCTCGTTCTCAATCACGAAGGACTGGTGACGGCCGCCGTTCTTCTCGTTCAATTCCACCACGAGGCACTTGTCATCGGGGATGGTGAACTTCGCCATCGTGAAGACCGTGCGCTCGCTCTTTTTGCCCGGCACGAGGGTGGCGTAGTTCTGCGCGCGGAGCGGCAGAATAATCTGCTCCTGCACGGCAGTACGCTTCGCAACCTTCTTGTCCACGATTTTCCAAGTGATGTAGTCCACATCGAAAGGCACGTTGCTCTGGTTCTTTATCTCCGTGTGGAAATAAAGCAAGCCGTTGTGCGTGTAGATGCCTTTCAACAGGTATTGGATGCCGAAACGCTTGCAGCCGATATGCTTCACCTCGCGCTTGTTCTGTTTGTGGATGGACTTCATGATAAGGCGCACCAGCATCGGGCTTTCGCTGCCCAGCTCTTTCAGATAGATTTCCTGCGCGTTGTTCGGGCGGTTCACCGTGCTGCCGTCATGGATGAAGTCGCACATCTCCACGTTGAGCAACAGCGGTTCGGCGGCGTACTTCACGTTGAAGGTGTAGAAACTGCCGTCCTCCGTGATGACGGACATATTCGTTTCGTTGGGAAAATTCCTTACGGTAGCCTTCACACGGATGATGTTCTCCGCTCCGTCGGCTTTCCCGGCAATCAGGTCGGGCGAGCCTAAATCGACATAGCGCACCTCCGCCGGAAAAATGACGTGGACGGTCTTGTCGTAGGTCACTTCCAGACCGTGCGGCGGTATCATGCGGTCGAAGGTCAGCTTGCGTGACAGCCCGTGATATAGGTCGCCGTCCGCCTCCTTCTGCGGATAGACCTCCTTCGTCAAGGTCGGTTGTTCACTTCCGTTGGTCGTTTCAACGGTTACATTCTCCTGCGCGTTGGCAGTTATGATGCCCATAGCGAGGGCAAACATGATGATTACTTTTCTCATTACTTTTGGATTTTAGTGGTAATTTTTATTGTTTTCAATATTTTTCTTGGTAAAGCATGACCCTGTACCCGGCTTTCAGATGCACCTTGACGGTTCGCATCTTTTTGGCGATGTACTGGCTCGTGCCTTGTATCAGCCCCTTGCCCAAGTCGGAGGCGAGCTGCGCCCCGGCATTGGTGGAGATGTTGATGCTGCTTCCCAGCGAGCCGCCCATGTTGGCGGCGACCTCCCGGACGGCGTTCATCTCCATCGAGTTCGGGATGAAGATGCCGGGCTGTCCGTCCGTGTCATAGACCGCAAGCTCCACGGGGATAATCGTGCCGTCGTATTCCAGCGAGGTAATCTCGATGTCGAGCCGCTCACCCTGTATCTTGCCCGTGCCGACCACCACCGCACCCCGGGGTATTGTCCTGCCTGCCACCGCCATAGGCTCCAGCAGGCGCAGCCTTACCGTCTGCCCGTCCGTCACGCTCTGCGCCCCATGCACGCACGCCGGTATGGTGTTCCTGTCCAATACCTCCGCCGTGCCGACAGCCGTGTTGAAACCCCGGTTGCGTTCCTGCGATAAGGCGGCGACAAACTCCGCGTTACTCATAGGCTGTGAGAGTGAAGAAACTACTTGATGCTCCACCTGTCTGATAGGCATTGCCTTGTTCTTCTTCCCTTTCTGCACGGTAGTTGGCTCTGCCCTCTGTTCCGCCGATGGCTGTCCTCCGTTCTGACCGCCCATGTACTTTGCCGCCAGCTCGTAGGACTTCTCCATAAGAGCCACCTGCTCGTCCATAGAGGAAGCCTTGCCCCTCTCGCTTTCCAGTTCCGACTCCAGCGATGCGATGCGCTCCAACAATTCGTCCATCTCCGCATTGTCGTTTTTCGGCTGGTCGTAGAAGTTTCCGAGCGTGGCGTTCAGGTCACGGTAGGCGGCTGCGGAGGACTGGATGGTCTGCGGCGTGGCTGGCTTTGCCCTTTCTTCCTTGCCGCCCGGATTGGCGAGGTCGAAGTCCACTCCGTTCTCCGTTCCCGCTATCTCGCGGTCGAACATGTCGCCCAGCTGCCCGATGGCACGGTTGCGGCTCTCCTGACGCTCTTCCATCTCCCCATGCTCGTAGGCTTTCAGCTTGTCGCCGATAATCTGCCGGTTCGCCTTGTCAGCGTCGGGCATCTCGGTGTTGTATCCGTCCGTTCCCGGCGGTTGCTCCTTGCCGGAGGACGGGGCGAATATCAGCCACATCGCCCCGATGAACACCAACACCATAGCGGGCAGCACGATCATCTTCTGCCGTTTCAGCCGTTGCGCCTCTGTCAGCGGTTCGCGCTCCTTTTTCGGTTTCCCCGTTTCGGGAGCAGCTTTGTTCTCTTTCGTCGGTTCATTCTTTGTCTGTTCCATATAAATAAGGTGTTAAGTGATTGCCTGTTTCCGCCGGGGTCGGCAGTTCCACCCGTCCGGCGTGTCCCGTTTCCATATGTGAGCCGTCGTTCCTGCCGATGTCATAGACGGCTCTGCCGAAGGTGTAAAGGGCAAGCACCGCGAAGGCGGCGAACATCCCCAGCACGATGCGGCGGCGTGTTTCCGGCGGCAAGCCGTCCAGATACCCTTTGAGACTTGCCGCCAAGCGTTTCCGTTTGTCGTGGAGTTTCCAATACATGCCCCACATTGATTTTCTGATACTTTTCATGTCCTGTTACCGTTTGATAGTCTGTAAATCCTTGTTCTCAATGATGGTGAAACCCTCGATGGTAAAACCGTTCGGGTTGTCATCCGACCGCGATGCGTTCAGCAGGCGGCAGGTGGTCACGAGGCTGCGCTCGGTGACGTTGCTCTGCCGGATGATTTTCTGTGTGGCGTAGGTCACGGCACGGTAGGGATAGGCGTTGAAGTCGCACACCACGCTGTCCACCTTCAGCACTTGGTTGATGTTCCCGGCGATGATGCGGTTGTAGTACCCCTTCTCCGCGAAGTCCGAATAATAGTGGTACACGCTCTTGTCCGCCAGCAGCAAGGCACGTTTCACGTTGTGTTCAATCGCGCTTTTTTCAGGTGATAGCGTGAAGAACATCTCGTGGAAACGGCGCACATGTTCCCGTGCCTCCGCCGGGCGGTTCTGCGACAAATCCTGAGACAAGGCGAGCATCAGGCTCTTGCCGTTGTCCAGCACATAGATTTTCTCCCGTTGCTTCTCTGCGAAACGGTAGGAGTTCCACACGCTCCACACCGTCACCACGGCGCACAGCGAGAGGAAGACGATACCGAACAGGCGTATGCGACCGTAACCGCCCATGCCTCCGGCTTGGATAATCCAGCCCGCAACGGTGGGAATGGTAAAGTAGCCGATGATGCCGATGCAGAGGAATACGATATACACCCCGTCGCTCGAATCCAGCGAGAAGTTCGGGTCTGCCTGCATCCGCTCGATGTCGTTTTGCAGCATCAGAACCTGTATCTTCGCCAGTATGGTGCTGAACATGTCCGATACCGGTAGCCACAGATAGACCTGTATATAGCGGCATATCCACTGCGTGAGCGTGTTTTGGAAACCGTCCCATACCGACAGGGCGAAGGCTATCGGACCGAGAATCGCCAGCACCACGAGAAAGAAGGTGCGGACGGTGTCTATCACGAGGGCGGCGGCTTGGAACAGCAGTTCGAGTATCTCGCGGAAGAAGTCGCGGATGCTCTTCTTCATGTTGTACATTCCCCGGTCGATATACATTCCCGCCATCGTCACCATGTCGGAGGGCGACCAGCCGAGTTCCTCCAGTTGCTTGTCAAATTCCTCGTTGGACACGAGGTAGGCGGTTTCGGGGTTGCGTACCATCGCCTCGTATTCCAGTTTGTCCTTCTGCTCCCGGTATCGGTTCATGTCCAGCGTTTCCGCCTCCAGCATCTTTGCCGTGCCCTGTACGACGGGTGAGAGGATGCTGTTTATCGTGCCCAGCACCACAGTCGGGAAGAACATGATGCACAGACCGATGGCAAAAGGACGGAGCATCGGGAATACGTCTATCGGTTCCTTTTTCGCACGCAGGTAACTCACGGAGATGTTCTTGTTCGTGTAGTAGCTCACGAGGTTGCGGTAACGCTTCATCTTCGAGTGGCAGCGTTCCACCACGTCCATGCGCTCCTTGTCGGTCATGGAGAGCGTGGTGATGTTCACCACGTTCCTGAGTTCCGTCAACACTTCGTTGCTTTCCTCCAGCAGTTTCGTGTAGCCGAAAGCGATTGCGGAAAGCTCTTCGGGTCTGAAATTCCCGTCACGGAGCATCCGTTGGAAACTGTTCACATAGATGTCTGTGATGTCGCCCACCATCAGGATGGTCTGCTGCACCTTGCGGGCGTCCTTGACCAGATTGTTCACCGATTTGAGGGCATCGTAATACTTCTTGCCCTGCTGATAGATTTTCACCGTCTCCTGAAAGTTGCTCACCATGTTCGTGGCGGTCTTGGAGGTATGGATGATGTTTTTGGAGGCATTGATGATGCCCTGCGCTAGATTGCCCGGATCGCTTACGACCCACTGTGCGCTTGCCCTGCCCGCGAAAAGCAGGCACAGGCAGATAATCATTGTTATTCTTGTTCTCATGTTACTTTGGATTTTAGTGGTTGTTATTCTTCGGTCGGATGTCCCGGCTGCGGCTTCACCCGCACATAGTCCCCGTTTGGCGAGAAAGTCAGCACATCCGTGGCCTCGTTGTAGGACACGTCGATGCGGAAGCCGGTGTTCATGAACAGGTTGCCGTTCTCCTCCTGCAAGAGATAGGTTTCCGGCTTGAGCTTGCGGCGCAGACCGCTACGACGGAACACCGTCACTTTGTAGGCTTCGCCCTCCTTGTAGATAAGCACGTCAGGTTTTCCCTCCACGCTCTCCCAGTTCCCGCACAGCATGTCGCGGCGGTTGTCGGCCACGTCGCAGGATTGCAGCATCATGACCGCCAATCCGATAAGGCACTTGCTGACTTGCAGCATTTTCACTTTTGGTAAATTCATACGCGTTTTTCTTTTTTGGTTGATACATTCTGTTTTTTAGTTATTCCTTGTTTCTCCGCCTTTCGGCAAGCTGCCGGATGGCGGCTTCGATGTCGTCGCCCAGCTTCTCCGCCAGACGGTAAACCTCCACTTTTTCCGTTTCCTCGGTGGTGTACGCCAGATACTCTTCCGCGCTGACCTCCGTGGCATAGACCGCCGACTGCGTGCCGCCCAAGCCTATCCACACCTCCTTGTAGAGCCGTGAAGGGTTGTTCGCCATGT
>PPYF01028973.1_pt1 | contig 10966 bp, 9 predicted proteins | sample 1559871 | NCBI WGS metagenome assembly PPYF01 (sample SAMN08240021, study PRJNA423297) | Human gut metagenome, whole genome shotgun sequencing project.
GCACAATAAGTTGATATTGTGCGGTTTAGTCTTCTTTGGACTTCTGTTGGCCGGAATCTGTCCGACCCGTCAAGTGGAGCTGGAGGGATTCGAACCCTCGTCCAAACGCGGAACTAATGAGCTTTCTACATGCTTATCCACAAGTTGGTTTTCGTGTGTCGCCCGGCCTGTGGCCACCAAGCGGCACCTTATCCTCTAAATTTTCGGCAGGAGGCCGAGGCGTCGATCTGCCTATTCCCGATTTAACTGCACCACCTTGTCGATTAGTCTCGGGACGACGACAATCGGGTGATGTCTCGTCGGCGCAACTATTGCGCCGATAAAGCTGATCTACTGTGCTTCAATCAGGCAGCGAGAGCGTAGTTGTTTTCGCCATTTAAAATTGTTGATGTCTCTGATTATAGAGCGTAGCCATCATTGCTCTGCATGCTTACTCACCACCTCTACACGCTGTCAAAACCGATCAGCCCCTTTCAGTGGTTGGATTCTGCAAATATACTGCGATGATATTGAATATGTGAAACATTTAACTATATTTAACCCTGCGGACGCTTTTTTAGAGGAATTGTGCGATGATGTCATGAAATTTTCGTAATATTGTGGCATATTATCAGCAGTTATGATTCTCAAGAGATTATTACCCATTGTGGTATTTGTCGCATTGGCTGCCGTTGCCGGCGCTCAGGAGATGTTTGTGCCTTCGGGTGCCACTTTTGTCGATGCATCGGGCCCGCATGAGACTTATCAGTCGCTACAGGCTCCGCCGATAGAAGTGACTGATCTGAGTTCTACTGTTTCGTTGCTCATGGGCAGTGATGTTATGGAACTCACTCAGGAGCCTGACAATCCGTTGGAATATAGATATTCCCTCAAGGGTAAGGGTCGCGGACAAAAAGTCATCACCCGGGCTTACCGCGAGGCGGTCGGTGGCAAAATAGTCAGGGTTACTGTTACGACTCTTAAGCCGTCGAAACAGATTGAGTCGCTGACTATTAATTTTACTCCTGAGATTGTCGGACTGCCTAAAGATTCATCTGAAAATTAATTTTTAACCCAATTTCGATATAATATCCTCTGAAATGGCAACAAAACCTTTCAAATACCAGGAAATGTTCCCTCTTGGTCCGGATAAGACCGAGTATTATCTTCTGACATCAGACTATGTCAAGGTTGAGAATTGGAACGGCCACGAGATGCTCGTGGTCGATCCGGAGGCACTGCGCGTTCTGACACGTCAGGCAACCCACGACAATGCCTTTATGCTGCGTCGCGAGCATAACGAGATGGTGGCCAAAATTTTGTCTGACCCCGAAGCCAGCGAGAACGATAAGTTTGTGGCTCTCACAATGCTGCGCAATGCCGAGGTCGCTGCAATGGGCCAGCTCCCGTTCTGTCAGGACACCGGCACAGCTGTAATTCACGCTACCAAAGGCCAGTCGGTCTGGACCGGCGGACACGATGAGGAATATATCTCTCACGGCGTGTATGACACATATACTACCGACAATCTCCGCTATAGCCAGAATGCCCCCCTGAATATGTATGACGAGGTCAATACCGGATGTAATCTGCCTGCGCAGATTGATATTCATGCCGGTGATGGCGATGAGTATAAATTCCTGTTCGTAGCGAAGGGTGGCGGTTCTGCCAACAAGACTTATCTCTATCAGGAGACAAAGGCTCTGATCAACCCCAAGACTCTCATTCCTTTCCTTGTCGAAAAGATGAAGACTCTCGGCACTGCTGCGTGCCCGCCTTATCATATCGCCATCGTTATCGGCGGAACTTCGGCTGAGAAGAATCTTGAGGTCGTGAAGAAAGCTTCGGTTAAATATCTCGACGAGCTGCCCGACCATGGCAATGAACTCGGTCATGCTTTCCGCGATAAGGAGCTTGAAAAGGAACTTCTCGAAGCAACCCGCAAAATCGGACTCGGCGCTCAGTTCGGCGGCAAGTATTTCGCACACGACATCCGCGTTATCCGTCTGCCGCGCCATGGCGCATCGTGCCCTGTGGGTCTCGGTGTCAGCTGCTCGGCCGACCGCAATGTAAAGGCAAAGATCAACCGCGAGGGTCTCTGGATAGAGCGTCTCGACTCTAATCCCGGGGAACTGATTCCGGAGGCTTATCGTCGCGAAGGCGAAGGCGATGTTGTCAAGATTGACCTCAACCGTCCGATGGACGAGATTCGCGCCGAACTGTCGAAATATCCTGTTTCGACCCGTCTGTCGCTTAACGGCACTATAATCGTCGGCCGTGATATTGCCCACGCAAAAATCAAGGAGCGTCTTGACAAGGGTGAGCCTATGCCTCAGTATCTCAAAGACCATCCTATTTACTATGCAGGGCCTGCCAAGACTCCCGCAGGCTTGCCCAGCGGCTCATTCGGCCCGACTACAGCCGGCCGCATGGACAGCTACGTCGATCAGTTCCAGGCAGCCGGAGGTTCAATGGTAATGATCGCCAAGGGCAACCGCTCACAGCAGGTTACCGATGCCTGCCATAAGCATGGCGGTTTCTATCTCGGCTCAATCGGTGGCCCCGCAGCTATACTGGCAAAGAACTCCATTAAGAAAGTAGAGCTTCTTGAGTATCCCGAGCTTGGTATGGAAGCTATCTGGAAGATTGAGGTCGAAGATTTCCCCGCCTTTATTCTTGTCGATGACAAGGGCAACGATTTCTTCACTCAGATTGCAGAGAAATGCAAAGGGTGTCCGTTGACGAAATAATCATGACTTATATAAATATGCGCCGGGCCCGTCGGGCTTGGCGCTTATTTTTGGTAGTAACCGGGCTTGCAGTTTCTGTAAGCGCGTCGTCGAAGACTCTCGACGAGCTGTTCCGCGAGTCGGGAATGGTAGATGCTACCACTCTCGATCAGCGAATTGCCGTGGAACTTCTTTACGCCCGCGATGACAATTTCACCGGGGTTGTTCTATATACCGACTCAGTCAACGGATGCTATCTCCATCCGAAGGCAGCGCGGGCTCTCGCGCGGGCTCAGGCCGAACTGTCGCGAATCCGGCCGGGCTTTCGCCTGCTTGTCACCGATGCCGCCCGGCCCATGAGCGTGCAACGCCGAATGTATCAGAGCGTGCGCGGAACGGGGAAAGCGCGCTATGTCGCCAATCCGGCCCGTGGCGGCGGTCTCCATAATTTCGGGATGGCTGTTGATCTGACTATTATCGATTCTTCGGGAGCTCAATTGCCGATGGGAACTCCCGTCGACCATCTTGGCCCCGAGGCTAATATCGATCGCGAGGCGCAGCTGGTTCGTCAGGGCAGAATAACAGCCGAAGAGCGTGAAAACCGTCAGCTGTTGCGCAGAGTGATGGTTGCGGCCGGATGGCGTCCGCTGCGAACCGAGTGGTGGCATTTCGACCTGACAACGCGCAGCAATGCGCGCCGCTATTACCGTCTTCTTGATTTCTGAGTCATCCCGAATGTGATGCGGGTTATGGCATCAATTTGTCGCTTAAAATAAATTTAAGTATTTTTGCATTTCGAAAAAGAATCATACTTACAATATCATGAAAAAATTTGCATTGATCAGTCTGGCGCTCCTGGCGTTGGCTCTAACGCCATCAATCAGCGCTAACCCAGGCTTCCCGGAGAAATATGAGGGCGTTATGCTTCAAGGTTTCTACTGGGACAGCTATGAGGATACTAAGTGGACGAACCTGACATCACAGGCCGATGAGCTCAGCAAGTATTTCGACCTTATCTGGATTCCGAATAGCGGAAGCTGTGGAAGCGGAAAGCAGATGGGCTATATGCCGCAATATTGGTTTACGAACCACAACTCGTCGTTCGGCACTGAGGAAGAGCTCCTGAATATGATCAGAGTCTTCAAGGAAAAAGGCACAGGTTTTATCGCTGATGTTGTTATCAATCATCGAAATGGTGTTACAAACTGGGCAGATTTTCCTACCGAAGAATGGAACGGAACAACATGGAAAATCGGCCCAGAGGGAATATGCTGCAATGATGAAGTCGCAAATGCGTCGGGACAGGCCACGCCGACCGGCGCTTACGATACCGGCGACAATTTCGACGGAGCGCGTGACCTCGACCATACGAACGCCAATGTTCAGGACAACTGTAAGAATTATCAGAAGTGTCTGATGGAGAAATATGGCTATGCTGGTTTCCGGCTCGACATGGTGAAGGGATATGGTGGCCAGTATACCAAAATCTATAACGTATACAGCCAGCCTGAGTTCTGTGTAGGTGAATATTGGGACGCCAGTTATGATGCCGTCAAGGCGTGGATCGACGCTACAGGCAAGACGAGCGCCGCATTCGATTTCCCGTGTAAGTATGCTATCAACAGTGCTTTCAGCGGCGATTGGGACATGACGAAGTTGGTCTGGAAGGCAAACAGAACTACAGACCAGCCGGCCGGTATGATTCATTTTGGCTACCCCCAGTATTCGGTTACTTTCGTCGATAACCACGACACCTATCGAGAAGGCAGCAAGTTCGGCGGAGACGTCGTGGCTGCGAACGCCTTCATTCTCAGCAGCCCCGGTACTCCCTGCGTCTTCCTCCGCCATTGGATTGACTGTAAGGAGCAGCTCAAGCCCTTGATTCTTGCCCGTAAGGCTTGCGGTGTGAGCAATACGAGCAAAGTCGATGTCATAAAGAGCGAGACAGGCTGTTATGTGGCAAAGATTTATGGCTCGAAAGGAACCCTCGGCGTTAGAATCGGTTGGACAACAGATTATGATAATACATTCACATCATTCACCAAAGTTGCATCCGGCACCCAATATAGCATGTGGATGGACGTCGCGGCTGATCCGAGTGATGGGGTTGACCTCAGCGGAATGCCTAAGAATATGTATGTTGTCGGAACGTTCAACGGTTGGGCGATTTCTGATCCGACACTTCTCATTCAGATGGGCGCGCAGTATGTAGCCCCGAATATTACTCTTATAGAAGAGGGAACTACCGGCTATTCTAAGTTCACTTTCATCACCGTGACCGGAACGGACTGGAGTGATGTAAATCAGTCTGACCGTTACGGAGCAGCAAGCGCCGATCAGGTCATCGCTTTGAACGAACCTGCTGAAGTGAGTGATTTCACTGTCGGAAATAATCCCGGCGGCGCATATAACTGGAAAGCGCCCGCAGGAACATACGATATAGTCTTCGATTTCAAGAAAAAGACAGTGACATTGCTTGATGCCGGTTCATTTGTCTATGTGCCCGACAATCTCTTCATGGTCGGCAATATCGCGGGTTCATCTCACTGGAATATAGCGTCACCTGTGGCTCTCACCCGTGATGGAAACTCGTATATGGCAACCGATGTTGTCTTCGAAAGCTCCGATTCTCGCGCCGACGGCGATTGCTATTTCAATTTCCAGACCGGAAAAGCATTGACTTTCGATATGCTGAACAATAGTTTCGAACGTTTTGGCGCAACCGAAGAAGGTCAGGAACTGACTCCGTCGGGCAGTCTTGATCTGCAGCGAAACTGGCCTAATGGCGAGGATGCTTTCCATTCGTCATCGACCAAATCATTCAGTATAAAGCCCGGAAAATATGATCTGGTCGCAAATTTTGCGACAAACAAACTGTCGATAACCAAAACGACTTCGCTCTCTGAGCTTGAAAATACCGATCCCGAGAAAACATATTATACGCTTCAGGGGTTGAAACTTAATGAACGGCCTTCCACTCCCGGCATTTATATCGTTGTCAGTGGAGCGAAAGTCGAAAAAGAACTGATCAAATAAAATCTCAATTTATGGATTTAACAACATTATACAAGCTGACCTACGGACTTTATGTCGTTGGTGCGTTTATCGACGGGAAAGCTGTCGGATGCACTATTAATACGTGTTTTCAGGTTACAAGCGCCACTCCCCGCGTTGCTGTGTGTCTCAACAAGAATAACTATACCCTTGAGGCTATCCGTCAGAATCGTCGGTTCTCGTTGTCGATAATCGCCGAAGATACCGATCCGATGATAATCGGCAAGTTCGGATTCTTCAGCAGCCGCGATACCGACAAATATGAGCCGTTCGGCATGGAGGTAATTTCGATGACGCCCTGCGTCAAAGGAAAATTCTGTGGCCGTCTGATTCTCGAGGCCGAGCAGTTTGTCGAGTGTGACACCCACATAATAGTTGTTGCGCGGGTGGTCGATACTGTAGCCGGTGCAGGCGTGCCGATGACCTACGCCTATTATCACGACGTTATTAAGGGAAAGGCCCCTAAGACAGCTCCTACATATCGGGCAGAATAAAGAGCCTGAATAAAAAACTATTTCGTCGGCGCCTTTTGCCCCTTTAGCGGGCGAGACGGCGCCGGCGTTCTTCTGCCGGAAGTTTTTCTATAGCATAGCGAAGCGCCGTGCGTGGCATTCGTTTTTGATATGTGTCGAGAAAGCCGCGGAGCGCATCGAGGTCTCTTTTGCCCATTTCCCGAAGCATCCATCCTGTGGCTTTATGAATCAGATCATGCTTGTGGGTCAGATATATTTTGCTGAGCACCAGTGTCGGTTCAAATATGCCCGAACGTATGAGCGTGTATGTCGACACTATTGCGATACGCTGACGCCATAGGTTTTCGGAGGAAGAGAGGCGTAGAAGAATATCTGTCGGGGGCAATTTCCCGTCGGTTTCTTTTCGTGATAGCCATTCTCCGAGGATATATGGAGCGGAGAGATCGACCAGATCCCAGTTGTTGGCCCGTTCGGCATAATCAAGGTAGAAGTCGGCTATGAGTGAGGCGTGTTGTCCCTGAGCTTTCTTCATCTCTTCGACCAGAAGAAGCAGTGCGCACAGGCGCACTTCGTGCCATTCAGAGTCGAGCATCAGCGCAATTTGGTGGAACGGTACCTTTAGTCGGTATTCTTTGACGATCTGTCGTGTCTGCGGCACTTTCAGCCCCAGAAACTCATCCCCCTCACCATATTCGCCCGGCCCGGTTTTGAAAAACCGCATCAAAACTTTACGCTGCTCGTTGTCTTGCAGGGATTTCAGTCTGTTGATAATATCGCCGGCCGGGATGTCGAACCGCGTGCGGCGGTGGAAAGCCTTCCGTGGGCTGCCGTCATCCATTGTTACTATGCCGTCGAAAATGAATCCGGCTTCCTCGATTCTGTGAAGCATCGGAGCGTTTGCTTCGTGGGTGTCGATTCTCAAGATCGGCGAGTGCATATCGGCCCATTGGAAAATCAGGGGCATCAGACCTTTTACACTTCCATCTGTGGCAACCCGGTGTAAAGTCAGGTAGTGCTCCCCGTTGTCAATAGCGCTGTAATGGGGATCCCGGCCTTTGACCATGGCGAAAGTGGCGACAATTTTTCCATCGCTCTCGATCACATAGCTCTCTTTCCGACGGATGTCGTCGGCGACAAGATTCATATCCGGCGACGAGTCGCCCCACTGAGTAGGATTACCGGTCCGGGCCATGAACTGTCGGGCCACAGCAAAGATTGAGCCGATAATCTTCGTGTCCGATTCTTCGGCCTTACGAATCGATAAAACCATTTTTCAGGTCAGATTATGCCGCGAATGGCGTCGATGCTGTCGAATCCGTTTCTGATCAGGTATTCCTCGATGCCGTCGACTATCTTGCCGGTCACAGCTGGGTCTACGAAATTCGCGGTGCCGACTTCAATTGCCGAGGCGCCCGCCATAATGAATTCGAGCGCATCGCGGGCTGTCATGATGCCGCCGAGGCCGACAACAGGTATTTTCACCGCTTTGGCTACCTGCCATACCATTCTGACAGCAACCGGACGCACGGCCGGCCCCGACAGTCCGCCCGTTATTGTGGAGAGATACGGTCGACGACGTTCAACGTCGATAGCCATGCCGAGAAGTGTGTTGATCAGAGAAACGCTATCGGCTCCGGCTCCTTCAGCGGCCAGGGCGATGTCGGTGACGGACGTTACGTTGGGCGACAGCTTGACCATAACGTGGCGCGGGAATGCGTCTCTGACAGCGCGTGTGATAGTTTCGGCTCCTTCGCAGGTAGTGCCGAATGCCATACCTCCCTGCTTGACATTGGGGCATGAGATATTGACCTCTACGGCCGCAACTTTCTCGAGTGGAGCGAGACGACGGGCAACTTCGGCGTAATCGTCGGGCGAAGCGCCTGAAACATTGACGATCAGTCGGCTGCCGGTATCGGCGATGCGTGGATAGATATGCTCGATGAAATAGTCGACACCTTTGTTCTGAAGCCCGACGGCATTGAGCATCCCTGCGGGCGTCTCGGCCATACGGGGATAGTCGTTTCCTTCGCGCGGATTGAGAGTGGTGCCTTTTACGATGAAACCTCCGAGGCGTCCGAGGTCGACAAACGGGGCGAATTCTTCGCCATAACCGAAGGTGCCTGACGCTGTGAGTACGGGGTTTTTCAGAGTGAGGCCGCGCCCCAGATCAACATTGAGATTTACCATGTCAGCTGATTTATATTAAAGACAGGGCCTTCGGTGCAGACACATACATTTCCTTTCACGGTTTTCTCGACGCAGCATAGGCAGGCGCCAAGTCCGCAGGCCATCGTGTTTTCAAGTGAAACTTCGCAATCGATACCACGGCGCCGCGCTACCGAGGCTACGGCTTTCATCATCGGCATCGGCCCGCAGCAATATATCCGGTCGAAGTTTTCGTTCGCGATAACAGGATTGTCAACAACAGTGCCGGGTGTGCCCATAGAGCCGTCGTCGGTCGATATATATACTTTTCCGAGTGCTTCGAATTCCGGAAGCTGAAGCTGATCAGCCGCTGTGCGCGCTCCTAACAGAAATTCAGGTTTTGATCCGTTGGCAACAAGCGATGCACCGAGGTAGAGCAGGGGAGCAACACCTACGCCACCGCCGACGAGCAGAACACGTTCGCCGGCCTGAGATAGCGTGAATCCGTTTCCGAGAGGTATCAGCATATTGAATGTGTCGCCGCTATTGGCATTGACGAGCCGATGGGTTGCACGGCCTGCGTCTCTGATGAGCAGCCTTACCTGTCGTTTAGTGTAATCAACATAGTTGATCGATATCGGTCGGCGAAGCATGACGCCGGGAACTTCGACAGCTACCTGAGCGAACTGGCCGGGAAGAATGTCGGAGGGGAGAGTGCCGTCGACAGGTTCCATAGCCAGACATGCGTAACGGCCGCCGGCCAGCTTGGTGGCTTCGACGACCTTGTAATCTTTTACAGTCTTGTTGGTCATTGGGTGAAAATTGTGCTCGAAGCGGGACTCGAACCCGCACAGCCGCTATGGCCAAGGGATTTTAAGTCCCTCGTGTCTACCATTCCACCATTCGAGCTTCAGGCGCTGCAAAGATACTCCATTCTTTTGACATCTGCAAATTCCCCGCCGGGCCATCAGGGCAACCGCATCAAAATTTATCAAAATCTTCCCTGTGGTATGCCACAACTTGAATATATAGCCACCATAGCCTAAGAATCAGAAGACTCCGAAGATAGGGATATTGACCGTTCGTGCAATGGATTCTGAAGGCGGAGACTGGAATAGTTTTAAGCTATAAAATCCCTGAATCTGGCGTAATATCAAGGCCGGCGGCTTCGACAAGCTGTCGGTCTTTCTTCATCACCTCTGCTTGAATCCACTTTTTGTCAACCCTGACTGTCCTCATTCGGCTCAGGCTTCGAACCATATCCATGGGCGCAAACCTGTTGCTAAGCTCGGCACGTTTCAGTCGGTCACTAAGATCATAATACCACTGCAGAGCAAGCAGGCAGATGAATGTCCATGCCTCAAGCGATTTTTCATCCTGCATATATGAGTGGTCCGCCTCAATAATATTCCTGAAAGCGTCTATGGCTTGCTCAACATCTCCTCTGGTCTTATAGTCAAGATAGGCATGCTCGGGATCCTTGCCTGAGGTCGACATCAGAGCCAATGTGCCGAACTGCAATGCCTTGGCCTTATAATTCTCCATTGTATATCCCTCCATGTCGGGATTGAACACGCGTCGCATATAGTCCTCCGACTCATCGCTGCGATGCGCCTCGTCGAGATACAGGAATACCTCGTAGCCTTTGTCAATGATTGCCACTCCGCCGCGCATGCCGGAATCCTCGACACAGACCTTGAACGCACAGACATCCTTGATGCTGCCTGGCATGAGACGATAATAAACGGGCAGATGTTTCGCGCAGTTGAATATCCACATTATATTGACGGCTGTATCGAATGCGCCTTTCTTAGTCTTTGTAAGCTGTGGATAGTCCATGCATCTTGATGCTGACAGCTGGTCGGTCCCGTCAAAAATAATATTGTCATCGGGGTCTATGTAGCTTCGCATAAACTCCGTAATCTTGTCACGACGTTTGCCAAGATCATGAAGAAACCCCGACAAAGCGTTGGCTGACAGCCCCCTTTCACCTATCTTGCATGACAGATAACTGTCGGCAAAATCTCCAGACACACGCCTCATCGGCGATTGGAAACGCAGTCGGCAATAAGCCAGCGAAACGATACGCGACCAGTCCTGCGGAAAGATTTCCCTGAGTTTGTCCAGGCATGGCTTCTGCACCTTCATTATATACTCTGACAGTCCATACTCCTTTACTTCTCCCACACGAGGCTCCTTCACATCCGCAGGCTTGCCGGACTTCAGCTCCTCGATCTCACGCTCCATTATCCGCTTGCGAGACTCCTTGAATCCTCCTTCCTCAGTAATGGATCCGAGATATTTGCCCGTAATCTTGCGGGCTCTCTTCTTTTCCTTATCATACACACTTGAGCACTCGTACAGCTTGTAGAGTGCATCATTAACACGGCGAAGCTCGGTTCCGGGGCGACGGAATTTTACAGCCCAATCAGGAGGTGTCATAATCTTTACATATTACGCCAAAACGTAATACAAAATTACAACAAAAAACTGATATGACAAAATCATTTACTTAAAAATCAAGCACTGAGACGAAAAAAATCATCTCAGTGCTCAAATATTACGCCGTTTTGTGGGATTTTATAG
>PPYF01115156.1_pt1 | contig 10966 bp, 11 predicted proteins | sample 1559871 | NCBI WGS metagenome assembly PPYF01 (sample SAMN08240021, study PRJNA423297) | Human gut metagenome, whole genome shotgun sequencing project.
CTTCATTTATGAGCAAAATCATTGGTATTGACCTTGGTACTACGAATAGCTGCGTGGCTGTCATGGAGGGCGGCGAGCCTGTCGTCATCGCAAACTCTGAGGGCGCACGCACCACCCCGTCTGTTGTTGGCTTCACCAAGACCGGCGACCGTCTGGTCGGTCAGGTCGCAAAGCGTCAGGCCATCACCAACCCCGAGAACACCGTGTCCTCCATCAAGCGTCAGATGGGCACCGACCACAAGGTGACCCTGAACGGCAAGGAGTACACCCCCCAGCAGATCAGCGCGATGATCCTGCAGAAGCTGAAGGCTGACGCCGAGGCTTATCTGGGCGAGCCTGTCACCGAGGCTGTCATCACCGTTCCTGCCTACTTTAACGACAGCCAGCGTCAGGCCACCAAGGACGCAGGCACCATCGCCGGCCTGAACGTCAAGCGTATCATCAACGAGCCGACCGCCGCTTCTCTGGCCTACGGCATCGATAAGGAAGATGACCAGAAGATCATGGTCTACGATCTGGGCGGCGGCACCTTCGATGTCTCCATCATCGAGATGGGCGACGGCGTTACCGAAGTTCTGGCCACCAACGGCGATACCCATCTGGGCGGCGACGACTTCGACCAGCGCATCATCGACTGGATGGCAGACGCCTTCCAGACCGAGAACGGCATCGACCTGCGCAAGGATAAGATGGCCGCACAGCGCCTGAAGGAGGCTGCCGAGAAGGCAAAGATCGAGCTGTCCAGCGCAATGAGCACCCAGATCAACCTGCCCTTCATCACCGCCGACGCTACCGGCCCCAAGCACCTCGACATGACCCTGACCCGCGCAAAGTTCAATGAGCTGACTGCGGATCTGGTCGATCGCACCATGACCCCTGTCCGCAAGGCTCTGCAGGATGCAGGCCTGCGCGCATCGGATCTGAAGAAGGTCCTGATGGTCGGCGGCTCCACCCGTATCCCCGCCGTCTACGATGCAGTCAAGAAAGAGCTGAACTGCGAGCCGTTCAAGGGCATCAACCCCGATGAGTGCGTGGCTGTCGGTGCTGCCATTCAGGGCGGCGTCCTGCAGGGCGACGTCAAGGGTCTGCTGCTGCTGGATGTCACTCCTCTGAGCCTCGGCATCGAGACTCTGGGCGGCGTCTGCACCAAGATCATCGAGCGCAACACCACCATCCCCACCCACAAGAGTCAGGTCTTCTCGACTGCTGCGGACAACCAGCCCTCGGTTGAGATCAACGTCCTGCAGGGCGAGCGTGAGTTCGCACGGGACAACAAGAGCCTCGGCGTCTTCCATCTGGACGGCATCGCTCCGGCTCCCCGCGGCGTGCCTCAGATCGAAGTCACCTTCGATATTGATGCAAACGGCATCGTGAAGGTCAGCGCAAAGGATTTGGGCACCGGCAAGGAGCAGAACATCACCATCACTGCTTCGACCAATATGTCCAAGGACGACATCGACAAGGCTGTGAAGGAAGCAGAGCAGTTTGCTGCCGACGATAAGAAGAAGCGCGAGGAAGTGGACATCCGCAACGGTGCCGACCAGATGGTCTTCCAGACGGAGAAGATGCTGAAGGAGAACGGCGACAAGATGCCCGCCGACGTCAAGAGCGAGGCTGAGGCAAAGCTGGCCGAGCTGAAGACCGCTGTCCAGTCCGGTTCCATCGACGACATCAAGGCAAAGCAGGACGCTCTGAGCCATGTCTTTGAGAAGATGTATCAGGCTGCCGCTGCTGCCCAGCAGGCCGCAGGCGCACAGCCCGGCCCCGACGCTGGCGCAAACGACCAGCAGAAGCCGAACGATGACGGCGTTGTGGACGCAGATTTCAAGGAAGTCTGATCTGAGACACAGCAGTGTGTGCCCGGCCAAACCGGCGGACGCACGCGTAGAATAGCAAAAGCCGCTCCGGTTTTGCCGGGGCGGCTCTTGCTGGTTATAGAGGACCTCTCAGTCTCGCTGCACGGGAAACAGCAGCGCGCTGCTGGAACAGGGAGGTTGCTGCTACATGAGAGGTGATTGGATTATGGCACAGGAGAAACGCGATTACTACGAAGTGCTGGGTGTATCCAAGACGGCTACCGATGCGGAGATCAAGAAGGCTTACCGCAAGCTGGCCATGAAGTACCACCCGGACTACAACCCCGGCGACAAGGAAGCCGAGGAAAAGTTCAAGGAGATCAACGAGGCAAACGAGGTGCTCTCCGATGAGAAGAAGCGCCAGCTCTACGACCAGTACGGCTTTGCCGGAGTTGACCCCAACTATGCGGCCCAGAACGGCGGCGGCCCGGGCGGCTTCGGCGGCGGTTTCGGCGGCGACGGTGTGGACTTGGGCGACATCTTCGGCGACATCTTTGGCGGCGGTTTCGGCGGCTTTGGCGGCTCGGCCCGCTCCGCGAACCCCAACGCCCCTCGCAAGGGTCAGGACATCCGGGTGCGCATCACCCTGAGCTTTGACGAGGCGGTGCATGGCTGCAAGAAGAACATCACCATCACCCGTCAGCAGGAGTGCACCGAGTGCCACGGCAGCGGCTGCGCTGCCGGCAGCAGCCCTGAGACCTGCCCCGACTGCGGCGGCAGAGGCTTCGTCATCCGTCAGCAGCGCACGCCCTTCGGTGTCATGCAGACCCAGCAGCCCTGCTCCCGCTGCGGCGGCAAGGGCAAGCTGGTCAAGAACCCCTGCAAGAGCTGCCACGGCAGCGGCAAGACCGCAGCAAAGAAGACGCTGGAGGTGTCCATCCCCATGGGCATCGACGACGATCAGAGCTTTGCACTGCGGGGCATGGGCGACGCCGGTGCCAACGGCGGCCCCGCCGGTGACGTCATCGTGATGGTCACGGTCCGTCCCAGCGAGGTGTTCCAGCGCGACGGCTACGATGTCTACGTCATCGTCCCCATCACCTACAGTCAGGCGGTTCTGGGCGACAGCATCACCGTGCCCTCGATCGACGGCAAGGTGGAGGTCACTGTGCCCGAGGGTACCCAGAGCGGCACCACCTTCCGCCTGCGGGGCAAGGGCATCCAGTACCTGAATGGCCGGGGCCGGGGTGATATGTACGTCAGGTGCGAGGTCGAGATCCCCAAGAAGCTCAGCAAGACCCAGCGCGACGCTCTGAAGAAGTTCGAGGGCACTCTGAAAGAAGAGAATTACGAAAAGCGCAAGGGCTTCTTCAAGAAGCTGAAGGATATGTTCCAGTAAAACGTAAAAAGAGGGCGGGTGCCCTTCCCGATGGGGAAGGGCACCCGCCTTTGTTGTTCTTTGGAGTCTCCTGACTTATCAGCTGAAGATGACAAGTGCGTTGATCAAGAGGCCGACGCCCGTGAAGCAGCTGGACACCGTCCAGAAGGTGCAGCCGAGGCCGTAGAATGCATTGGCGACGCTCTTATCCATATAACGGGTCAGAGCATCCGGGCCAGTGCTGGTCCAGTCCTTCGGATGAGACTTCCGATAGTCGCGCACACCGGCGACACCGGCGAACCATCCGTAGAACGGGATAAAAACAGCAGCAGCTGCCTGAACGATGTTGGCACCACCAGAGGTATAGGTCATTTCCTCTTCGTTCATCACGCAATAGGAAGCGGGAAGCATCATGATGTTTTCCATAGTAGCACTCCTTTACGAACAATATCCCAAAACGATGCACGGTGCATCGTTTTTTCAAGAGAGAGGCGAAGCTTACGGAACGCCGCGGGGGAAGCTTACAGGATGAGCAGGATGGCGCTCAGGGGGGCAAGAGCGATGACCGTACCGGCGGCCACCGTGTCACGCAGGAAGTTGGAGGGGGACTTGGACATATCCTCACTGAGGGCGTCGGACGCACGGCCCAGCACGGTGAAGAGGTTGCCCTTGCGGTTGCTGGAAACACTGAGCCAATCCTTGGCCTGCGAGATGCCCCAGACATAGCTGGAAGCCAGAACAGCGACGCCCACGACGGTGACGACACCGCCCACAGCGCTGCCGCCGGAGGTGTAGGTCATCTCATCTTCGGAAAGGGCGGTATAACCAGCGGGAAGCTCCATATATTTCTTCATAGGTGAAACACTCCTTTTGTATCAGCAGGCGGTACACCGCCTGAATTTCCCTCAGACAGAACCATATTCTCTGTCAGCATCATTCTACTACAAGGCCGTGTTTTGTGCAAGTGTTTTGGCTAGAAACGACAAAAACCCGGGAAAATGCATGAAAAACAGCCCTGAAGTTTGTGGAAAAGCACTGCAATAATTCCCAGCGTCAGCCTGCGGCACCAGCCCGGTAGAGGTAGGGGTCGCTCTTGAAGCTGTCGAAGCTGTAGAGCACGAGGATCTGGTCATAGCCGTTGTCCGCGATGAGCTGGTCGAGGCCGTAGTTGTAGTTGCGGAAGTCCACCACGTCGATGTCGGCATAGTTGGCCGTCAGGTAGGGCACGAAGCAGTTGGCGTAGCTGTCCTTGATGACCAAAATTCGACCGCGCCCGGTGCCGTCGCCCTTGATGCGGCTCAGGCCGTTGTTGCCGTGGAGGAACATGGCGTACTTGTCGTAGACGGAAAGCTTGTCCGTGTCGTAGAGGCCGGTGGTCTCGCCCTCGGCGGGCTGGCCCGGGGCGGTGACGGTGTAGATGGTCAGGGCGTTGGGCAGGTCGTAGTAGGTGATGGTGTCCGGCTCGGCGTCGGGCGTCCGGGCCTTGGAGTAGTGGGTGCCGTAGAAGCCCTCTGCCGTCCGGGCTGTATGGGCCGAGGGGTCAAAGGGCGTAAGGCCCAGTGCGGTGCAGAGCTGCTGGTAGGCGTAGTATGCGCCGGTGCTCGTCCAGTGGTGGTCGGTGCGGTAGTAGATATATTCGCCCTTGTGGTCGGCGAGGGTCTGCCGCACGTCCACAAACCGGCCTCCGGCGGTCTGCACGGCCTCCGAGAGAGCGTCGAGATAACGGTCCTCGTCCAGCAGGGGAGCGCCTGCGGGGACATTCTCAGGGTAGACAGCGGACGCCGCAGGCACCAGCATCACATTGACGAGGCCCGGGTACCGCTGGCAGAGGGCTTCAAGGGCGGCTGTATTCTTGGGCAGGGTGCGCGTCTCGCTGGAGACCAGACCGTAGGTGCGGGGGAACATCATATGCTCTTTGCCCAGCAGGATGCCGCCGCTCTGCTCCTTCTGCATCACCTTGGTCTCTACGGTGCTCTGGAGGGCGACCCAGTTGTCGCGGCCCGCCACCTGATCCTTGACGTACTTGGTGTAGGCCGTGAAGAACTTGTTCAGGCCGTCTGCCGAGAAGCTGGACAGGCTGGGCCGCTGGGAGAGGGTGGTGTTTTCCAGCTCACTATAGGCCCTGTCCGGGGTGACGAGGTCGAGGGCGAACAGCCCCACGAAAAACAGGCTGAATGCGAGCAGCACCGGGTAACGGAAGATGGAAGCAGAGCGCTTCGAATGTTTCGCCATCGTTTGCGCCTCCTCTTAGAAGTTGAAATACAGGAACGGGCTGTTGGTGCTGCCCACGACATAGGCCATCGAGATGGTCAGGAGGGCCAGAATGGTCAGCGCCTTGGTGACGGCATGGCGGGAAAGCCGGTCCCACAGCTTTTCGATGAGCGGGGTGCAGCAGAGGACAGAGACCGCCAGCAGCACGCCGTAGTTGCGCAGGAAGTAAAGGGGCATCACGCCGCCGGAGGGGATAAAGAGCTTTTGGAACAGCAGCCCGAACTCCACGCCCGCGTCGTTGCCCACGAACATGGCCCAGCCCACCACCACGAGGAAGAGGGTGTAGAGATGGGGCCAGACCCTGCCCTTCTTCAGATAGGGCAGCAGGAAGAGCTTTTCCAGAGCCAGCAGCACGAAATAGTATAAGCCCCAGCAGATGAAGTTCCAGTTCGCGCCGTGCCAGATGCCCGTGAGCAGCTCGACGACGAAGAGGTTGAAGATCTGACGCCGGAGGCCCTTCCGGTTGCCGCCGAGGGGGATATAGACATACTCCCGGAACCAGCCCGAGAGGGTCATGTGCCAGCGCCGCCAGAACTCGGTGATGGAGGCGGAGATATAAGGGTAGTTGAAGTTCTGGGGAAAGTCGAAGCCCAGCATCTTGCCCATGCCGATGCCCATCATGGAATAGCCGGAAAAGTCGAAATAGAGCTGTAAGGAGTAGGCGATGACGCCCAGCCAGACCAGCGGAGTGGAGGCGTTGGCAAGGCCCACGAAGGAGACGGAGGGGCTGTCCGCCACCCCGATGATGTCGGTCCAGAGGGCGCCGACGGCGTCGGCCAGCAGGACTTTCTTTGCCAGACCGAAGGTGAAGAGGGTCATGCCCTCCTCGATCTGCTTTAAGCTGTAGCGGCCTTTGTAGACGTGGAGGCGGTCGGAGACGTCCCGGTACTTGACGATGGGGCCTGCGATGAGCTGGGGGAACATGACGACGTAAGCGCCGAAGTCGATGATGTTGTGCTCGGTCTTCACGTCCCGGCGGTAGACGTCGATGGTGTAGGAGAGGGTCTGGAAGGTGTAGAAGCTGATGCCCAGCGGCAGCACGCTGATGCCCGGGATGGCCGCAAAGCTGGTGCCGAAGAGGGCATTGAGGCTGCTGAGCACAAAGTTTGCGTACTTGAAGTAGAAGAGCATCCCGAGGCTGCCCGCCAGTGCGATGAGCAGCAGGACGAGGCGGGCCGTCCGGTTCCGGTCGAAGCGCTCAAGCCCGAGTCCGCAGAGGTAGTTGATAAGGATGAGGGCCAGCATGACCGGGAAAAACCGCACCTCGCCCCAGCAGTAGAACACGAGGCTGCACAGGAAGAGGACGGTGTTTTTGAGCTTCGGGGGCGCGAGGTAATAGAGCGCCAGCGTGATGGGCAGAAAGCGCAGCAGAAAGATGATGGTGCTGAAGACCACGGCGTCAGTCTCCTTTCGGACTTCCCCCGGTGGGGGGAGCGGACAGCGCTGGGAGGCGCTGCGTGAGAGGTTTTTTACAAAGCGAAAAAGGCCGATGCCGCTGCGGCACCGGCCCGGAAGCGCTTCTTTACTTGCCCAGAACGCCGTTGACGGCGCTGGTCAGGTCGGCAGAGCAGCCGTTGGAGGCAATGACCATCACCACGAGGTCGTCGCTGCCGTCGATGATGGCATTCTCCACGTTGGACTGTGCCTCCGCGAACTCGGCGTAGTTGCCGTAGAAGGCCACCTGATCCTGCTGGTAGGTCTTGAGGGTGTCCATGACATCCTGTGCCTTGCCTGCGGCGGGCTGGATGGCCAGCACGAGGCCGGCGTCGCCGTTGTCGTTGCTCTTGATGCCCTTGTAGCTGGTGACATCGTCGGCCTTCAGGCCGAAGTCGTACTCGATGTTCATGGCCGTGATCTCAAACTGGTTGGAGATGGGGTTCGTTTCCAGCAGGGCGTCCACGGCAGAGGCCACGGCGTCGGAAGCGCCGTTCTCCTCGGCGGAGACGGAAGCGGCAGGCTCAGAGGCGCTCTGGCTGGCAGCCCCGGAGGAGGCCGGAGAGGATGCAGAGGAAGCAGAGCCGCCGCAGCCGGTCAGCAGGACACAGCCCGCAGCCAGCGCAGCAGCAGAAAGGACGAGTTTCAGACGAATATTCATAGAAGATTTCCCTCTTTTGTCGTTAAATTTCTAAGGCCCGGCCGCACCGAAAAACGTCGGCCCAAGACCCTTATCAGTCTATCATAACGAGGTTCGGATTGCAAACGAACTGCAAGATTTTTAACCTTTTCTTCACCGGTCGGGTCAGCCTTCGGCCGCGATGTCCCGCAGCGTCTGGATATACTCCTCGAAGCAGAGGCCGCTGGCGTTGATCCGGGCCGCATTTTCGACGCCGACATACCGCCAGTGCCACGGCTCATAGATGATCTCGGTCTTGTCCTCGGCGTCCTTCGGGTAGCGGAGGATGAAGCCGTAGTCCCCGGCGTGCGCACAGAGCCAGCGGAAGGCGGCGGTGTTCTCGAAGCCCTCGTCCAGCCCGGTGTGCTCGGGGCTGTTCAGGTCGGCGGCGAGGCCGCAGTTGTGCTCGGAGTAGCCCGGAGGGTTGACGACGGCTGCGGCCTTTTCCTTGGCAGCGGCGTTGTCATAGCCCTTGTTGAGGTAGTACTGGGTCTTTTTCTCGTAGAGGCTGGTCTGGTACTTGACGCTGCGGTAGCCGCTCTGCATCCAGACGGTGACGCCGTCGGCGGCTGCGGCCTTCTGCATGGCGAGGAAGGCGTCGCAGGCCGCCGTCTGGAGAGTCTTGTTCACGGCGGTGGCAGAGCCGCACTCCTTGGTGTCAAAGGTGTAGTCGTCCGGCATCTTGTTGGTGTGGTTCACCAGCACCATCAGCGGGTCGGCCAGCAGGGCGCGGGCCTCGTCGGCGGTGAGGCCGAGGGCGTTGGAGGGGGCGGTGTTCTCGGGGACGCTGGACGCTGCGGCCTCCTGCGGGGCGCTCTGCGCCGGGAGAGGGGCCGCAGACGCCGCCGAGGCGCTGGGGATGGCGGCGCGGCGGGTGAGCAGGAAGGAGACGCCGCCCGCGGCGACGCAGAGCATCAGAGTAAGCCCGGCCACCCGGCGGATGGCACGTCTGCGCCTGCGGCGGCGCAGCTCAGCGCGGGTGAGGCGTCGGCGCTGAGGATGAGGAGTGGAGGGATTCATAAAAGACCTTCTTTCCGGTTGGGTGTGTATATTTTTCCACAGGGGAGGACATCCTATTCCCGGGAGGCGAACAGGATGAAAATGTCGGCTGAGGAATACGGGCGCAGGGTGCGCCGGGTCGGCCCTACCAGAAGCTGGCCGCGAAGGCGGGCGCGGGCACCCTCGTGCCCATCACAGGCTTCGCCAACGCAGTGGTCAGTGCGGCCATCGAGTTCAAGACCGAGGGCCGGGTGCTGGGCACCGGCGCGAAGATGTTCCTCATCGCCGGGCCGGTCATCGTCTACGGCACGCTGGCGGCGGTGCTCTACGGCAGCGTCTGCTGGCTGCTTGGATAAAACAGCTCTCTGTCCAGAATACGCAGGAGAGGGTGCGAAAATTGCATCCGCCTGCCGAAACCCCAGTATACCACAAAAAGCGGATAAAATCAGCCCCATAAAGGAGGAAACTGTATGGCCGCACGCCGCGGAGATACCCTTTTGTTCCAGACGCCGCCCGTCGTGGCGGCGCATGCGGCCATCGGCGGCAAAAAGGAGGGCGAAGGCCCCCTCGCCGCCTGCTTCGATGCGCTGAGTGCCGACAACTTCTTCGGCCAGTCCAGCTGGGAAGCCGCCGAAAAGGAGCTGGCCCTGCAAACGGCGCGGCTCTGCCTTAAAAAGGCCCAGACGACCCCCGAAAAGGTAAGCCTCGTGCTGGCGGGGGACTTGCAGGCCCAGTGCACCGCATCCAGTTACGCCATGCGGGAGCTGGGCATCCCCTTCGCGGGCCTGTTCGGCGCGTGCAGCACGATGGCCGAGGCGCTGGGCCTCGGCGCGGCGCTGTGCAGCGCCGGGATGGCCGACGGCCTGCTGGCCATGACGTCCAGCCATTTCTGCGCGGCAGAACGCCAGTTCCGCACGCCGCTGAGCTACGGTGCGGTGCGGACGCCCACGGCCCAGTGGACGGCCACGGCGGCGGGAGCCTGCCTGCTGCGGCCTGCGGGCGAGGGGGTGCAGCTCTGTGCCGTCACCTTCGGGCGGGTGCAGGACTATAAGATAAAAGACATCAACAACATGGGCGCGGCCATGGCCCCTGCGGCCGCAGCCACCCTTCTGCACTATCTGAAGGACACCGGCAGCGCTCCGGAGGACTTTGACCGCATCTACACCGGTGACCTCGGCCATGTGGGGAGCCAGCTCCTCCGCGACCTGCTGGCGGCGGAGGGACTGCTGCTCAAGAACCATGTGGACTGCGGCTGCATCCTCTACGATGCCACCGAGCAGACCGTGAAGAGCGGCGGCTCCGGGCCGGGCTGCAGCGCCTCCGTCCTCTGCGGGCATATCCTGCCCCGCCTCAAGCGGGGGACGCAGAAGCGGGCGCTCTTTATCGCCACCGGCGCACTGATGAGCCAGACGACCTTTTTGCAGAAGGAGAGCATCCCGGCCATCGCCCATCTTGTGGAGCTGCGCAGCCCGCAGCAGAAGGAGGAAAACGGATGAATTACTTCTGGGCCTTCGTGGTGGGCGGCGGCATCTGCGTCATCGGCCAGCTGCTCATCGACCTCACCGGCCTGACCCCGGCCCGCATCCTGACGGGCTATGTGGTGGCGGGCGTCATCCTTTCGGCGGTGGGGTGGTATGGGCCGCTGGCGGAGTTCGCGGGCTGTGGGGCCACCGTGCCCCTGCTGGGGTTCGGGCATCTGCTGGCCAAGGGGGTGCGGACAGCCATCGAGGAGGAGGGGGCCATCGGCATCCTCACCGGGGGGTTGACGGCTGCGGCTGCGGGCATCACGACGAGCCTTATATGCGGGGTGGTGTGCTCGTGGGTGGGGAAGAGCCATGACCAGAACTAGAAAAGCATCCCGGTCTCGCGCCGGGATGTTTTTCTGTGCGCGGCGGGCCGTTTCGGCTCATTTTTCGTCCGGGGTGCGTTATATTGGGGCCAAAGGAGGCAGGAAGCATGAAACAGGAAACACAATGGACGACTATCTTCTGGGAGGGCTGGACAGCGCAGGCGCTCTGCGCGGCGGCGGTGTTCTGGCCCGGCAGCGCGGCGCTGCGATACCCGGCGGTGCTCTGGCCGGGGCTGGCCCTCGCGGTGGCAGTCCCCGCTGTCTGGGCCGGGTGGTGGATGCTGGCCCAAAGGCCGAAGCCGCTGCCGGAGGAGGAAGTGATGGAAAAGCAGGGGAAGATACATATCGTCACAGAGGAGGTTTTTCTTTAAGTGGGTGCGCGCGCTGGGTGGCGCGGGGGTTAGAGCGCGGTTGCGGTAAGGCTTGGTTTCCTTATGAACGGCTTCGCGCGCCTGTGCGCGGGGCAGAGAGCATTTTCATCAAGGCTAATGTTCTCTTTTGCGTGCCAAAAGAGAACCAGAAAAGCACCAGCGATTTCGACGCGCTGGATCCACGAGAAA
>PPYF01172375.1_pt1 | contig 10966 bp, 10 predicted proteins | sample 1559871 | NCBI WGS metagenome assembly PPYF01 (sample SAMN08240021, study PRJNA423297) | Human gut metagenome, whole genome shotgun sequencing project.
GAACATCAACGCGCTGATGGATCTTCTGCCGGAAGGTACGGTGATTTCTCTGACGCTGGTCGTACAGCCGCAGGACGTGCTGGAAGAGCGCTTCAATCACCTGGCGAAAAACGCGATTGGCGAGAATACCGAATCGGAACGCGTCCGGGCCGATGCCGATACGGCAAAAAGCTATCTGGGCGAACGGCACAAACTGTACCGCGCCAGTATGGCCTTCTTTCTCTCCGGGGAATCACTGAAAATCCTCAACAGCCGCCAGCGCGATCTGACGGCGATCCTGCTTAACGCCGGGTTACAGCCGGTGAAACCGGAATACGACGTTGCGCCGCTGAATGGCTATCTCCGGGCGCTGCCGATGTGCTTTAACCCGACGCTGGATAAGAAGAACTGGTATACCCGCCTGACGTTTGTTCAGCATATGGCAAATATGCTGCCGGTTTTTGGTCGTGACACCGGCACCGGCCATCCGGGATTTACTTTCTTTAACCGGGGCGGTGCGCCGCTGACGTTCGATCCGCTTAACAGCGCCGACCGTTCCAAAAATGCGCATCTGGTCCTGTTTGGCCCGACCGGTTCCGGTAAGTCTGCGACGCTTAACAGCCTGTTTGCCCAACTAATGGCAATCCATCGGCCACGTCTGTTTATTGCTGAAGCCGGTAACTCGTTTGGTCTGTTTGCCGACTACTGCGCGGAGCTGGAGTTGTCGGTTAACAAGGTCAGTATCAAACCGGGTTGCGGTATTTCGCTGGCCCCGTTTGCTGATGCGTACAAGCTGATTGAAGCGCCGGTGAAAACCGTTGACGAAAGCGAGTTGAGTGAACGTATCGAAGTGGATGAAACGGATGACGGCGATGCAGAGGAAGAGCGCGATATTCTGGGTGAGTTGGAGATCGTAGCGCGTCTGATGGTCACCGGCGGCGAAGCCAAAGAAGAGGCTCGGCTGGAGCGTGCCGATCGGGGTATGATGCGTGAGGCGATTCTGGCTGGGGCGCGTAAAGCCTGGAATGAAGAGCGGCAGATGATCACCGCCGACCTTCAGGATGCGTTTTACGCCTTTGCGCAGGACGAGTCCCGCCCGGAAGTTCGCCGTGCCCGGGCGCAAAACATGGGGGAATCGCTGGGCGTATTTATGCAGGGTTTCCTGGGCGAGCTGTTTAACCGCCCGGGGCAGAACTGGCCGGAAGCGGATGTCACGCTGATTGACCTGGGTACGCTGGCGCGTGAGGGCTATGAAGCGCCGCTGGCGGTGGCCTATACCTCGCTGGTCAATACCATCAACAACATCGCTGAACGTGACCAGTTTCTCGACCGTGAAATCGTCTTCCCAACCGATGAAGCGCACATGATCACCACTAACCCGCTGCTGGCCCCGTATGTAGTTAAGGTGGTGAAGATGTGGCGTAAACTCGGGGCGTGGTTGTGGCTGGCAACGCAGAACCTGGAGGATTTCCCGGCCACGGCCAAAAAGATGCTCAATATGATTGAGTGGTGGCTGTGTCTGGTGATGCCGCCGGAAGAGGTGGAAGAGATCGCCCGGTTTAAAAAGCTCACCGCCGAGCAAAAAGCGATGCTGCTGTCTGCGACCAAAACACCGCGCTGCTACACCGAAGGCGTGGTGCTGGCAAGCCGCATTGAGGCGCTGTTTCGGGCCGTTCCGCCGAGTCTCTATCTGGCACTCGGTATGACGGAGAAAGATGAGAAGGCGGCACGTCGGGCGCTGATGGTTGAACATGGTATCAGCGAGCTGGACGCTGCGAAGCGTATAGCGCATCAATTAGATATCGCCCGTGGGATTGTCCCGAAGGAGGTGGCATGATGCGATTCAGATCCGCAGTGCTGGATGTAGTGGACGGTAATATTTCCAATACCGGCGTGCTGTTTGATGCGCCACCGCAGGGTAATCCGCGAATCAGCCAACACCATCATGCGCAACTGGCGGAATTATGCCGCCAGATCCGTCAGCGGGTAGGGGAAAAGGCGACATTTACTTATTCGCCTCATCGTGTGGCCGGGCATAACTGCCTGGCCGTTCAGGTAGAAGGTAAGGCGGGAACGGTTAACCTGCTGCTGACTGTCACCGGTAGTTTGCGCTGGCCGATGACGGAGGACTACGAACATGCACTACGCTGGTATGTCAACGTACCTGATGCGGTGGATGTGTTGTATTTTATACGGGAGATAATGATTTGTATTTAATCAGATAAGGAAAACTATCGCTGTGTATAACTTCATACTGTTTTCCTTCATCTTTGAATATTTTCATGAAATACTGAGGAAAATACATTCGAGAGATGAGCGGATGAGCACGGGTTTAGTCACGTTTTTTAAGTATACACAGCTTGGTTTCTATCGTCATGGCAATGATGACTATTACGAGCCACTTAAGATGGATGACCTTCTTGCATCCCTCCATGGGTGGTTTCAGGAGAGGATTTCGCTAGAAGATACTCTTCTATGGGATGATGAAACCCCAGGGTACTCAAATCGAAAAAAAGTCTATCTAAAAGCCATTGAGAAAGATGAACAAACTGGCGAGTACATCCTTGTACTGTGGAGGGCTGTTGGTAGTGGGGATGGGGTATACGGCATAAAGGCAGATGCAAGACTCGACGATAATACTTTGTACGATGCTAATAACGCTGCTGAAGGTGAACGTGTTATCTGGGGGGAAGCATCTTATTACTGGTTTGTGCCATCACAAGATCTGTTTGCGTCAATTCGATTCCCTAACTCCATTGCTGATACTCATTTGATGAATGTTTTTTTCAGAGATTTTATTTGTTTACATGCAGATATAAGGGAGAAACGGCGGGAAGTTAAAGAAGGAAAACATGGATCTTACACGACAGTGTCATTCCCAGCCCAAGGTGAAGGAGAAACTGGAAATCTGTGGTTTCGCATTAATTCAAAACAGTACACCAAATTAACTACACGAGCTGATTTAGGGGCTATTGCTCGCGATATTACACACTTTGTTAAACGAGATGTAATTGCGGCAAGAGAAGAAAATCAACCTGATTGGACTCGTTTGTTCGGCGGATTGCCTTTTGTATCTGCTGAGATCACCAAAGATACTCGTAAAGTCGAAGTGAACATTGAAGCAAAACCTACAGCACAAGAATTACAGCGCATTTTTGAGCAATATGCTGAAGATTACAATGGTGGACTAGATAGTTGGCGTAACATCGGTTTTAGGAAAGAAGGTGTTGGAGGTATTTGTTGGCTGAATAGTTTTGTTGTAAAAAATGTTCTACCGATTGATGATACTACAGGCGGCGGTGTAGATGACACCGGCCATTACACTGCTCAACGACTATTTACAGCTTTACAATTTAAACGTGATGGCTTGCTTGCACCGTTTGGAGTTGAGGTAGAAAGATCGGTTGAAGCTGCGGCCATGCAGGAATTGCTATGAAAAGCACTATGACGATTGTTTGGCATACGATAGTGATAGCGATCATAACCTATCTAAGTTATAGCTTTAGGTTAGACGTTGTGTTTAAAGATTTTGAATCTTTAATATCTATCTTACAGAACACGTCAGCAATGATTTTCACAATCATGGGGATCTGGATTGCTTATGTATATCCAAACGCAGTTTTAAGAATCGTCCAGCCCACAAAAGTTACAGCGGTTTTCTCTGATGAAGATCTTGAGAGAGTTAGGCTTTTGGTAGGTGTCGTTATTCTTTCTGCAATTATATTGGTTTTATTGGTGTTTGGTGTTGCGACAACGGCATTTATCACAAAAACTAACGTTTTTACGCATAATAAACCACTTTTTACAGGTGTTGGCATATGGTGTTTATTGGCCTTAACCTATGCTCAGTTACTTTGCATCTATGCGGTAATAGCTTCCAGCGTGAATTTCATAATCGACTTAAAAAATCTTAAAGCAAAAAAACGGTTGTCAGAGAAACTTGATGGCAAACTTGAGTAGTAACAAAGCCCTCCTTACTGGCAAAAGCGTATCTACTATGCGCTTTTGCCAGTTTTTGAACTAGTGAATTTGTGAATCATAAAAATATCAAAACGTAGTAAAGAGTTGTTTGCTGCGATTAGTTTCAACCCTGTACATCCTGTGATTTTCCCCCATCACAGGAGTGCGTTATGACCCCCTCAAAGTTCCTTATCCTGCTACTGACCTTTACTGTTCAGGCACCGGCGGCGACCACTGTCTACACCGATAGCCATCACCCCCCATCGAACGCGGCCAGCGCTCAGGTCGTTTACCTGGATGCGCCGGATACCGTTCAGCACCAGATTTTCGGCGAATTGCCTGCTGATCCAGCGCAGGCTGAGCAAGCAGCAAAGGTCATTATCCAGTCGCCTGACTGGCAGCAAAAACAGCAACAAATCGGTCAGGCGTACCAGGGCGTGCTTCAGGCATACAGCCTGAAGCTGGCGAAGTATCCCGCCGTGGTGTTTGATGACCGCTACGTAGTTTACGGCACGGCAGATGTTGCGCTGGCTGAAGCCCGCCTTGCTGAATTTCAGGAGATGCGATAATGAAACAGCTTCGACGACACCGACTGGGGATCGCGCTGGTGTTTGGTTGTGCCGCTCAACCCTTTGCCGCCGGGGCGATTAACTCCGCGCAGATCATCGCCAGTGCGTTATCCCCCCAGTGCCTGGAATACAAAATCGTTGGTATTTGCTACTGGCTGCTTTGTACGCCGGTGGGCTGTGTTGTAAAGACTTCAACCAAGGTTCGCCACTACATCCCTAACGCCGTCGTCTCCAGCTATAACCAGACGGGCAGTAATCCCTGGACTGAAGTGGCCGTTCTGGGAACGGGTATCTCCAATATTGCCGACGGCGGCGGCGCGAACGAGCAGAAACGCGTTGAGCGCAAAGACAATCTGCAATTCAAAAATGCCGATGTGATCGGTCATCCGGCGCTGGCCGCTCCCGTCTTCAATAGGTTCATGGGGCAGATGGGGTATACCTGTTCCGGCCCGGCCACGGCGCTGATGCCGTATCTCCTCAGTACCCTCGATGCGGTGATGTGGCGCTCTGGCCTGCCGGAGTCGTTTTATCCGGAAGCGATGACGCCCGGGCTGCGTGAAGTGGGTTCCACAATGGCCGCGAATATGTGGGGGAACGTTTATCCCCGCAGCGGGTTTGTGACTCAGGTCGATGACTATAAAGCGGCAGCGGTCGTTGCGCAGCGAGCGGCAGATGTCGTCACTCGCACCGGGCAAATACACGTTTATCAACCGATGACGGCCAGCGCCAGCCCGGGCTACTGGCCTCCTTCGCCGGTCATGGAAAACACCGGCACCCGCAATCACAAATGGCAGCAGCTCACGCCGTCGCTGTCCACATCCTGCGCGGTCTTTCCGGACAGCCCCAATCCCATTGCAACCGACGGCAATTACGCCTGGGCGCTTTGGCAACCCTACAGTTGCTGTAAGCGTCGTGGGCAGACGTTCCTCTACAGCATCGATTTTCAATAACAAGGAGAGTGAGTATGACGACTAAACGCATAGTGCTTGCAGGCGCTCTGATGGGATGTCTTGCGCTGAGTCTTCCGGCCCGGGCGGTTTTTGATCTGGATAATGAAGTGATCAGCACCGATTCCAGTAAAGGGCTGAAGGGCGCGGTGAACGATAACCTCTTTTATACCATCGGTGGCGGGACGGTGATATCGCAGCCGCCCAGTAACAACAATATGGAAAAACTGGGCATGGGTGTTGGCTGGAACAGCGACCTGATGTGCGGCAATTTTGACATCAATACCACCGTTAAAAATCAGCTCAATGGCGTCACCAGTGGCTTTAAAGACATGATGAGTAACGTGATAAGCAGCGCCACCGGCGCGGTAGCCAGCCTGCCTGCGATGATCATCCAGCGAGCAAACCCGGGCTTGTATGAACTGCTGACCAATGGTGTGCTTCAGGCCAACGTCTCGTTTGATAAAGCGCAGCTTAACTGCCAGAACATGTCGAAGAAAATGGCGGATTACACCATGTCCAGTCAGTGGACTCAGGCGGCGATAGGGGAAGAGTTCAAGAATATTGTCTCCACCACGCCGGATGCCGTGGCTGCGGATAATCAGCTTAAAACCTCCACCGGCAAAGAGGGCGTGAAGTGGATTGGTGGGCAAAAACGTGGTGGTAGCGGCCAGCCTGCGATTAAACCTACGCATGACCTGGCGAAAGCGGGATTCAATATTCTCAATAAGCAGCCGGTCACCAGTGGCGGAGGGGTAAGCGGTTCGGCCTGCAACGGTTCTTTGTGCAAAAAATACAAAACCAGCGAAGAGGCGGCGGAAGCTGTCGTCAAGGTGCTGGGCGACAGGGCGATTCGAACCTGCTCCGAGGCGAGTGATTGCAGCAGTGGCGGCGTGGAAAACGAACCTGGTGCGTCAACTGCCGGTGTTGGTTTCTCACCGATGCTGGAAGAGACCACGCAGGCAAATATGGATGTTCTTGTGAAGCTGGTGAACGGCAATCTGGAACCTAACGCCACTAATCTGGCGACACTGAAAACGGGCGATCTGGCGGTGTCTCGCGGTGTTATTCAGGCGCTGAAGGATGACCCGGATAACGCCGCGCTAGTTCAGCGTCTTGCCAGTGAACTGGCGATGTCGGAGACCATTTCCACTGCGCTCGGGATGCGTCGGATGTTGATGGCCGGTCAATCGGAACCGAACGCGGCGGATCAGTCAATGGCACTGGAAGAGTCCGACCGTCGTCTGGAGTTTCTGGATCGTGAGGTGCTGGCGCTGAAGAACGAAATGGAGATCCGCAAAGAAATCAGCAACAACTCCATTCTTGTCACGCTGACGCGCCAGGAAAGCCGCGAGGCCGATCATGGTCTGCGTCAGCCGGTGCAGCAGAATGATGACGCCATGCAGAATCTGAATCAGAAGGTGGAGGAATAATATGGAGGTTATTCGTAAACCACTCTGGCAGCGGGTATTACGGGTCTCGCTGTTCTGTGTTGTCGCCATTCTGGCTCTCGGGGGTTTTAGCTTCACGGTGCTGCATTTCGTAGGTAGCGAAGCGGAGCTGAAGGCGTGGTTAATCCAGATAAAAACACCGCTTCTGTTCTGGCGGCTGGCGCTGTATACGGTAATCGCGTTTTTCTGGCTGCACCGTGTGCGGGGGTATTTCCTGCGTCACTGTACCCGACGTTTACAGGTCTGGCGGCTGGAAATAATGACGGTTTGCCTGTTCGTGATGATTGAAATCACCAGTTCGCGTTGGGGGATGTGATGACAGCTGACAGCTACCTGGAAATGGTGCTGGTCCTGATGGGCTGGCTCATCAATAACGCGCTGTGGATGATTATTACCACCACGGGAATTTTTGCTATTCCGCTGGCGTTCAAAATCGCCGGTGTCTGGCTGAAAGTTCGGGAGGAAGGGGATGATGAAGGGAACAAAGGAGCACTGGCCCTGCCGCGAATGGAGCACGTTCTGTATGTCGCGTTTGTGGTGATCATGTTCTGTGCGATGCCGATGCAGGATGTCGATATCACAACATTGAAGTTTGATCGTACCCGTTCTTCTCAGTGTGGTGTGAATGTGCCTAAACCGGACGAGTCCGGGTATGGGCCGTTGATTGCGGAGTTTAACGGTCAGACGGCCAAAATCCCGGCGTGGTGGTATCTGGTGCATTCGTTATCCAAAGGGGTGACTCACGCGGCTATTGCCTCAATCCCCTGTGGGAATGACTTTCGGTTGTTACGTTTTGAGGTTCAGCATACTAAGTTGATCGATCCCATTATCCGGGAGGAAGTGCAGGAGTTTGCCAGCCAGTGCTACGCGAAGTCGTATTACAAGCTGAAGAACAGCAATCCGAAACTGACTGCCGCCACGATTGATTCCGTTGGCTGGATTGGTTCGGATTACTTCCTGAATACCGGGGGATATTACGATTATTACACTTCAACGATACCTCGGGCCGCATGGCCTTACAGCGAAAGCCGTGACAGCGGATATCCCAATGTTGGCCGTGGCGGCTATCCAACCTGTAAAGATTGGTGGAGCGCATCGGGTAAGGGGCTGAAAAGCCGCCTGCTGGAAAGCTTTGACACTCGGACGATCAACATGATGAAAGCAAAGTCCCCCACGAGCTGGGAAGAGAGTCTGTTGCGCTGGCTGGTCAGTCCGCAGAACACGCATCTGTCCGGGGGCGGCGATACGTACATGATGGGTAATCAGCAGGGGCAGGGAACGGGGATTGATACCGGCATTAAGCAGGCGCTGAGCGGTCTTGGCGCGCTTTCTGCTCAGGTGACGCAGCTCCCGGCGTTTGATGCCCTGCGGCAGGCTCTGCCTATGGTTCATGCTGTTTTACTGATGGCTATCGTGGTGTGTATCCCACTGGTCATGTTGTTTGGCGCTTACGATCCGAAAGTGGTGGTCACCATTACTTTTGCGATGTTTGCGCTGATATTCGTCCCGTTCTGGTGGGAGCTTGGCGGTTGGCTGGACGATAAGCTCATCGAGCTGATGTATGCCAGCTACAAGGGATACACCAACAGCTTCAATAACTGGCTTGCCAGTACCGGTTCGGATGGCTGGATCATGAATCTGGTGCTGGGGGCAATGTATGTGGTTCTGCCGATGTTCTGGTTCGGGGCTGTTGGATGGAGTGGTGCCCAGATAGGTGCTGTTGTTTCATCTGCTGTAGCAAAAGCCTCTGAGGGATCGCAACAAGCAGGGGCTAAAGGTCCTGGAGTGGCAGGTGAAGTGGTAAAAACCGTTGCTACAAAAGGTGCTTCGGCAGGGAAAAAATAATTAAGACTACACAGGTAGTAGGCTTGCCTTGCTACCTGTGGTTAATCATCAAAGTGTCTTAACTTCTGATCATTGCTATCATAATAACCCGGCCCGCTATGACCATTACGGAAACCAGAATGATGGTCTTCTGATTCTGTTGATGAGGTTTTGGAGTCGGCTGTTTTGCTGCCAGCGACAACGATAGCCATGATGATGGAGAAGAGCATCTTCATGGCTTCGGCTAATCCATTGAAAAGTATAGTCCAAACATCTGATTGTTTGGGTGGAGCGTTATCCTTTTTCATATGCCTTACTCAAATTATTATCCATATTTTTTTAACATACGATAACTTTATATGTAAGGCAATTTTTTGTATTATGCGTTCTTACCAAACAATCAATCTATTCTTATGGTCAATGGCTTTCGCTTGTCGGGTTATCTCAAATCCATACATGCCGCATAGATACTTTTCTGTTATTTTTATAACGAACGTGTTAGCTATTTCGAATATGTCATTCGCGATCTCGGGTTTTATTGCAAAGTTTTGTTGTTGTTCTGATTCAACGCCAGGATAGGCTATGGCGTCTATTTCATTATTTTTGAACAGCAAATCCGCAAGGGTTCTTGTATGAAGATAATTGTTTTTACGTGCATTTACATCAGAAAGTAAAGATGCTAAGAAAGTATCTGTAAATATTAGACTGTCTATATCAAGAGGGTTTGTTTCAGCAATCAATTTATCGAGGGTTTCAGAGTGTGTTGAGTCTTGCCATTTATAGTAACGTGATATCTCACCAATTGAACCATAAGTGAGTAATTTGTTCTCTCTAAATTTAAGGCCGGTGATGTGAAAAATATCATCAATTTCCGCATGGCATTCTGATAATACAGCGTGCGTTCCTGTTGATAAGTATAAAATAGGTTCTCCTGCATTGTTTAATCTATTATCTGGCGCGAACTTAGCAGGCGGTTGCATGATATCATCAATACAATCAAAGCCATTTGGAGTATCATTACATTTTCTGGCTCTCCATAATATTGACTTGGTTGAGTGTTGAAGTATTAAAATGGCAATATTTTTTCTTACGTCATTTATCAATGGTCTTAAAACTTCAGCATCATTAGATTCTAAGATTAATGTCGCTAATTTATTTACGTCTTGCAGTGGTAGTAATTTTTTCAAGGTGAATATTTCCTTTTTTCGAAAGCCTGATTATAAAACTTTTGCCATTGACCTTGATGTTTCATTTCATTAGCGATAGTCTGCGCATGTTACACCGTTGTCTACGACAACAGCCAATGCTTCAGCGCAATCGGAACTGCGCCAGCGATTTGAGAGAAGCGCCTTCGGGTGATCGCAAGCCAATATCATAGGGAAAGAAGCGCGGCCTGAGACTGATGCCTTCGGGTGGCCGCAGCCAAAATCGTCGCAATCTGAGAGACGATGCCTTCGGGCGATAACACCGTTTAACCTTTGAGAACGGCGATCGCAAACGCGATAAAGGTACACTTCAACGCAGGGCAACAACGTCTGCCCAACATCCTTAAAGCTGTTTTCCTTTGGGCTTACGTCCAGCTTATCCCGATAACATTTGCGGCTCGTTGCTATGCCAATTGGAACATTTGGCATCTGCAAGAGCAGCATTTGGCGGTGGGATATGCGCAGCGTCACTTGTGTAAAAGCGTTAGCGATACCAAGTGACGCTGCGCGAAAGGGCACCGTCTTAGCAGACGGAATGCGGCCTTTCAGCAGTCGGTACAGTCTGACACACACGTAGTCACGGTGTTCGGACTGGGGAAATAGCATCTTTAAGCACACTTTTTAACCATAACGTCTTGTCACGGAAAGCATCCATTTACGGAGAAACCATGAGAGCAGGCGTATCAACTTTAGGAGAAAATTCGACTCGGTATCGATGGCAATGTCAGTGAAAGCTGACGTATGGAGGTAGTCTGACTAACGTCAGGACGGCATACGCCGCGAACAGCTCTGCGAGCTGGGGAACCTCGTAAAAACTCAACATGTTGTCACCCCGATGCACAGATACCCGTCGAGACGCAGGAAGCGCAAAACCTAACCGTGCCGTCGGGGCCAGATGTATCACTCATATTCTGCGTGCAGATTCAGAATATAGATCACGCTCGTTTCCTTATTCCTGGAGAAGAGCTTGATCTGTATTTCTTGGTGAAGGGGGACAGGTATGTCGAAATTCAGTAAACAACTGGTTACGC
>PPYF01458238.1_pt1 | contig 10965 bp, 8 predicted proteins | sample 1559871 | NCBI WGS metagenome assembly PPYF01 (sample SAMN08240021, study PRJNA423297) | Human gut metagenome, whole genome shotgun sequencing project.
TCTGCATTCAATGCATTAAGAACTCCTGCCAATGCGCCATGTCCGCTTCCGTTGGTATCTACTACCTCTGAATGTACCACTTTCCCTTCTTCTACATCATAAATCTTAAATGTTTCTGTGTGTCCAAAGTGCTGGAAAATCTGTCCGTTTTCATATGTTACTGCTATTCTCATAATACCTTCTCCTTTTTCCACTGCATATTTTTGATAAAGCTCCTGCTTGTAACATCCTCCAAGGTTGCAGTCGCTACTTTGACCATCGCAGATTCTGAAATCCCCGCCCTCAATTCTAAGCGGATGTCCATCAATAAGTGCATCTGCTATTTTCTTCCTGGCAATCTCGTAAATTCGTTGAACTGTTGTTCTTGCGATCTGCATAGATACTGCACACTGCTCCTGACTGTAACCTTTCTTGTCCAAAAGACGAATTGTTTCATACTCATCTACCGTCAGAATAATGGGGGCTTTTTTCTCCGTATCATCTGCCGGAAGAAATTCTAAAACATTGGGAAAATGGCAGACTTTTCTGCATTTTATTGGTCTTGGCATAAACTGCTCCTTTCTTGTTATAATATAATAGTTCTATAAAGGGCATATGTCAATAACATTTTTGACATATGCCTTTTTAACCAAATCAAGTAAGTCCCCTGCTTCAATTGCGAAGAGCAAACGGGCATCGGAGAGACTTCTGGAAAGCAGTACGAAATATCTTGAAGAGAAGCTGAAACTCACAGTCAACAGAGAGAAGCTTAATGAGATACTGACTGGTTATCTCCATTACTATGGCATCACTGACAATTCAGAGAGAATTACAGCATTTCGTTATAATGTTATGAAAAGCTACAATTTTAAATATCAGGGGAGATCGAGGTCTCTTATCTTCAAATATTCCACAAGCTTAAAAGACATTCTCAACAGAAACTCTGTCATGGGATCGTTTAAATCGGCTTTACCTATTTCAATGATTTTTTCCATTCGATAAGCCAGCGAATTCCTGTGAATACACAAAATGTTAGCTGTTTCCTTATTGTTATGGAAACACTGTAGATATACCTCAAGTGTATGGTAAAGTTCATTTCCCGTTCTCTGGTCATATTTATTCAGTCTGTAAAGGGCAGGGTGGATATAATCTGCAAGTTTTTCTGGTTCTTTGATCTTGTTCATCATTTCGTAGAACTCAATTTCAGAATACCGATGAATTTGATGCTCCATCGGATACCTTTGATCCCATGATATTTCCTTCTTAAGGTTATCAGGGATTCTGTGATTCCATTCAAGAACTGTCCGCGCCTGCTGATAAGCTCTGTAAAATTCATCCATTTTTGAAAAAACCAGGGAGATTCCTACATCCAGATGATACTCTGCCATCGTTTTAAGCATTATTTTTTGAGTATCTACAAATATAACAGAACTCTGATCTGGTACAAGCAGGACTAGTGCATTGTCGTGGACAGTCATATATGCTTCCGGAAAGATATGTCGGATCACAGGATAAAGCTGCTGCTTTAATTTATTTTCCTTCAAAAATGTCTTCGGTTGGATACAAAGTGCATACATTGCATCAGATACTCGAAGATGAGAAATGGAATCTGCCAATATATCAGCCGGAGTTCCAATCAGCAAGGCTTCAAGAAGCTGCTGGTCCGCACTGGTGTACTGAAACAGTTCAGGATGATAATGTCCAACTACGGAGCTGATTGCCCGGCTTACATCACTCATAGCTGCTAAGTGTTCTGCGGTAAAAGGGATATTGTTTTCTATCATCAGAACAAAACCAACCTGAACACCGTTTAAAAACACTTTCGAACTACATTTACGATATGGTGATTCCGGGCAAGATACTTCAACAGCCTCAATGCTGGCTGAAGCCCCCTGGACAGCTTCCAATGACATTACATTTTTAATGAAATCGTATGTACAATATCCACGTTCAATATTCTTTTTCCATAATTTATCCGTAACCGGAATTGATGTAGAATATGACAGGATACGGAATTTCTTGTCGCAAAATACCAAAGAATATCCTAATTTGATGGATGCAGAGTTAATCACTTCATCCAGGCTATGGGAAGAGTGGCCTTTTCGAACCAGTTCTTCATATAAACTAACCTGTTCATGTGTCTGAAGAAACTGTTTTGCTGCATTAAAAACCGCAAAAAGCTCTTTTGCCTGTACTGTTGCACGATCCGTGCAGGAATAAGGAAAAAGATAGTTTTCTCCACGAACAAGGATACATTGAGAAGGCTGCATATCAGGAGACAAGACATCTGGATAACCAAAATAGACAATATCTGTGGCGTATCCTGTTTGAGTGCCATCCAGCAGCTCTACATCTCGTATTTCATGAAGATCAGTAGAACAATTTAGTATTATGTTAAAAGTTTTTTCATTTTTTAAATAATCAATAAGATCGGAAAACAGCATCTTCATACTCCTCTTTACAATTATTTGTGAAAAATGCACAGTGTTTTGCAGATTATTATTAATTATAGTGCATTGTGCATAAATACACAATGTCTTTTTTATATTTATGCCGTTGTTTTTTTAACAATGAAAATGTTATTTTTAAGCCATAATAATCAAGAGACACAAGTAAAGGAGGGTGTACATGTATCAGGAAATATTTAAACAGGGAAAAATTGGAAATATTACACTTAAAAACCGGCTTGTAATGTCACCGATGGGTACAAGCCTGGCGGAGATGGATGGGTCTCCATCGGAAGACATGATTGCATTCTATGAGGCACGTGCAATTGGTGGCGCAGCGCTTATTATTCCGGAGATTGCAAGGGTAAACGATCTGCATGGTGCAGGGATGATGCGTCAGCTGTCTGTTTCAAAAGACAGACATATCGAAGGTCTTGCAAAGCTTGCAGAAACAGTACATAAATATGGGACAAAGATATTCATCCAGCTGCATCACCCTGGACGTGAAACAGTAACTGCTCTTACAGGCGGTCCGGTAGTATCTGCTTCAGCAATACCGTGCAAATATCTTCAGCAAGAAACAAGGGCTCTTTCAACAGAAGAAGTAAAAGCTTTGATCCAACAGTTTATCTCAGGTGCTGTACGGGTAAAAAAAGCGGGTTGCGATGGAGTAGAGCTTCATGCGGCTCATGGGTATCTATTACAACAGTTTCTTTCCCCTTACACAAATAAACGCGAAGATGAGTATGGTGGTTCCTTTGAAAACAGACTTCGTATGATCACCGAGATCATAAATGGAATCCGTGTACAGTGTGGACCGGACTTTCCGATCGGTGTCCGTTTAAGCGTTGAAGAATTTCTGGATAAAACAGGAGTGACAGAGGATTATATCCATATCCAGGATGGAGTTAAGATTGCAATGGCGCTTGAGAAATGCGGGATTGATTTTATTGATGTGTCTGTTGGTTTATACGAGACAGGAAGTGTATGTGTAGAGCCGATCTCCTTCCCCCAGGGTTGGAGAAAAGATCTGATCAAGACCGTAAAAGATCACGTTTCTATTCCAGTGATAGGAGTTTCCTGCATACGTGAACCACAGGTAGCTGAGAGTTTTCTGGAAGGAGGTATTGTTGATTTTGTCTCCATGGGAAGAAGCTGGCTCGCAGACGAACAGTGGGGACTCAAGGTACTTGAAGGAAGAGAGAATGAAATTTGTAAATGTATCAACTGTCTGCGTTGCTTTGAGAGCCTGAATGCATGGATGGGCGCGGGTATTCCTGCGGAATGTGCAGTTAATCCACGTGCATGCCGCGAACGTCTTTATGGAAATGCAGAATATGACACTCAGGAACATAAGGTAGTAGTTGTGGGTGGCGGACCATGTGGTATGATCGCTGCTAAAACACTTGCTGAACGCGGCATGAAGGTAACATTGGTTGACCGCCAGAGTGAGCTTGGAGGTACGATAAACCTTGCAAAGAAGCCTCCTTTCAAAGAACGTATGGGCTGGATTGCTGATTATTATAATGTTGAATTTGAGAAACTTGGAGTTGAATTAAAACTTGATATGGAAGCGACTGCGGATAAAATTGCAGAAATGAATCCGGACGCGGTACTTGTAGCAACAGGTTCTAAATCTGTCATTCCAGGATCTATTCCCGGAATAACCGGAGAAAATGTATATACAATCGAAGATATTCTTTCCGGAAAAGCCGGACTGAAGAATAAAAAAGTAATGATCATCGGAGCAGGTGTTACGGGACTTGAAACAGCAGAATATCTCTGTCACGAAGGAAATACCGTTGTACTTGCGGATATGCTTGACAAAGTTGCTCCTAATGCAAATCATACAAATGTTGCAGATGTATGTGGAAGATTGAAAGAATACAATGCCCAGTTCATGATGGCATATGCTCTTAAAGAGATCAAAAAAGATGGAGTTGTACTTGAAAGACTGAACGATAAGATAAATGTGGAAGTTGCTGCAGATGCTGTTGTTCTTTCCCTTGGTTTCCGTCCGGACAACCATCTTGTTGAAGAATTAAAAGAAAAAGGAATCCATGCTCAGGCTATCGGAAATGCTGTGAAAGACGGTACGATTGCTCCTGCATCCAGAAGTGGTTTTGAAGCAGCAAGGAAATTGTTTAAGACATCTGTCAAAACTCCAAGCTTTATCACTGCTCCGGAGGAAATGCCTAATTTCGGTAAGATATCTCTTATGAAAAATCAGGAGGGAATATATCTTGCATACCTCACCGATCCTGCGGCGATTGCAAAGGTTCTGCCTGCACCGTTAAAACCATTTTCCGTGCCTGTAGTTACGGTATCTGTGTGCCATGTTAAGGAGCCTACCTTTGCTGATGATTATTATGAAGCAATCCTTGGTGTTTACTGTACATATGGAACACAGCTTGGATTATATCCAATAGGACTTGTACTTGGGGGAACCGGTGCAGAAATGGCAGTTCAGTGTGGACGTGACAATGGATCAATTCCAAAGAAACTGGGATCTGAATTTGTAATCCGTCGAAACAATGATCATGTGACCGCTCAAGTCTGCCGTCGTGGTACTGAACTTGTAAATATTGATCTCAAGATTGGTGAATATAATAACGCAATGACCGGAATGCTGTATCAGTTCCCAGAAGCCGGTAAAAAGACATATGGCGGTGGTTTCTACTTCCACCTTGACCGCGAACCGGATAAAGAAGGAAAATCACATTTCCAGAATGGTGCTCTGCTTCAGAATCTCTGTGAATACAATTACCATTCATGGGAGCCTGGTTTTGCAGCGATTAAATTACAATCGTCCATTGATGATCCATGGGGAGAACTTCCAATCAGAACAGTCATTGGAGGTGCGTATTCCTCAAATGATCTGATGGTTCATAAACTGAATTTATGTGAAGAGATTGACGCAGATGTTCTGGCACCGTATCTGCTTACCGCACGGTATGACAGAACAGCATTCATGGAAACAGGAAGAAGATAAGGAGGGCATTGCCATGAAGTTTGAAAACAAAGTAGCAATCATTACCGGTTCAACAAGAGGAATCGGAAGAGCAACCGCAGAACTCTTTGCAAAAGAAGGAGCAAAAGTCATAGTTGTTGGAACAAAGGAAGAACTGGGAGAAAGCTGTGTGAATGAAATCAAGGCAGCCGGAGGAGAAGCAATTTTCTGTAAAACAGACGTGACATCTGATGAAAGTCTTGATAACCTGGTTAAAACAGCTCTGGACGCCTACGGAAAAATAGACATTCTCGTTAATAATGCAGGAGTAGGCGGAACAACTGCCAATATGGATCAGATCACAATGGATGAATGGAACACTGTTCTTGCAACAAATCTCACAGCACCATTTGTTCTTTGCAAGAAACTAATCCCTATTATGGAAAAACAAGGAGCTGGAACCATCGTCAATGTAGCTTCCATGGCAGCAACCGCAGCTGGCCGCGGAGGGCTTGCTTACACTTCTGCTAAACATGGCCTTCTTGGACTCACCCGTCAGATGTCATTGGATCATGGACGTACAGGAGTGCGTATAAATGCTGTTCTTCCAGGACCGATTGCAACAGATATGATTGCACGTGTGCTTGCAATTCCACAGCATCCGGTAACAATGAAGATTGGAATGAGTCCGGCAAAACGTCCTGGAGAACCTATCGAAGTAGCACAGGCCATTGCATTCCTTGCATCAGACGAAGCTAGTTTCATCCATGGAGCAGCTTTGGCTGTAGATGGCGGATATACGATATTTTAAAAATAATTGATATGCATTAGAAAAAGGAGTCATTTGGACTCCTTTTTTCAGTACGTAGGATCCTTAACTTCCAAAAATGAGTAGCCCTAACGAAATTAAAAAAAGCCCGTATTTCTGCGGAAATTATTGCAAAAATACGGGTTTTGTTGTATAATAAATTTAGGGCTATATGAGCCTAAATAAAGGAGGCGAATATGTACCTGAAATCAAGAGTAAAAATACCAGATGTACATGGAAAATTGATCCGATTAAGAAGAGGGGATATCACATATATTAAGTATGAGTATGATCGCTATTATAATCCGGAGAAAAAATATACCTATCCACAGAGAGCAACTATAGGCAAGGTGTGTGCGGATGATGACACTATGATGATTCCTAACGAAGCCTTTCTGAAATACTTTCCAGATGCAGTTTTATCAGGTATGGAAGACCGAACAGAGCGCAGCAGCTGTCTGCGGGTTGGTACACATGCTGCAATACATAAGATAGTATCGGATTATTCGTTAGATAAGATGCTTGGACAGTTCTTCTCTGAGCGGGATATGGCATTACTGCTCGACCTTGCCTCTTACTCTATTGTAGAAGAAAGCGATGTAGCACAGCATTATCCGGATTACGCATACAATCATCCACTGTATAGTTCTGGTATGAAGATCTATAGTGATGCGTCAGTAAGTGATTTCTTTAAGAGCATCACTAAGGATAAGAGCACAGGCTTTCTGAATGAATGGAATGCAAAGAGGAATCGAAGGGAGCGTATTTATATTTCCTATGATTCTACGAATAAGAACTGCCAGGCCGGAGAGATTGAACTGGCTGAATTCGGTCATGCCAAGGCAGATATCGGTTCAGCTATCATCAACTATTCGGTTGGATATGATCTTAAGAATAAAGAACCACTCTTTTACGAAGCTTATCCTGGAAGTATTAACGACGTATCACAGCTTAGGGCCATGCTTGGCAGGATCACTGGGTATGGCTATAAAAAAATCGGTTTCATTTTGGACAGGGGATATTTCAGCCGTGGAAATATACGCTATTTAGACGAATGTGGTTATAGTTTTGTGATCATGGCTAAAGGAACGTCTTCTTTCATAAGTGATTTGATCTTAGAGAACAAAGGAACGTTCGAAAATAAGCGCTCCTGTGATATGAACGCTTATGGTGTGTATGGAAAAACAGTACAAAAGACTTTATTTGAAGGTGATGAAAAAAAGAGATACATTCATATTTATCACAGTATTTCAAAAGATGCTGATGAACGGGAGAGTTTTGAAAACGCACTGAGAGAGCGGACAACTTTGCTGATGTCGCATCAGAATGAAACAGTAGAGTTCGGTTCAGCTTACGAAAAATACTTTTATCTTCACTACGATAAAGATGGCGTGTTTTTATATCCGGAAGAAAAAACAACTGTGACAGAACGGGAAATATCATTATGCGGATACTTTGTTATTATCACATCCGAAAGGATGACAGCAAAGGAAGCACTGCATCTTTATAGGAGCCGTGATGTATCTGAGAAACTTTTTGCCTCTGATAAATCATTCCTTGGAAACAAGAGCATGCGTTCGCATACAAACGAAGGCGTTGAAGGACGGATTTTCACACAATTTATCGCACTGATAATCCGAAACAAAATTTATACTGCATTACAGGAAGAGAACGAAAAGCTTGAGAAGAAACAGAATTATATGACAGTTCCGGCAGCAATCAGGGAACTTGAGAAGATTGAAATGACACGCCAGACGGATAATATATACCGTCTGGATCATGCAGTAACAGCGAACCAGAAAGTAATATTGAAAGCCTTTGGATTGGATGCGAATAGTATAAAATACTTTGCATCGGAGCTGAGCAAGGAACTGAAAAAATCAGAATAAGGAAGGAAAATAAAGATGGCAAGAACAAGAAAAACAAGTAAGGAAGCATTAGAAGAAAAGATTGAAAAAGCAGAGGTTGATGTGATCGCAGCAAAGAAAAAGTATGATCAGGCAACAGCAAATCTGAAAGAACTGTTAGGAAAGTGAGAATCAGTTATATGGAAAAAAATTATATCTGGCAGGGAGAGTATGGAAAAAGATCACACCTGAAAGTATCATTTAAAGAATTACTAAAAGAACAGGATTCATCTTCGTTGGAAATGCTGGCAATTTTTGTGAATAATAATCCATATAATTTTGAATTTTATATCGCGGTAGTTTATGATATCCCCAAAGAAGAACACGTAGAAAAGATGATAGGATTATTTGAAAATGCCGGGTTGGTTCTGAGAAATGATCTTACTTTTTTCATGTTTATGAATTCGATGAAAGATAGAAGATTTAATTCATGTGCTTTTCTGGGAGAACAGGATATTGACTTAAAATTTGAAAATATGTTTGATTTTGTGGAGATTGAAGATTTGAAGAAAAAGGGATATTATATGCAGCCATTTGGAAAAGAAAAACAGGTCTTTATCAGCCATTCTTCGAAGGATAAAAAGGATGTGGAAATGATAATTCCCTATTTAAATGGACAAGATCTACCAGTTTGGTTTGACAAATATAGTATTCCTGTCGGTGCATCAATTACAGAGCAGGTACAAAGGGGAATTGAAGAGTCTGATATGGTGATTTTCTGGGTGACAGACAATTTCTTGAATTCAAATTGGTGTCAGATGGAGATGAAAGCATATATTAGCAGAATGATACAGGAAAATATTCGAATATGTATTGTAATGGACGATGATATAGAAATTAAGAAACTTCCTTTATTTTTACGAGATATAAAACATATTCGAAGAGATCACCGATCGGTCATAGAAGTAGCGGAAGAGATTGCAGGAATTATCAAACATATGTAAAGATATATACATAAATAATGCTGGCATTCATCAACGATTTGTTTGCTGTTTTTCTCGATAATGTCGTGAATCAATGTTGCGAAGCTGTTTCCCTCCGTGCGGTAACGAACAAGATACTGTTTTGTAACGGGAAACATTTTTATGTAATGTAGTCCGTGACGATTTTTTGGTCTTGTCTGCGGACGAGGAGGCAGAGCAAAGTACTGATCTTTGGGTGCCGATGCGGGAATGTTTGAACGAATGGGAACAGCAAAGTCATAGCAGGCATCCTTGTATTTTAAACGGACAACTAGAACATAAGGTCTGGTTGATTTCTGTAGTACCTCTGAATCGCCGGTGTATTTGAGCAACAGCGCATTATTTATTGTAACGAGTTTCATGACTGGTTTTCCTTCCTAAAAAAGAAGAGCCTGCCTTTCGGCAAGCCCTTCCTACACGTAAGCGATATTCTACGCTTTGCAGCACCCCGTCGCTTGCGGAAGCTAAACATACACGTTCATCATATTCTAGCCGTGATGACCGACAAGCCATTAACTCACTTATAGTATACTCAATAATCGCCGCAAATGCAACGGGTTCAAAAGATAATTTTTAGGATAATAAGCGGGAAGGTTACTGTTCAGAGGTATGCATAAGTCATTGTAAAAAATGACGAAATTTATTTTTTTATTTTGTGGATAACCATTCGCGGCAGGAAAAACTGTGTTTATAGTTTTTCCTGCTGTTCTTTTTGTCAAAAGTTATACACTAGATTCTGGTTTTGGGAACCCATTCTTGAAGCTTCAAGGTCTGCATGAATACTTTTTTTATTATAAAACAGCTATTTATCCACAGTCAGATTGACGAAAAGGTACTTTCTGGTGATTCGCTTTTTTTCTATGTTTCTGTTATACTTTTTCTCAAGAAAGAGAGGTTCACTTCTGACGTTTCTTGCAATTGTATTTGGTTCTACTGTTTTTACGAGGACTCCGGGGATCAGGCAGTATCAGCTAGAGATATTCTGGTCATGGAAGGAAATCCTGGGGATTGGTACATGTGGCAGACTGGGAAGTACTACGGGAGATGGTTTACTGCAGGAGAATCTGTTGAATATTCTGCTACTTTTTCCGGCAGGGATTTTATTGCCGGGGTTGACAGGCAGAAAACTGAAATGGTGGATGGGATTGCTTGTGGGAATTGCAGTATCATCTGCTATCGAGATTAGTCAGCTGCTGCTTTGCAGAGGGTTGTTTGAGTTTGATGATATTATTCATAATAGTTTGGGATGTATGCTGGGGAGTTTGTTGGGGAATAGGATGTTAAGGTTGGTGCATGGAAAGTAAAGGGCAGGACCAGATGAAAAACTGACAAGTCATCTTGAATTGCGATTTCAGGAAGGTCACGTTCAAAACTTAACAGTTTTTGTGAAGCATTTTGAAAACCGTCCCTGCTATCAGCAGGGGCGGCTTTCATTTGTGCGCCTATTTATTGTTTTCGCTGACATGAAGATAGTTCATAAGCGCAACCTGAAAAATTTTGGAACAATTGACTCCGTTCACAGCAATGTCTTTTTGACGTAAAATTGTTTATAACAGTAAAAATGTTTAACAAAATCTGTTAAAATGCTATAATGTAGATATGAAAAAGATAATCTTGAGAAAATCCATAATGTATGATAAAAGGATTACTATAAACTGGTACTGTGAAAATACGACAGAAGAGGAGTAAAAAGATGTTATATATAGGAAATCACACAAGCTCATCCCGGGGATATCTTGCAATGGGGAAGCAGATGCTGGCAAATGGCGGCAACACATTTGCATTTTTTACCAGAAATCCAAGAGGAGGGAAAGCCAAAGACATTGATCCGCAGGATGTGCAGGCATTTGGGCAGCTGGCAGAGGAGAATCATTTTGGAAAGCTGGTGGCTCATGCGCCTTACACTATGAAC
>PPYF01438304.1_pt1 | contig 10964 bp, 19 predicted proteins | sample 1559871 | NCBI WGS metagenome assembly PPYF01 (sample SAMN08240021, study PRJNA423297) | Human gut metagenome, whole genome shotgun sequencing project.
GAGGGGGCGCGATTTTTGCCCCCCCCCCTATACCATCTGATACCTAAACAGCCACCGCGTCTTGCGTAACTTTTTTATAAATGTTTCGGAAATCGTATTTCACAATCTCATCAATTGCTCGTTCAACTTCCAAATTGTTTTCTTCATCTGAGAGTTGATCCGATGTTCTGGCAATTCTTCCAAGATACGAACATGAATGATAACCTTTTTCCTCATCAAACAGAAACCATGAAGTGAACTGTTCAAATGGATCAAAAGGATTGTCAATGGTTGTAAGCATACACTTCTTTGCCATTTACTCTGTTCACTCCTTTCCATTCAGATACTTCGATACGGTAGAACTGGAAACCCCCAGAGCTGCTGCTATTTCAGCAGTGCTATAACCGGAAGCATTCAGCGCTGCAATACGATTTACCTTGGCAGAACTAAGAATTGTTGTTGCACGTGGGGTTGCTCTTTGTCTGACTGTATCAATGTTTGTATTGTTGAGAATCTGGGTGAGTTTATTCTCGCTGATAGCACCAGCTTGAATCGCTTCCCACTCACAATCTGTAAGCTCGACAGGGGTCCTCTTAGCACCAACAGCAGTACGGGCCGCAGTAAGGGCTTGCTGATTGGCCTTCTTGATTTCGGCTTTTGTCATATCAGGGTTATCCTTCTTTTTAGCAGTCACAATAGAATTAGCCATGGTCTGTGCCTGACGCTCGCGGGGAGCGTTCTTTAAAGCCACATTAAGCTTGGCCATGAGAGAATCAACCTCTGCCTGATAAGTCTGCTTTGCTGAAGCCGAGTAGGCTATCTTTCCTGTATTAACCATCTCCCTACGGGCCTGATTAGCCAGGGACTTCATGGTATTTGCATAGTCCGCATAAGCTCTCTCTGCCTGAGTATCAGCAGCCGAAATAAGTGTGTGAGCGTCTCGGGTTTCAGCCATCTTGGTACTCTTCTGAGTCCGTACCTGGGTCTTCCCGTTCTTATCTACATATTCTTCACGAACACTCTTCCAGCTCTGCTCTCCGGTTTCCTTGTCAATAATCGGACTTCCTTTTCTTTTCAGTACAGAAGTTTCAGATTTGGCACGTGAAATCAAAGTAGAAGCTCCACCATAACCATCATTGTCATCATGGGCCTGGTATTTCTTCTTTAAAGCTGTAATACCATTGTCCTGTTCGCTTTTCTTGTAGTCCAACTTATGCTTTTCCGCATCAATAACAACCATGCTATGGCGAACTGCTCTCGCAAGCTCATCCTGTGTAGCGCCTTTCAAAGTCATATCAGTAATCAAGTTTGAAATCTTACCCATTTCAGTCTGGGTATTATTCATAATCTTAATTTTCTGACCGCTACTGTTATAGTAATCCCCACCTTTTTTAACCGTTCCATAATTCATCTTAGGATCGAACCCTTCCAATCCTTTTAGTTGCGGAGTGGAGGTAATCTTTACCCGACTGTTCGATGAGTTACAAGGAATCACCATAACAGTATCACCATCAAAGTCGGCTCCAGAAAGCCGATCGGCAACCTTTTTGTTGATACCAATAGCATCAGCCGGCGTGTTTCCGAGAACTCTTCTTCCCTCTGTCTGCTTATTGTTTACAGTCAGAATTGGAATCTCAAAGGTTCCGCCATGAGGATACCTCACAAGAGCAACTGTTTCTCCATTCTTGTAATTCGGAGCGTAAACTTCGTTATCTTTGATGGATGTTAATGGAAGAATGACCTGATACTTTTGACGAGGAAGAGCTGCTGCCTGTAAATGAACAGCCGCTGCATCACAATCATCAGCAAAAGAGTTCAAAAGGACCTTTTTTACAGTCGGATTTGTTAAGGAACAAATCTCATCAAATTCAGACTGCTTATCTGCCGCTGCCAAATTTAACTGTTTACGAATCAGAGTGCGGCTTTGTTTTGAAAGAAACTGAGAAGGAAGTTTATCAGCCCATTCGCCCCAATCCCCCTCTTCCGCTCGCTTATTGATAAGAGAAAGCTGTTTCTTACCATTCTTATCATAGTAATAGCTCTGACCGCCTCTTTCAGTCGTAGGATTATCTGGATCGTTGATTCCTTCTTTGATTAAAGAACCAAACGGATTATCGGGGTCGTCCTTGATTGGTTTCAGAACATCCATTTTAGGTGTTCCCTTTTTTTTATTGGTGTTGAACATGACATCAACGCCATCAGGAAGGTCATCTGAATAGACCGCCATCCCTTTGATGTAGTGTGTCTTGTCAACTAAGATGCGAACCTGAGCATAATGGGATTCTCCAAGAGACAGGTCGTCAACACCTCTTCGAATTTCCACAACACCATCCTTTAATTCTCCACCGTCCTCTGCATACCGAATCCGAAGCCTCTTTGAATCCATGCTTTTGGGATAGACGAATTTGGGATCGAAGGATTCCCCATCATCGTGAGAGGCATAATCTTTCAAAGAATTGATATTCTCAAAGTCATAAATCTCTTTATGTTCTGTTCCAGGCGGACAAATCACTCGGAGCGTGGTTTTCTTTCCTGGATTCGTTATCTGATCTACTCGGCCGCCATAAACGGGATAGCCTTCCATCTCCAGCATATAGAGTGCTTCATTCAGTTTCTCCTTAGAAATTCCAAGTTCACGTTCCACGCCGGCACCAACATCAATCATGCCTTTTTCATCAATCTGTTTCTTGATAAATTCAGCAGTTGTCTTAGCCTGGTTCATACGAACCTCGGAATTTTCATTCAAAAGAGAACGAACAGAAGAGTCGTTTGCAAAACCCATCTCTTTCGCTATTTCATTTAAGCTCAATCCATCTTCTCGAAGAGATTTTGCTCTCGCTACATCCAGCGCACGACGTTCATCTTTTGCTAAAGATTTCTGCGTACGATATTGAGTAGTGGTTAAGCCCATAGCTTTTGCAATCTCTGTATCATTCATACCCTGACTTTTCAGTTCATCCACTCGACTCAGAAAATCTCCGCTATGCTGATAAGGGTTTTCACCAGATCCCCAAGGATAGCGGCCAGAACGACGGGGCATTCCATAATGCATCAAAATTTCTTCTGCAATCGGATTCATAGTTTAGCCCTCCCGTTCTTTAATTTTGTTGATTACTTTGTCGAATGTGATAATCTTGTCCATGATTGGCACTATGGTCTCGGCTGTTGGATTTTCATAAAGAATCTGGTTGTTCTGATAAATCCGAAGCTCCATCTCGATGTCTGCCGGCTTAATTTTGTACTCCAAACAAAAAAGAGCAGCATATATTTCAAGCTGCTCCATGTGTGCCGGAATGACGCCAGTTTTTAAATCATGAATGCGAAGCATCCGATTTCGAAACGTAATCGCATCTGTTGTTCCAAAACAATTTTCCGAATAGAAAAGAGGTTGTTCGGGAACCATCTTGAAGCCAATGGCATCATTTACATACATATTCAATGTTTTCTGAGACTTTGGAAGTTTCTGCCCAAGTGAGATACACTTTGCAGCAAAATCGTGAAGTTCTGTTCCCTTTTGAGTTGCCAGAAATTTTGAATACGATTCTGCAACTTTGGATTCATCATAGTTGATCCAATGGTATTTACTTGCGCCAAGAAAGGCGTGTTGCCCTTCAAGAGCAGAATGCTTGTTGAAGATCATGTAACACTTCCTCCTTATTTTCAGGACAAATAAATCTTGAGAATGACATCTCATTCATTCGTCCAACATAATATTCTTGGTTAGGTTGTTTCTTGGCGCGAACGCTTTTCTTACATTCTAAAGTGGCCCACTTATCGTTATAAAGAATCAACAAATCAGGAATTCCCTGAATGTGACTGGAATCCAGTTTTGTCACGATACAGCCTTTAAACATTTTTTTCAGTTCTTGAATTAGCTTGTTCTGAAATTCGCTTTCCAACATAAGCGAGCCTCCTTTCTTCAAAATAAAAGAGAGAATGGCTGTTTTAACCTTCTCTCTTCATAACAGTCTATGTTTTTTTCGCGCGCAAAAAAAAAGAACCGAATGAAAGCATAAAAATAGCCCATACCTAATTCGATAGGTACAGGCTAAATAATTTCTTTATTTTTATCGGGCTTCGACTTTCACAGGATTTAGAAAGAATACACCTTCATTCTCGCTAAAGGATTTGATTTCAGCAATCACATGTACATTCGATCCAATGCTTATATAATCAGGAAGATACAAATCTTCGATTCCCATTCCATAAGTATTCACATCTTCGAATTTAAAAATAGGCCCGGTATTTGCAGTGTTCTCATCTACATAATCTCCAGCGGACAACAACAAATCATATCTTGTATTTTTATCCTCATGATTGGTTAGATAGGTAATACATGCGTCAAACTCGATAATTTGATTTTTGTATTTTTCAGCAAACTCCAAATAAATTAAATCAATTTCGTTCTTTACGGTTAAAATTTCTGCTAAATCCTTATTATTCTCTGGTGTTAAATTTTCTTCCGGTGCTTCATTACCCGATTCTGTACTTTCCAAAGACTCATTCTCAATTTCTGAGAATTCTTCGTTGCCTTCCGCATCAGAAGTTTTATTTTCTACAGACAACTCCTCATCATTCGGAAATGTGTGATATGAAACTACTATTTCAGTGTCTGGCAAATATCTCGAATCCGTGCTGAATACTGTATCGCCATCAACCGAAACTTCGTCCACTTCCCCTTCGTCTTTTAACCATCCCGTTACTAAATCACCAAGGGGTTCTTTCCGTACATTTGTAAAACCGGCTTCCTCTAATTGTGAGACTATCTCTTGGTAATTGGAACCATCATAATCATTTGCTCCGAACGGCATATGAATTTTACCATCGTCCTCGCTGTTGCATCCCACTAATAAAGCTGTCAAAACTACCACAATCGCCAGAAACTTACGTTTCATCTTTTTTCTCCTCCACTCAGTTTTTAGGGCAATAAAAAAGGTGCGGCCCCAACAAGAGACGCACCTAAAAAAGTGTTCTCCCATTGTTGCCACACAATCTCGTTCCGTTTAAGGTATGAGTAAAGAGAGAATACACCTTTTACCAAAGTGAATTCCCTTAAACGGATTCGATATTAGATTGTGTGGCTCTTACAGTATATCACAAGTTTTTCCAGAAGAAAAGAAATTTTTCATTAACTCTTGACTTTTTCTTCAAACCGTGATATAAGCTTGTTTTCTAAGGTCATCATAAATCATCTTCATTCCATCCTCAAAGTACACTACTATACTCATATACCCGAACGGACGAAAATATACGGATAACCGCGACAACCTTGGATAGATTGACTTAAAATTTTCATACAAGCTCTCCCAACTAATCTTGCTCATGATTTCCTCCATTTTTTGCTCGTGGCCAAAAACCCACTTTTTTTGCGCTATTACTATATACTTTTAAACTTTCTATCATAATAGTTTAAGAAAAAAAGTGGGAAAGTGGGCTTTGAGCCCGCGAACCCGCATAAATACAGGGTTTTTGCTGACCAAATCGGGGTTTTAAAAGTGGGCAGAAAGTGGGCAAATGGCCACGAATTTGACCAAAATCGTCCGAATCCTTCTCCAAAACTCCCAGCATTTTTTAAAAAGCCCGCATAAAAGTGACCAAAGCCCATTTTTCAAAACCCAAAAGTGGGCGTGATTTTCACCCACTTTCAAGCTTTGCACGGACGATTTTCAATAGTTCCTTCTCTGGTAAGGTAAGTGTTTCCGGGCAATCGGCCGGTAAGAATACTGCTTAACGAAAGATTCTCTTTGAGATTTCCGCAAAGACATTCCATATCGAGCCGGAGAGCTGAGGTTCTTTTTCTTCTCTTTCTCAGGCGCCGAAAATCCAAATGCCTCGTTCAGAACGTCCGCCATCTCTTTTATCGTTGTTATGAATTTTTCCCAAGCTTCTACAAGAGTATCAGTCGCTTTCTGTAAATCAGTCATATCCATAAGCTACCTCCAAATCCGTCCGGTTCGTTTGTCTTTGATTACAATCCGTTCCTCGATGTGAAAGTCAGATAGCTCACAAAGAGTAAAAATAGTATCCAGTAACTTATGGAACCGTTCTTCTTCCTGTTCAATGTTTCTCAGTGCTTCGTAGGCAGTCGGATCTGAATACCCTTCTGCATTTTTACGATAATCATTTTTAATGCTCATCTCGTCCTCCCCACCGGAATGAATCATCCATATAGGTTGCGGAAGAACGAACCGCCTTTAACACAATCAGTCCGATCAGACTCACGAGTCCAACAATACACGCAATAACTCCCATTACACATTTCATGTTGCTTCACCCCCCGCTTTCAACTAATTTCACACCGCCATATTCCCACAAATCCTCTTTCAGTTTTTCCATATCCAACTCACCATTTTGCCAGCGTTCGTAGTATTCCAGAACTCGTTCAGTGAACTTCGGAATTCTCTTCGCATAAGATTTCGTCCAGTAATGGTCCATCAATACTTCCAATGGCAGAGTTAGAAGCAGAACCATAGCAGTATTTACCGCGTCATCGGTAGCCTCCTGCTTTACTCTGGTAAGTTCGTCTCCGATTTTTTCCCGAACCATAACATCAAGTTGTGCCTTTGTGAGATTGTATGTAGCGGTTTTCTCTTTCTGTTCTAACTTTTGAGTACGCCTTCTCTCGGCTCGTCCCATCGTCTTTCTCTCCTTCATAAATCCAATTCTCTTTCGAAAAGAATAAGCATCCACCCATAATCAGGGTAAATAAAAAGAACGTTGCGTCCCATTCAATCGGGACTGACAACGCTCCTAGAAGAATAAACAGAACGGCATAGATTTTATTTTTTACTAACTTACGACTCCACATTTTTTCTTGCATCCTCCTTCTCTTTTTCGATTTTAATAATACCAGCCTCAACATCGTCCATTTTAGTCATAACTCCATTCTCTCTGAATTTAGAATAAGCTCTGGCGGTCGCACAATGTTCGATGCATTTACAAATTCTACCAATCAGAGCATATACATAAAGATATACAATGCTAAATAAAATTAGATATTGAATAAATGTCATTATTACGCTCTCCTTTTAATTTTTTTAGTTCGTAGCAACTCAGTTCAAATTGAGGCTTCACACCACTTCGATGTGCGATTGTACTAAATTGAATATCTTCTCCATATTTTGCTCTCAACCTCAAAACATCCGGATGGTCAGGTTTCCAAGTTGCTAATAGTTCTTCCAAGGTGTTGTAAAATATAGACTCATAATATTGAATCATGTTTTATCTCCATCGCTCTACCAATGATAATTTCTGAATACGGGAGGGTTTCAATCCAATTACAGAACTCACGCCACTCGTCCAGCTCATGATTTCTTAGCATGGGATAAACACCGGTTAGTGTTTCATAATTCGTCATCACAGTACGTTTCTGATTATGATAGGACGCGGGAAGGAGCTGAATCATCTGCCACCAATATTTCTTGTCTTTGGTTATTAAAAACATCTCTCGTGCCGAATTTAATGAATCGATGATGACGTCCAAATTACAAAACCAGCAGTTGTCACCTTCATCGACCAGATGCTCACATGAGAAATCGTCCAATGTAAACGCCTTCGCAGCCAGTTCAGACATCGCAGAGCGAGTATCAACAGCTATACCAACCTCGTAGGTATAAAAATCTTTCCACCAATACAACGGAGCCGTGATGTCCAGATTCACCGTAATCATTCGCCGATACCTCGTATCCGCAAGTCGCATCATCAAATCGTGATCTGCTTTACCGAGCTGCCAGGAATGATCGTATGTATGCTCGCAGGAATCGTAATTAGCACAATTCTTGCATCCGATACCATCATCCCCACCTTTGCAGATTCCGCTATCGGATTTATTCCAACTGCCCATCGTATTCCGTATCCCTCGGATAGCGTGTTCCCATCCCATAACTTCTACGTTTTCGATTTTAATCATTGTCTTCTCCTTTCATGGGTTCCGGTGCGACTTTAATTTGATACTCCAGTTCTTGAGCCATTTCCTTTAAAAATCGAACCATAGTATCTTCAAACTGATTGGTTATAAAATGATGAAAATCATCTAATGTAACTTTACGGGCTAACCTATACCATTGATGGCAGTATCTTTTATCCATCTGGATAACGATAGAATTTGTTAAGACTTCATATCTCCAAAGAATTTCAAAATGGCGTTCTCCCAGTTCTTTTAATAAACGCTCAATCGTCTTTTCGTTCTCACAAGCAATCTCTACCTCTTTTTCAGCCCATGTCTGCATATTGGATTTTTCCCGGCAGGATGACAAGGGAATATTCCGGTCATCTATATACTCATTTGCAAAAATCTTTCTGGTATCAGAACCAAAGTTCTCAATGATTTCCGGAAGATTCTCATTGACCGCATCAAACACCAGATTTCTCTCCTTACACCACTCAACAGCTTTTTGAAGCATGTCTTCCACGCGGCAGGTCCACAGAATCAACTTATCTCCATCCTTTTTCCGATTACGAAGATACTCTATCAGTTCTTCGTTCGGCGCTCCGATCCCTGGCCAGTTGTTCTCACATAAAGTTCCATCGAAATCTACTGCAATAATTTTCACTGATTTAAGATTCATACGTTTTTTCTCCTTTCTTATAGCGGACTCATCCCTTATGCAACTACTATATCCGCCTTGTGGTCGCCCTCATTATTGCTCGACCCTCTCCCAAATTCTCCAATTACTCAAGCCATTTGTTGTCGATATAATAGAAACTGTAAACACAGACTCCAATTAAGACCATCCAAATAATCCAGAATATCCACATTGCAAAATCGGTTTCTAAGTATTCTACGGTTTCATCAATCTTCATATTTTCATAAAATGGTGAGTTATCGGCTATTGTTTTATCAGCCAGTTCTGTAAATATGGTTCCGGTAAAGTTTAAACCAACTCCATAATACTTATAACGAATGTGCCCGGATTCTTTAACAGTGTCTATATATTCCTTTCCCGGCAGGTCGATTTTACTAACTAAAAAAACGTGATTTAAAAATGATATTTCATCACATATCCGTTCCTCACTACCAGCATAATCCCATGTCCAATAGGTTTCCGTTGTATAGTAAGTATGGGTTTTTCCATTCGTAGTTGTTGTATGTGCAACCTGGCGAGTATGCATTGTATATCGTTCTTTCACTTTTTCAATATAAATGTATTCTCCACCAATTTCAGGATATGTAACTGTATCGACTGCTTTCAAATCGCCATATACAAAAGCGTTCCCGGCATTAGTCCTCATTCCGTACTCAAACAGTTCCTGCGATTCTATTTTTATCGCCTTGTTATATTTTTCATTTTTATCCAATTGATAATCCGAAATTTTTCCAGCAATAAGGACTCCAATCAGAAGCATAATAGCGACAATCGATACACTTACCAGTATTTCCCGTTTCGTAATCTCGAAATTTCCGAAATCAAAACTTCTACGCTTGCGTCCTCTCATAGCTTTTACTCTCCAAACAGATTCTGCGGAACATCAGCAGGAGCACTATAGTCAAGATAGGTATACTCCTGAACCTCATATCCGAGAATATTGAGAAAAAATCTTGTCGGGAATTTGCGTATATATCGGTTGTATTCTTTTACCTGCTTATTGTAGTTACTCCGATATTCCGCAATTAAATTTTCTGTAATTGAAAGTTCATTCATTAACTCTTTATAATTTTCATTAGATTTTAATTCTGGATACGCTTCTGACACCGCCGTGATAGCTGTAGTAACATTTTCGATATCACCGGTAGATCCTCTATTTTCAACAATCGCCGTCAATGTCTCTGCTTCATGCTTATCGTACTGCTTAACACAATTAGCAAGGTTGTAAACCAAATCTACACGTCGTTTTTCCTGAACTTTGATGTCAGAATCAGCAGTATTAACTTGCTCTTCCAAGGTAAATGCTCTGTTCTGGGAACTCTGTATACAAAACACACCTAACAAAATAATAGCAATAATACCGACTACTACAATTAAAGCTACTTTCCAGTTGTTTTTAATTGTTCTCATGATTTTTTCTCCTTCTTACTCTTCTAAATTTATCCACGCTCTTTATAGTACCCGTATTCTTATTGATAATGCGGTAATAGAAATCCGTTTCCTCGACCAACATCCAGTCTTTGCAATTCAAATAATGAGCAGATATACATTCTTTTTGCTCTCTGGTTAATTTTTTCGGTTGCTTCATGTGGTTTTCTCCTCGCTGCGATCGATTTTCTTAGATTTGGGGAATAGCAGTTTTTGATAAATTTCTTTGGCTTCTTCTCCTTGATAGGCGTTGATAATTTCTACCTTTCCTTTTTTCTGTCTTCCGACAATCAGAACTCCAGCGTCTTTCCCATGAGAAAAATCCCAACTCACGATAACACTATCTGTTGATTTCATTCGCCATCACCTCCCCAAGCCTATTTTGGATACGCCCTAAGATGTCCTCCACTAATCTTCTCGTATTCGGATGCAGTTTTATATAGCTTTTCCGCTCTTCATACCAAGAGAAAATTTCCAGCAGATTCCCTTTAAACCAACTAAAGGACCACCAATCACAAATCATCTCCAGAATATAACAGTAAGGCATTTCCAAAATGATTTCTCCTTCTTCGGGATCGTCATTGATAAGCACCCAATACTGCCAATGGTGAGGGTTTCGATGAATATGTAACAGCCAAGCTTTTCTGAAATCCTCAACTACTCCATACGAGCGATTGCCTCCATAAAAATAAATATCATAGGGTCTATATTCATCAGGCTCTGTTTTAGATTGATCATGTGCAAATACGATATTGTGCTCCGCACCGCTACCCTCTGTGATTTCAGGAAGATTTTTCTGCAACCAACGAAATCCGGCTTCAACATTGGATTTGTGTTGCGCCAAGTATCGGTCATATTGATAGCTCATTTTTTCTTTTCCTCCCATCTTATAGGTTTCCGGGAATTGAGATTATATCCATAATCCAAGCATTCGTTACATGGGTCGAATTGTTCCCCTAATTCCTTGTGTTT
>PPYF01526275.1_pt1 | contig 10964 bp, 7 predicted proteins | sample 1559871 | NCBI WGS metagenome assembly PPYF01 (sample SAMN08240021, study PRJNA423297) | Human gut metagenome, whole genome shotgun sequencing project.
TTGAATCTCTTTTATAAATTCCTAACAATATCTGCAAACTGAATATTGCAATTTGAAAGATTATCGTTTACTTTGCAAGTCAGTATGATATCAGGACTATGAAAATGAGATTAAATTATGATTAAACTATAATATGAAAGTAATTGATTTTAGCAAAACAAATTCGATTCTAAACCAGTACATATCCGAAATCAGAAATGTAGAAGTTCAGAATGACCGCCTGCGTTTCCGCCGCAATATAGAGCGTATCGGAGAAATCATGGCCTACGAAATGAGCAAGGAGTTTACGTACTCGGTAAAGAATGTCCGGACACCACTGGGCACCGCTCCGGTCAGCACACCGGACAACCAATTAGTAATCAGCACTATTCTGCGTGCCGGGCTTCCCTTTCACCAGGGCTTTCTGAGCTACTTTGACGGAGCGGAAAACGCATTCGTTTCTGCCTACCGCAAATACAAGGATACGTTGAAATTCGATATACATATAGAATATATCGCTTCGCCGCGTATCGACGACAAAACGCTGATTATCACCGACCCTATGCTGGCAACGGGCGGCAGCATGGAACTTAGTTACCAGGCAATGCTGACCAAAGGTCATCCCGCCGAGATTCACGTAGCTTCTATTATCGCCAGCCAACAGGCCATCGACCATATAAAAAATATATTCCCCGAAGACAAAACTACCATTTGGTGTGCGGCTATCGACCCCGAAATCAACGAACATTCTTATATTGTTCCCGGATTGGGCGACGCAGGCGACCTTGCCTACGGAGAAAAAGAATAATTCCTTAAAGATTCTTCCGATACTGCTGTGGCGACATCCCCATTTGCTTCTTAAAGAATGTACCGAAATAAGAAGCATTGGGGAAGCCGAAAGCATTTGAAATCTCCTGGATGTCCTGTTGGGTATTTTTCAGCAACGAGATACTTTTGCGGATAATCGCCTTAAACACAAGTTCCTGTACCGTATATCCGCAAATGCTCTTGGACACCGCAGAAAGATATTTCGGAGACAAACAGAGTTTATCCGCGTAAAATTCCACTCCCCGCTCCTGCATATAATATTTCTCGATCAACTGAATCAAACGGATAAAGACTTCATTCTTCCGTCCGCCTATCTCCTCTCCGTCATTGACCAATTTGCGGTTGTATATAGAACAAATCCTGTAGGTTAATGCAAGCAGGAGTAATTTCTGCTCATAAAGTTTAAACGAATTGTTTTCTATCTGCAAAGCGCTGTCCAATAAGGACATATATTTTGTAATCTCCTCTTCCTCACCGGTGGCCCAAACACAACAAGGTTCTTCGGGAGTAATCCGCGAGTACATATACATGGTCACCACCGCATTGCCCATAATATCCCGTATAGGCTCTATCTGATAAATCAGGATCTGCACTTCCATATCTTCCGATTCCTGAAGCACAAGAAACTCGCCTTCCTCGGGAATAAACAGACTCTCACCCGCTTTGGCGGAATGAATTTTCTGATTAAGAGAGAACTGGAAGTTGCCCCGATGACATATTATCACACCCAGTCCCTTCATCCGGAAAAGGCTTTTCAGAGAAGAGGGGAAGGTTATAAAAATACCTTGCGAACTACATATATTTTTTCCGCTCAACAAATCACGGTCAAATTGTAATAAACGGTCTTGTTGGGTATCCATCATGCAAACATATTAACAAATCATTATCTAAAACGACGCTAAGTTACTAATTTTCGTTTAGGATAAGGAACAACAAGCACAAATATCATACAAATTAACCCGCCATACAACGTCCAGCCCGCCATTTCCTTGAGAGCCGAGAGCGTAGCTTGTACCTGAATCCGCCCTTTGGTAGATATAGCAGCCATATTGCGGGCTTCCGTTTCGCTTTTTCCCAGATATTTCATCCCTTGCACCGTACCGAGGAAGGAAGCGGAAGCATCAGGATTCAGCAAGTCGACATTCTGCGCATAACGGGTGACATAATGTTGCTGCCGCTCCTGCAGCACATTCGAGTAAATTGCTCCCCCGATGCCGGGCCCCAGCACCATACGCACGGTAAGCATGATACAAATCCAGGTGGAAAGGTATTTGAAAGGCATACGCTGATTGGCATAAGCCGCTGTCAGAGCATACAAAATCATCATGCCAGTGGCACGAATAATCACTGCATACTTCAAGCGTTCATACATACCGGCTGTCTGTACTTCAAAATACATGAATACTGCCGACAGGGACAGGAAGAAAAATCCAAGGGCAAAAAGATACTTAAAGTGTAGCCCTTTACTTCCCAATGCCATGGCAATCACAGCACCAATAGCATAGCCTGCCATACACCAGTTGCCCAATGCAGCATTCTGCAAATTGTCAAGATGCATCCCAACGCCTGCAAATACGTTGACGAACATGGCACTGGAATTGATAATCATCAGTAGCAGGTAAAGCAAAGCTCCCATACGGATTGTGCGCAGTTTGAACGCATCCAGCAAAACATAAGGCGATCGGCGCGTGGCATCCATATAGAGAAAAATTCCTGCAAAGAGGATACTGGCAGCAGTTGCCCAACGAATGGATTCGTCATCGTACCAATCGAGCACTTTGCCGTAAACCAGCACATAAGTGAGGCACGTCAGCGAGATACAAAAAGCGGTGGCATTGCCGAACTTGCGGAAATTAATGGGAAAGCGGCCCGGAAATTTGTAATTGGGCATAGTGATCAATATGATTAGGATAGAAACCAGCAGAATCCCCATCATAAAGTAATACACGTATTTCCACTCATATTCAAAGGACAGCCAGGCGGTAAGCGCCGTGCCCGACTGTCCCAGAATCATAAAAAACAGATAAACCGCCGGCTGGCTTACACATCTCTCGATGTCCAGCTTATTCCACCCGGCAGCGTCTTTCGGCTCAAGGCCGGGAGTGATATTGCGGGTAGCTTCCATACCACCGGCATACCAGATAAGAGTAAACAGATTGACCATCATCAATACCATGCGCAGAAAACCTGTCAGCAGGCTGCAAAGCGCCAAAAGGAAAACGCTGTCGGTCTTGGCACAAATATAACTGAATATATACATCAACGCAAATCCGGCAATACACATCATCTTCTCCCGGCGCACACACACCAGTTCGTACAAGAACGGAGCAAAAGCCGCCATGCCGACAGAAGTTACAAAGTTGGCAAACTGGATATGTTCGGAGATGATGCCAAGTCCGCTCATCATCTCGGTGCTGTTCACCGAATAAACCCCGCCCACCGTAAGAATCGGCAGGAAGAAGAATAACAGGATGATAATACCCAGCGGTTTGGGCATCCAGTTATAAAAAGGATAATTTTTAGGATATGAGGGCATTGGGTCAGTAATAAGAGTCAGTAATAAGTTTGAGGCAGGTGGCAATGGATAGCTAGAGCTTGGCTTTAACCACCACCATCATACCGGCCACAAGCCGTTCGTTATCTTCTTCGGGCAAACCGGTAAAATCAATACGAACAGGAATACGCTGTTGTATCTTCACAAAATTTCCCGCCGAGTTATCTGTCGGTACCAACGAATATTTGGAGCCCGTAGCCCCCGAAATAGAGGTCACTCTTCCCGTAAACTCTTTATCGCCAATAGCGTCTACCGTGACGGATACTTCCTGCCCGACATGCAGATTCTCGATTTGCGTCTCCTTATAATTAGCCACAATCCATTTTTGAGTATTGGGAAGAATATAGGTAACCGTCTGTCCTGCCGAGATAAATTGTCCTTCTTCGAGCGAACGGCGACCGAGCTTACCGTCACAGGGAGCCACTACAACCGTATAGGAAAGATTCAGGCGCGCCATTTCGAGTGCCGCCGTTGCCCGTTGAATAGCAGCTTCGGAACTCACACGGCGATAAGAAACCTCATCCACACCGGAGAGTGCCGCCTTTTTCTGTCTTTGCACGGCTTCCAGTTTCTTGCGTGTAGCCTCATAATCCGTGACTATCTGTTCAAGCTGAATAGGAGTGGCGGCATTCCGTTTCACCAGATTCTCATATCGTTTCCGGTCTTTCTCCAGTTTAGCCAGACGTACTTCAATCTCGGCAATAGAGGCGTCATAGACGGATGCGGTGGTCTGCGTGGTGTTCAGTGTGGCATTAATAACCGTGGCACCGGCTTGCGCATCTTTCAGTGCAGCTTCGGCTTCCATTACCCGGATTTTATACTCACGGTCGTCGAGCACCATTAAAGTATCCCCTTTATGCACTTCCTGATGTTCGGTAAAGTAAATCTTATCAATATATCCCGATGCACGCAAGTTGATAGGCGATACATATTGCTCTATCTGCGCGTCGTTACTGGTTTCTGTCTGGCTATAATTCAGAAAAAGACAAACCACTTCGATTACTCCCCAGACAATAATAGCCACTCCCAAAAGGCTGACTGCGATCTGCCAACGGCGAAGTTTTTTCATCTTCTTCGCTTTCTCCTGGTGAGCTGCGGAAGGAATATTGTTTTCCATTGTTTCCATATTATATAATTCGATTGTTAGTTGCGTGTTATTTGACGATTGATTCTATCTGCCCGGTCAGTTTGAGCAACATCAGGTTGGTGACCCGATAGTTATAATGCGCGCTGATATAGTTGTTCTGCGCTTCGCTCATCTGCATTTCATCTTGCAGCACTTCGGTCATTGAAGCGATCCCTTCCCGATAGCGGTCGGACGTGACGGCATATACGTCTTCAGCCAGTAAATAGTTGTCTTTCTGCTTCTTAAAGTTACGCTGGTTATTCATCAGGTCGTTTACCGCATTCAGATATTGCGTTTGCAGGTTCTTCCGGGCATCTTCCCACGCCAGTTTGCTATTCTCAATGTCAATCATCGCTTTCCTTATTTTATAGGTCTTATCCAGTCCGTCGAAAATTGGAACACGCAAGGTCAGCCCCAGCCCGTAGGAGCGAAACCAGTGGTTGGACGGGCCGGAGTGGAACCAATGGTAGCCTTTATCAGTGTAGGCGGCATATCTCCAACTGCCTGTCAGGCTAAGAGAAGGAATATATCCGTTGCTGACCATCCGCTTCTGCCGTTCCGCCAATTCTACCTGCGACTGTGTAAGTTGCAGTTCGTAGAGATTTTCCGACAAGCCGGTCAGGGCCACCGTAGTAATACTGTCGGTATTCACCGGCGTCAGGGCAAATTCCTTTTCGGCAGGATAATCCATTATATACTTCAGCATATTGAGTTGCTGCTTCATCATCGCCTGCGCATTGTCATATTGCACTTTCAGATTTTCGAGATTGATATTTACCCTTTTCAAATCCACTTCCATAGACATTCCGTTATCAAAGAAAGCCTGGGTAATATCCCTCAACTCTTCCAGGCGGATGATATTCGCCTTTATCAACATAATCTGTTCGGCTGTGACTTGTCCGAGATAGTACATCTTGCTGATTTGAAGAATAATATCCTCTCTTGCCTTACCATAAGACAAGCGGCTGATTTCTTCCATGATTTTGGCAATGGACATGGAAGTATAAAGAGTCTGGTTGAAAAGCGGCATTTGCATTTCCAGTCCCGCATTAGCGGAATGTTGCAACGTCCGGGTTATATTATAGGGAACACCATAAGAGGAGCCGTCCGTTACAGATACCGGCGGATCAAAATTATTGTTGTAACCGGCGGCGGCACTAATCTGAGGCAACAACCTCGCCCGGTTCTCAGACACGCCATATTTGCTTTTCTGTATTTCTTTGCGTTTGCTTTCCAACGACAGGTTGTTATCTATACCTATCCGAAGGCAGTCTTCCAATGTCAGGGTTTCTACTTCTTGTGTTCTTCCATTTACGAAGAAGAAACCTAAAAAGGTAAAAATGAACAGTAGTCTTTTCATAATAGATGTTCTATAATTGGCTACAAATTTAGTGGGTTACGGCATATGAAGGCTACCCATAATCCGACTCTTTATATTCATATTTTCCTTTTTCAATGAAGGGCGATTCAAAGGCGATTAGTTTCAAAATTGTTTCTCCGGATGAAACATTTAGTTTCTCGGTGTGGAACAGTTGGTTTCTCGGTGTGGAACGAATCGTTTCTCGGTGTGGAACACTTAGTTTCAAATAGGGTTGAAACTTTTTTGTCCCCGAACATACTATGTACGCTATAACACAAAGCAGAACAAGCGCTTTGATAGACAAAAAATAGTGCTTAGTCGATTTTATTTTTATCTGTCCCGTTATCTGCTTAGCTTTGAGTGATTAAAACAAATAAAAGTAAGAGAGATGAATAAGAAAATAAAACTGATAGGGCTTGCAGTCTGCCTGACATGTTGCGCAGGCTTAGCCAATGCACAAGAAGCCAACGATTCGCAAGAAAGGCATCAGCAGGAGAAGCGACTGCCGCGGGAAGTTCCGAATCCGGAAAAGATAGCGACACAAATGACCAGGCAGATGAAAGAATCGTTGCAACTGACTGATAAACAATATAAGAAGATATACAAGCTGAATCTAAAAGAACAAAAAGAGTTTTTCAAGTCCATGCAAAATTCCGGTGAACGACGCCCGCCAATGGGCGAACCCGGCATGCGGGGCGGACGTCCGCCGATGGGTGGCGGTGGCGAGCCACCGATGATGGGTGAAGGCGGTTTCCCCGGAAGAGCGGGTGGCGGTGCGATGATGAACAGGGAAAGCAGTTTTGCCGATTCACAAAAGAAAGCGGCAGAAGCCAAAGAGAAGAAAATAAAGAAGATTCTGAGTCCGGAGCAATATGAGAAATGGCAAACGGAACAAGCTACCGCCCGTAAAAAAGCTTCTCAAAGAAGAGCCCCTAAAGACGGTCATTCCAGTGTCAGCCCGGTCTTTGACGAAAAGAAACAATAGATATAAATACTTTAGCATGTTTCAATAACAACACAACAGCGTTTGTTTTTCATAATTTTTTAGTGAATGCAAAGCGGCTCTCTTCGTGAGGAAGAGAGCCGTCCTTATTTGATAAGACTACCTTATATATAAGGTAATCCACTTCCACTTCAGGTTATTCCACTTTGGGATTCTTAGCCATCTTGCGCCGTCCCATCCATAGCAAAACCATGACTCCAATGAGTAACAAAGCCAGTGCCGCATAAGCAATGCTTTCGGTGACATGAATGCTCTGCGGGTCGAACCACATTTCAATGGTATGTTCTCCGGCCGGTACGTTCATTGCACGCAAAATGTAGTCAGCACGGGCAATGTCTGCCGACTGCCCGTCAATAGTCGCCTGCCATCCCGGATAGTATATTTCAGAGAATACCACAACTCCGTCTTTAGCTGAAGAGGTCTTATAAACCAAGCGGTTCGGTTCGTAGCTAACCAAGCGGATAGTGGATAAGGAGTCCTTATATCCTTCTGACACACCTTTCAGTTGATCCTTGAATTTCGCATCTACTACGGCAGTCTCTGTCGGAAGAATATCATGCAAAGCATCAATTTCCTCGTTTGCATTGTTCACGTATTGCACTTTATCCACAAACCAGGCATTGCCGTAAGCATACGGATTTTGAACAGGGACAGGTTGTCCTTGTTCTCCGGCAGGGAAGATAAAGTATTTCGTGTTCAGCATATTCAGCACACGGAATTTGGAAGCATCTACACTGTCCATCTCACCGCCGGCAGTAGCCACAGCCTGATAAGTGGCCTGCATTTCAGGGGCGATATGATGGTCGATCATTTCCTGATAGCGACGCAGTTTGGCGGCATGGTAACCACCGACACTCTTATGCCAGTATGCCGTATTATTCTCATTAAACGTATTATTGGGGAAGCCTACGAAGTTCAACACACGGTAATCCAACGTAGTATCCTGAAGGATGATTTCATCCGCCTTTGTTTTAACAAATGCTTCCGCCTGTTTGGACTTCGGAACAAATTGTTCGTCATTCAAATAGCGTTTGTTGACTGTCCACATATCTATCAGACATAGAAGTGCGATACCCACCAAAGTAAAAGTGGCTTTCAACTTCTTCTGTTGATACAAGAATAAGAGGAAGCATCCCACAATGATAATGAAGAAGCTGCGCCATGCATCCGAAGAGATAATTGCTTCGCGCATTTCCGTCAGATTCGTCACAACCGGAGTAAGATGTTCTGCCGGAAGCCCTTGTTGCAAAGCAGCCATCTCTTGTGCCGTAACCAAACCGGAGAAGAAGGCACCCGGAGCAACAGCCAGAATCAACGCAACACCTGCTGTAAGCACCAAGGTTACAATTACTCCCGTACGGTTCTCTTTCAGTTTCAGGATTTCCGGCTTACTGAATATTTCCTTCAAAGCAAAAATCGCCAACAGAGGAATCGTAAATTCGGCAATCACCAAAATAGAAGATACGGCACGGAACTTATTATACATCGGGATATAATCTATGAAGAAATCCGTCAGTCCCATGAAATTCTTTCCCCAGGAAAGCAAAATCGAGAAAATGGTAGCTCCCAGCAATGCCCATTTGAGTGGCCCTTTCACGATAAAACAACCCAAGATAAACAGGAACATGACAAATGCGCCTACATATACCGGGCCGGCAGTCCACGGCTGGTCACCGAAATATTGCGGGAACTGCGAATAGATACTGCCATACATCGGGTTCGCCTTTGCCATAGCCGCTTCGCTCTGCGACATAGTAGCCGATGACGACCCGCCTTTCACATTCGGAACCAGTAAGGTCAATGTTTCGCCAATTCCGTAACTCCAGTTCGTAATATAATCACGATCCAATCCACTGCTTGTCTGGTTGGCGGCTGGTCCTTCCTGTTTCAACTCGCTTTTGCCACGCATCGTCTCTTTGCTATACTCATACGTGTGGTACAGGTTGGAGATATTGATACACACTCCCACTACGGCAGCCAATGCCAAAACCGCGCTGGCTTTGAAGAAATGCGGCAGTTCTTTCTTCTTATAAGCATCTTCGAAATAAGCCCCTACGATAAACAGGATGACAAACATGAAGTAATAGCTCATCTGAATGTGGTTGGACTGTATCTGAAGGGCGATAAACAAAGCCGTGACAATTCCCCCCAACAGGTATTTCTTCCGATAGGCCAGGACCACGCCCGCAATCGTAGGCGGTATATATGCCAGTGTCACAAATTTCCAGATATGTCCCGCAGGTATCAGTATAAAGAAGTAGGAAGAAAAAGCCCATATAACTCCGCCTAATCCCGCCAGCCATGCCGATATGCCGAATGCCCGCAAGAGGATATAGAATCCGAGCATCATAATAAAAGTCAGCACCACATAGTCAGGCAGGTAAAGCCGATAAACTTTTTCAACCCAGTTCAGGGGTTTCGTCGAGTCGTAACTCGGAGACATCTGATAGGTAGGCATACCGCCAAAGATGGCATTCGTCCAGCGCGTACGCTCTCCGGTGCGGTCACGATACTCTTTCGATTCCTGTCCGGCACCTACTCCGGCTACGGAGTCATGCTGAAACAAAATACGGCCCTCAATGTCAGCCGGAAAGAAGTAAGCAAAAGACAGAATTATAAAAGCCAGAATGGCAATTAAGTCGGGAAGGAGTTTCTTCATATAATTAAGAATTGAGAATTGAGAATTGATAACTGGAAATTGAGAACCACCACACTTCATACCGCGCAGCTAATTCTCAATTCTCAATTTTCAATTCTCAATTTAATTAATATCTATAATGGTCGGCCTTATAAGGTCCGTCTACAGATACACCTATATAAGCAGCCTGTTCAGGAGTCAACTTGGTCAGTTTCACGCCAATCTTTTCGAGATGCAGGCGGGCAACTTCTTCGTCCAGATGCTTCGGCAAACGATATACATCGACTTCATATTTCTTGTTGAACAGCTCAATCTGAGCCAATGTCTGGTTTGTAAACGAGTTACTCATAACGAATGACGGATGTCCCGTTGCGCAACCAAGGTTTACAAGACGACCGTCAGCAAGCAGGATGATACTGTGTCCATCCGGGAAATAATAGCGGTCTACCTGTGGCTTGATGTTCACACATTTGATACCCGGATAATGCTTCAAGGCGTCTACCTGGATTTCATTATCGAAGTGACCGATGTTACAAACAATAGCCTGGTCTTTCATTTTCTCCATATGGTCGATACGGATAATGTCAATATTACCGGTGGTAGTCACGAAAATGTTACCTTCAGCACAAGCATCTTCCATAGTTACCACTTCAAAGCCTTCCATAGCAGCCTGCAATGCACAGATAGGGTCTACTTCCGTCACCAATACACGTGCTCCGTAAGAGCGCATGGAGTGGGAACAACCTTTACCCACATCGCCATAGCCACATACAACTACGACTTTTCCGGCAATCATCACGTCCGTCGCACGCTTGATACCGTCGGCCAATGATTCACGGCAGCCATACAGGTTGTCAAACTTGGATTTCGTCACCGAGTCGTTTACATTGAATGCCGGGAACAGCAGTTTGCCTTCTTCCTGCATCTGATACAAACGGTGTACGCCTGTCGTTGTCTCTTCAGATACACCACGCATTTCTTCAGCGACACGATGCCAGCGGGTATTATCTTCTGCCAATACTTTCTTCAGGATGGCATTCAGTTCGATTTCATCTTCAGCATGTACTTCCTTGTCTAATACAGCCGCGTTATTCTCTGCGTCATAACCTACGTGAATCATCATCGTAGCGTCACCGCCATCGTCCACAATCACATTCGGGCCTTTACCATCAGCAAAGCTCAATGCCTGCAAAGTACACCACCAGTAATCGGCAAGCGTTTCACCCTTCCATGCAAACACAGGTACGCCTGAAGCAGCAATGGCAGCAGCAGCATGATCCTGCGTTGAATATATATTACAAGAGCACCAGCGGACTTCAGCTCCTAAAGCTACCAATGTTTCAATCAACACGGCTGTTTGAATAGTCATGTGCAACGAGCCCATAATGCGGGCACCCTTTAACGGTTTGGATTCTCCATACTTTTCGCGAAGAGCCATCAGGCCGGGCATTTCTTTTTCTGCCAAATCGATTTCCT
>PPYF01672657.1_pt1 | contig 10964 bp, 6 predicted proteins | sample 1559871 | NCBI WGS metagenome assembly PPYF01 (sample SAMN08240021, study PRJNA423297) | Human gut metagenome, whole genome shotgun sequencing project.
GGTGAAGTGCAGGGAGTCTGCATATATCCTTTGTCACCTTGTGCGTCCGGAGTCAGCCATGATTCGAAAATCATGTTCTTGTCATCCAGGTTGAGGTGCATGCAGGCATAGTCTATCAAAGCTGCTTCGTGCAGATTGATGTACAGACCGTCGTCTGTTTTCATCATCAGGGCAGTTTGTACACCGGTGGGGCTGAATGCGGTTTGCGAGGAGTTCTCCGTATAAGCCTTTGAAAACAATCCTCTGATTTCCGACAGGCGGGAAACGGTATAGTCATATTCCTGTGTGTCATAATCTCCCGGAATCCAGTAAGCGGTGTGGTCACCTGCCATGGCAAATTGTGAATGTTCTTCTTTGATCACGAAATAGTTCAAGTTCTTCTGCTGCGGAAATTCATAGCGGAAACCCAGACCGTCGTTGAACAGGCGGAAACGGATGATTATAAATCTGTCATTGGCAGGCTGGTTCAATGTGACCGCCAATTCATTATAATGGTTACGGATTTCTTTTTCTTCTCCCCATACCGGCTGCCATGTTTCATCGTTGGTAGATGTCCGGACATCCTTTATCTCGAAACCGTTATAAAGGTTTGTCTTGATGTCCAGTTTGTCTATGTCTTTTTTATCAGTCCATTCGAAGTCGGTTTTGGCGTTTGCGTCTTCTTTTTTTAATTCCAACCCCAATTTACTGGGTTTGATAACTTCCTTTTGTTTATAGGTCAGTTCATACGTGGGAGTGCCCTGACCATCTAGAGTAAATGTCATCTCCAGATTACCATCCGGAGAGTTCAGTTTTTGTTGTGCATTTGCAATGAATGAGATACAGAGAAATGCGATAAGTGAAAGATTCTTTTTTAAATTCATAATATGTACTGGTATTAAATTATAAGCTTTTACTGGTTGTTTTAAAATTCTAAAACTAGCATTTCACGCCCCGGAAGTGTTAGGTTTTTATTCAAGTCGATATTTTGATCCGTTAAAACATCATGGGCTGATGTTGTTGGAAGTACTTCTTTGTATGGAGTCAGGTTTATGGTTTGCGTTTTGTCTGTTCCATTCATGAGAACCGTTATCGATTTGTTTCCGTATTTTCGTTCATAAACGTAAATCCCTTTGTTGGGAGCGAAGTGTTTCAATCTGCCTTTGGCTATGACTTCATTCCCTTTTCTCCATTGGAGTAATTTCTGCATATAAGTAAAGGCTTCATTTTGCTGCGGAGTACGGTTAGCCTCATTGAAACAGTTGCGTGGGTCATTTTTCCAACCTCCGGGGAAATCACAACGTAACAGACCGTCGCCATTGGCTTTATCTGCAGCCATCAGAATTTCTGTCCCATAATAAATCTGGGGAATGCCACGTGTGGTCAGCAGGAATACAAGTGCTTGTTTGTAGCGGTCAATATTTTGCGTGGCTTCTTCATTTAAATAAAAGCGTGAAGTATCATGGTTATCAAGGAAAACGAGCAGATTCATCGGATCTGCATATACCAAATCCTGAGTAAGATAATCGTAAAGACGATATAATCCGCCGTTCCAGTCAGTTGTTTCTTCGTCAAAGGCTTTGTTCATTTGTTCCATCAGCGGGAAATCCATCACGGTACGGAGATTGGAGTTTCTGGGAGCAGCCAGTCTGCTGTCTTTCTGCCAGAAAGAAACCAGCACATTACTGTTCAACCAAGTTTCACCTACTATGTTGAAATCAGGGTACTCATCGGTCACGGCTTTACACCATTCTGACATCATGTCGAAATCTGCGTAAGGATGTGTGTCTTGACGGATGCCGTTAATCCCTGCATATTCTATCCACCAGATACTGCTTTGGATCAAATAGCGGGCTACATGGCGGTTGCGTTGGTTCAAGTCGGGCATTGATTCTGTAAACCATCCGTCTACGGCTATCTTGCGTTCATAATCAGAAGCGTGGATATCCTGTACACTCGCTGTTTTATAAGAAGTTTGTGTGTAGTTTCCTTTAAAATTGAACCAGTCTTTGGAAGGCATATCTTTGAAAAGATAGTTTTCGCTGCCACAATGGTTGAAAATCATGTCCATAACAACTTTCATTCCTTTGCTGTGTGCTTGTTCTACCAGCTTGCAGAATTCTTCATTGCTACCTAATCTGCGGTCTACTTGATAATAATCGGTAATGGCATAGCCATGATAGGATCCTTCTTTCATGTCATTTTCCTGTATGGGGTTCAGCCAGATTGCCGTAACTCCCAAGTTGGAGAGATAATCCAGATTATTTTCAATACCTGCGAGGTCGCCCCCGTGACGGGCGAACGGATCGTTACGGTCTACCTTTGCTTCCAACATTTCCGGTACGACATCGTTCGAGGGATTTCCGTTGGCGAAGCGGTCTGGCATAATCAGATATAATACGTCACCCGAGTTGAAGCCTTCCACGTTGGAAGCATCTGCCTTACGCTGTTTTATTTCATATGGCACAACAGTTTGCTTTTTACCTTGTTTCAGTGTAATATGAAAAGTCTGCGGAGTAGCTTCCGATAAATCCATATATAAGATTAAGTAATTGGGATTTTCTTGTTTCACAACATCTTTCAGAAGAATGTCTTTAGAAGAGATGCTTACATCACTGGAGGAAATATTGTCGCCATACAGTAGGATCTGTAGTTCGGGATTCTTCATATCCGCCCACCAGAAGGTTGGGGCTACTTTTTTAATTATGGCTGCGGACACTGTGTGTTGCAAACCGAATAACGCGAGTAATGCCATAAGTGCGAATGTTCTTTTCATAATATATAGAAATTAGTGTTTATATCTTCATTTCATTTGGATGTTGCAAATGTAGGAGTGGAATAGCTGAGATTTGAGTACTAGAATAAAAATATAAATGTTTTATAGATTCAACTTATTGATAATTAGGCGCATTTGTCTTTGCTGTATTGCTGAAAATATAAACGTCAATGAAAATATTTTCGTTGAAAAACTTTATTCTAATTACTTATATTTATATATTTGTGAATCTATAATAAGTATATAAGATGAAGAATGTAACCTATTTCTTTATATTGTTTTTGTTGACTTTGACAACTCCTTTGTTTGCTGATAAAAACAGCAATGAAGAAGTGTTGAAAAGGTTGGATCGGGTCATAGATAATAAGACCGCTTGTCATGTACAGAAGGAAAAAGAGATTGTGGATTTAAAGCAACGTCTTCACCGTTCTAAAGATAATAGGGAGAAATATGAACTTTGCGGTTCTTTGTTTAACGCTTATCTGCATTATCAAGCTGATTCCGCATTGTATTATATTAATGGAAAAATGAATTTGTTGCCTCTGTTGAATCATCCGGAGTTAAAGAATGAGATTGTCATTAACCGTGCCGAGGTGATGGGGGTGATGGGAATGTATAACGAGGCTTTGGAACAATTGGAGCGGGTAGACCCGTTGGAATTGGAACGGGAGACTTTGGCTTATTATTACCGGACCTATCGGGCTTATTATGGTTGGGTGGCCGATTATACCACCAATGATGCCGAAAAAGTGAAATATTTGAAAAAGACCGATGCTTACAGGGATTCTATTCTTATTGCTACTGATCCTTGTGTGGACAGGAGCATTGTATGGGCCGAGAAAAAGATTATTAATGGCAGGGTGGATTCTGCTTTGGTTATATTGTCGGACCTATTGAAAGAAACGCCGGATGAACGGCAAAAAGGGTATATTTATTATACTTTATCCGAGGCTTACGATATGCGGGGAGATATTCAGAAAGAAATTTATTATCTGGCCTTGACCGCTATTACAGATTTGAAATCGTCTATTCGTGAATATGCATCCTTACAGAAATTGGCTCAACTGATGTATGAGGTAGGTGATTTGGATCGTGCTTATAAGTATTTGAATTGTTCAATGGAGGATGCGGTAGCTTGTAATGCCCGTTTGCGGTTTATTGAGGTAACGCAGTTCTTTCCTATTATTGATAAAGCATATAAATTGAAAGAAGAAAAAGAGAGGCAGATTTCCCGTACTCTTTTAATCAGTGTCAGTTTGCTTTCTTTATTTTTGCTTGCTGCTATTTTTTATCTGTACCGATGGATGAAGAAATTATCAGTGATGCGCCGTAATCTGAGTCTGGCTAATCAGCAGATGCAGGAAGTAAATGCTGAGTTGGCACAGACGGGGAAGATCAAGGAAGTATACATTGCCCGTTATTTGGACAGATGTGTGATTTATCTGGACAAGTTGGAGTTTTATCGTCGTTCTTTGGCGAAACTGGCAATGGCCTCCCGTATAGACGATTTGTTTAAAGCGATTAAATCCGAGCAGTTCATACGAGATGAACGGAAGGATTTTTATAATGAGTTTGATAAGTCTTTCCTGGAGTTATTTCCTCATTTCATTACTTCTTTTAATGAGTTATTGGTAGAGGAAGGAAGAATATATCCCAAATCGGGCGAGTTGCTGACTACGGAATTGCGTATATTTGCTTTGATCCGTCTGGGAGTGACTGATAGTAATCGGATTGCCCATTTCTTGGGGTATTCTTTGGCAACGATTTATAATTATCGCAGCAAGATGCGTAATAAGGCGATAGGAAACAAGGAAACTTTTGAACAGGAAGTGATGAACTTGTAGAGATATGATTACAATAATACCAGCAAATGTAATATAAGTGTATTCACTGTTATTCCGTGCTTCAGTAAGTATTAGCTCTAACCTTGGGAGTTTGGTCGTATTTATTCTAAATGTGGCAAAATGTAATTGTTCCCCAAACGGATAGCATTACTTGTCCAATAACACAATTGATTTTAGAAGATGGATAAGTCCCGCCTTGGACATTGAGGATAGGCAAGTCGAATATCTTTTCAGTTAACTTGGTCTCGAAACTTTCTAATTGTTGAAATTGGAAAGCACCTATTTTGTCCTCGTTATTATTATTTTCTATTTTGTTCAGGTACTTGTCATTTTCTTCATAAACAGCAATGGCAACTTCATAAATTTCAAACCATGTCTTTGAATCTTCGACCATTAAATTCATAAAACAGAGAGTACAGTACCTATGTGAGAGATAAAAATAGCACCACAACTAGTAAACTTCCAATAAGTGTTCAGCGTATCTTCGGAGATGTTTTGGTAGAAAATAGTAACATTGATAGCATATCTATACAGGTAGATAACCATAGGCTGAAAGACAAAATACTATAAATGTAATAGGAGAGATAGAGTATTGCCATAGGTGGCTTATTTCAATATTGCGGCAATGTCGGTAGGTGCGATAAATATCTTTGGAAATCAATGGAGTGGATTCTGTAAATACGACCTCATTTGTCATTTTGATTTCTTTAGGAACGGTTTTTGTCATCGAATCGCTGATGCTATTGAATGCCTGATAAAAATTATTGGACATAGTACTGATTGTTTGGCATAAATAAAAAAGCAGAGAGAGAATGAGAGTTGAATAACTCAAAATAATTCTCTCTCTGCTTGGGAGTAGTTCTACAGAGAGGAGGATATTAAATCCTTATCTCTGTGTGTTTAGACTTTGATTACTGTGCCGGATAGGGAGTCAGGTTTACAGTAATGGTGTCTTCTACTTTTTCATTTGTTGAAGTAGTGATAGTCAATTTCACTTTGACTGGGGTTGCTACAGATACTTTGTTTGCATCACCAGCATTTGCTGTAAGTTTAATATCTTTACCGTTTATATTTGCTGTCAAATATTGGGTATATTTAGCTTCGACTTCGCAAACTACATTTTGAATATCATCTTGTGTTCCAGAAATGTTATCTACACGGTAATAGATGTTCTTGTCATTCTTATCAGCAGCTTTACCATATTTCACAGTTACTATGTTACCACTACCAGAGATGATAGAAATACCAGCAGGCATAACTGTTGTATAGTTTTTGCTTTCAGCAAACATAACTTTGAAGTCAGCAATCGGGAACTGTACGCCTGCATAGGTAACCTTACCACCTGTTAACGTATAAGCCTTGTTAGTTTCCCCTTTTTCAGTTAATGTGATAGTACCGTTGTCACTAACAGCAATCTTGTCAGCATCATCTTCAATAGCTTTGTATCCACTTACAGTTCCAGCAGAGAAAATGTTGGCTTTAGTGATTTCACTAGCATAAACTGTTACAATCTTATTCAAATAGTATGACGGGTTAAATGTATAAGCTGCTGCCAATGTTGCATCGCTTGGCTTTTCAATAGTGAACGGCAAGTTAATAACAGCAATTGTTCTGAAATAATTGAGTGTTCCAATTTTAACAGCTGCAACAACATTTACCTTAGCTGTAAACTCACCACCATTTTCAATGATTTTGGCTAATTGACTACCGTAATTTGTGTTGAAGTTAACTTTGATACCTGCTATTTGGGCTGCTTCAGTTGTTGTTTTACCTTCAGAGTCAACAGTAGCGATATTCTTAACAAGATCGGTTAGATTTTCAGTTTCTATCTTGCCTGTTTCAGCATTTTCATATACCCATTCTACTTGGGGTTCAAGTACCATTTCTTGATATTCAGCATTCCAAACGACACGTTTGTCTGCACCCATGGCATCGAAGTAGGGCTTTAAGTCAGAGATAAATGCTTGTTCAGCAGTTTCAGTCACTTCTGTTACAACATGCTTCTTGCTTACGATAGAAGTAATTTCTTCTGCATCAGGAGTTTTTTCATTAAAGTTCAAGGTTACATTGTCAGATTTAACCTTACCGAAAACATTCATATAATGAACTGTAAAGTAAACATTTCCTGCAGCCTTGTCATTAAGATTGATAGTCATACCATCGAATGATACGCCATAACGGATAGAGTCTGCTTTTGCTTGAGCATTATCAGCCATTGTGATGTATGAATCGAATAGTTGACCTGCCCATTTTTTTTCAGGGACAATTGTTACAGATTCACCTGGCTTAGCATCCACGTATGATGTGAGATAAGTATCACCTTGCTCATTAATCTGGTATTTACCGAATGGAATATTAACATCTTGGGCATCCACCAAACTAAAATTAAAATCACCATTGAATGGAGAGTAAACATTTTCGTTAACAACCAATGACGCTACAGCATTGCTATTGCCGTATGATTCAACTATTTCATCATTAACAGTAATACCTTCTACAGGAATTTCATACAATCCGGTTGTAGAAGCTGCTCTGCTGCTGCTTAATACTCCACTAAAAGGAACTACTTTTCCTAATTTGATAGGCAGTTCTTCACCTTTAGAGTTTACAGCCTTAACGGTTTTTCCTGATTAATCGTAAGAAACCGGGGATATCTGAACTATAATAGAACTGGTAGATTGTCCTACCATATATTCACCTTTGGCAGGTTTTTCTTTAGAACCACCTTCCCATTTCGGCCATGCTGTTCCTTCTTTAGCAATGCTATAAGCAATATTGAAATTGTTTTCCAATACAGTAATCTGAGCCAATCCTTCGTTCAAGGGCAGACGAACAGATTTTTCATTCTTACCGTCTTTGTCACAAACAACCATGATAACGTAGTTGTTAGGATCAGTAGGATCAGCGTAGTAGTAAGGAACATTTGTTGCAGGAGTAGCGCCGGCAAATTCTTCAAATTCTGTACCGTTCCACAAATACCACTTGCCGTTTTCCTTTTTCACTTCAGGTTGAGCATCCTTGCCCGGTTCACCCTGTGCGCCGTCCTGGCCTACAGCTTTAACGGTAGTCTTCTCACCGTTGCATACCCAAAAACCATCTTCCGAGATAGTCCATTCTGTACCTGCAGCACCTGCTTCACCGTCCTTACCGTTGGTAATGGTGTAGCTGCTACCGTCATTGAAAGCAACAGTGAAACCGCCTGTGGCAGGAGTTACAGAAGTAATCCAGTTGGCAGCATTGATTTTTGCTTCCAGGTCTTTGATTTGACCTTCAACGCCATCCACGCGCGAAGTCAGCTCGTCAATGTCATCATCGTAGTCTTTACAAGACACAAATGTTCCTGTTGACGAAACCATTAAGGCTCCGAACAGGATTGCACTTAAAAACTTTTTGTTCATAATAGAAAAACCGTATTCCACTCGGTAAGTGTTTACTAGTTCTTTCAGGTTGCAGCCGAAATAGCGGTTCACCACATTACTTAAATAAGTCTGGTTTGTCTCCAGCATCGCACTCAGTGTCTTCAGCGAAAGAGAGGAATCGAGGAATACTTGACGCACTTCCATCAGGTATAATATACCTTTATATATAAGAGCATCTATCCGGCGGACGTCCGTCCGCAACGCAAACTCCTTCTCCCATCGGCGAGAGGCGGCACGATAGAGCAAAGTCTTTTGGCGCACCGAAGTGTAGCGGGTCTTTTTACGTCGCAGAAACAGGTATTCCATTCAATTCTTTTTTCGTTTTTTTATTTGCTTATTTTGTCGATCTCTTAGTAAGAGATCGACAAAATAGATGTAATATGCATAAAATCAAATAATTAAATCAATGAGAAGTGAGCTGTTGAGAGAAAGATTAAATAAGAAAAAAGGCTTTTTTTTGCTTTAGATCGTATTTTTTTAATGAAAAGTGTATTAGTTATCAAAACTTTCCTTATTTTTGCACGAGAATTATATATCTCTTACTAAGAGATATATAAAAACCTATCTTGTATTTTGTAGTCTAAACAGGTAAAAATCAATTATTTATCTCTTCGTTTTATTATATACTTGGGTGCAGAATGTAACTCATGTGTCAGAAATGAGTACCGCTTTGTACTTTATTATATGGCGTCTGATTTTTTCTATCGGCATCCAGAATTCATGGAGAAGTTGGAATAATGCTGGACGGAATGAAGATGAATGTGTCAAAACCAAAATGACAGCTTTGAAAAGTTGCAGATAGTAATTATAACGCGTAAAAGGGTCGTATCAAACTCTGTATTGAGTAATGATACGATCCTTTCTTTAGTTTTTTAGGATGCTCAAATTTCAGATTATAAGTTCATGTTTTCAAAAACAAAGTTTTGACACCGCGGAGTGAATTTCAGTTTCGGGAAACAGAACATTGAACGGTGGTGATGGAATGAGCATATATTACTTTCGGGAAACGCTTTACCTCTCTTTGATAATACTTACACAGCCGGCACCGATAATCAGGAAGTACGTAGGCAAGTTTGCGGTTCTGAATCATCGGGATGATCGTTGCCCAAATAACGGAACCAATGGCTTGGACAGCAAATAAGATCCCGACCCAATCTCCCGCTGTCTGGTATTGTGCGGATTGTGTATCCAGTACCACTCTGGAAACACCGTTTGTCATGGTTGTTATGACCGGTGTGTCGAACACATTCAAAGCAACTGTTCCATTGGTGTAAGTCCACATGAACATGAAGGCTGCCCAGCAGAAAAATTGTACCAGTCCTACTGTCCAAAAGGCTTTGGGAGCCTTGACCAGCAATTTGAACATATTTGTCTTTTCTTTTTTGCTTTCATGGGTGATGCCATGATATGCTGCATATTCTTCGGGAGGAAATTCCTTTACTTTGGCCGAAGTATAGATCACGCATAGAATCAGTATCAATGCGCCGATGTAGAAAGAATAGATGACAGAGTCGGGAATAATACCTTTGGGAGCAATATTACTGATGCCGATGGCGGCAAAAATAAACGGGAAAAGATATCCTGCCAGACTGCCGGCATTACAGAGAAAACTCTGAATGGAGTAAGCCAGTCCTTTTTGTTTTTCATTCACCATATCGCCCACCATCATCTTGAAGGGCTGCATGGCCATATTGATAGAGGTATCAAGGAACATCAGTGATATCAGACCGAATACCATAGCTGCACTGACTGTCATTCCGAAACTACCTGCATTAGGGAGCAGGCACATGACGCAGACAGCAACCAGAGCTCCTGCAAACAGATAGGGGATACGCCGTCCGAAACGCGTCCAAGTGCGGTCACTCAGTGCGCCTATGATGGGTTGGACGATGATTCCTGCCAGCGGAGGTAATATCCAAAAATAGCTTAAACTGTGTGGGTCTGCTCCCAAAGTGGAAAAGATACGGCTGATATTCGCGCTTTGCAAAGCGTAGGCTATCTGCACGCCAAAGAATCCGAAACTAATATGCGGCAGGTCTGTTCATAATCTTCTTCCCACCATCCCCGCAGAGTAGACATGTCATGAGTGGAAATAGTACAGACCGAGCGGTACGGATATTCCCACACGTGACCGAACTCGTGTTTGGGATTCTTGGGCATACGTTGGATTTCCAGGCTGAGTATTTGCAACTGGTCCATTACCCAAGGCACACAGTCGGGAACCATTCCTAAATCCTCTCCGCACACCAGCATAGAAGTGGCTTGTGTCAGGATAGGCAGCTTTTTCATCGCTTCCTGATACCAGAACTGGTTATGGCGTTGGTAATAATAATGATTATACAGACGGTTGAAAGCGTCTTTCTCCTTCCAGTCGAGGCGCCCGAAGATGAAATCATTCTGAACGGCAATTCTTGGATGATACATGGAGGGGTGCTTGCGGTCGGGAACAAATAATACATTGCTTATCAAGGCATATACTCCCTCGCGTATATGGATACTTTCTTCATCTTTCTTATCGGAGAAATAAGCCTCCACTTTGCGTTGGGTATCATATTCCGGGCGCATTTCATAAATGTCATCGTGAGCATGTTGTACGAATGTTTCTTTTACAAAGGCAGCTTTGTCACCAAACATCTTGTTTAGCATCTCTTCGTTGATGAACGGTTTGGTCATGAAGTCCTTTTGGAACGGCAGCCCGTAACTTTGAATTTCGTCTACACTCATAGGCAATGCCGGTACAAACTGTCCCAGCAAACCATGTACCGAATGAGATGGGATTTCCCAGATACGGAAGAAACCAAGAATATGGTCTATGCGGTAAGCTGTGAAATACTCTGCCATTTTGCGGAAACGCTTCTGCCACCATTGGTAGTTGTCTTGTTCCATTACCTCCCAATTATAGGTGGGAAAGCCCCAGTTCTGTCCGTTCACGGAGAATGCGTCGGG
>PPYF01029175.1_pt1 | contig 10963 bp, 10 predicted proteins | sample 1559871 | NCBI WGS metagenome assembly PPYF01 (sample SAMN08240021, study PRJNA423297) | Human gut metagenome, whole genome shotgun sequencing project.
TATTCGAGGTTGTCTGTGCAAAGATAACAACTATCGACTATTTTTCTGCCATGCAGTGTCTACTTTTTATGGAGCAACATACACTATTATACTCCAACCTAATATTTTTGTCAATAATGAAATATTTTATATCTTTGCGTGTTATTCTAAGTATATGAATATCGCAACGACATACAAGCTGGCAAATGCCTATATCACATCCAATCCGGTACCTGTCAAGGAATCGGTGATGTGGTCGCGTCTTCGCCAGGGAAAAAAGAAAAATTTGTTTGCGTCTGTCCGTAGGGGTGTATATATGCCTGTGGAGATTGACAACAAATTTATCATAGGATGTAATGCCGTACAGGATGGTGTTCTCGCATATCATTCTGCGTTGGAATATTATCTTCTGCAAACACAAGAGTTTAATGAGATGTATATCCACTCTACGCAGAATTTTCGTCCTTTTGAGTATCTTGGAGAAACTTATTCTTATAAGAAGCTCAAATTTCTTAATAATGTTGTCGAAATAAATGACAGTAGCGGTTATGCGTTAAGGGTTACATCAATTTCGCAGACACTGGTGGATTGTATGTATAATATCAATCTTGCCGGCGGAATTGAGGAGCTTATGTATGCGTTGGCGGAATGTCCGGCAGATGGCATAGTTGAAGAAGAATTACTGCACTGTCTTGAATTATATGATAACAAAAGCCTGTGGCAACGTGCCGGATTTCTGTTTTCGATGTTCCGAAAGAAACTACATTTGTCAGATGATTTCTTTAGGAAATGCAAAACGGCTATGGGTAACAATCAGAGTTACATAATAAATCCGTATTTTTGCAATAGTTTTGACAAAGAGTGGAATCTTTGTATCCCTGACAATCTTCAAACACAGATAAAAGTTTTAACAACTTGAATAGATTAATTCACTGACAATAACTGTAACTTGTGACAGTTATTGTCAGTGATAAATATTACGTTTGACTTTGAAATATTCTATGTTATCCAATTATCACAACAAAGTAAATTTGTTAGGTTCTCCTGATAAAATATTTTAGACTTGTTCAATTTTATTTTGCCTTTCCACTCTGAACGATTAAACCCACTATCGTCCAATAAACTCAAATAATTTAGGCAATTTGCTGTAAGATTCGCCTTCAGTACCGATGGCATTAGCATTATCAAGTGCGGTATTGAGACGATTATCAGCTAACAAGGCAGAAACCCAAGTTTCTTTTGAAAGAAAAGACAGGTGTTTGCTAAAATCTGGTATGAATCGTCGTAACACGGTAATTACGTCGTCCGATGTTGCGAAATAACGATTGGTATTCAAATAGTGAAGCAAAAACCAGAATTCAATCGAAGGCATACTGTCGCACAAAATCACAGACGGATTTTTGGCATATTTGCGACGCATATCGTCATACTTTATCTTTTCTGCCGGTCGTGTGCGTGTTACGTCCGCATCGAACACGCATACGGCAATACCATTATCCGCAAGCACTCGATCTATCTGTTTTTGCATTTCGTCGAATGTCTGCTCAGTAAAATTACGAGGCTTGCAGACGTAGTTATATCCACGCAACCGTTTCAAATGAGTGAAATAGTAACGCTCGGTAGCTCCTTCCCCGATGATCGTAATCATCGGATTCTTGAGTTCTCGCTCCTTTATTCTTCGTGCCATGACAGAATTTTATAACACATTAGGTAATGCTCCGAACTGCCCGTTCATATAGGCACGATGGATAGAGGAAAGCTTGTTCAACCCTTTGAAATCGGCGAGAGAGAACAATGCGGTATTAGTTGCGACTGATTGTCAGGCGTGTTTATGAATTTGGCGAGTATATACTCCATGAGATTCGGGTGCATCGAAGCCTCAATTTCATCGACACATAGAAAAGCCTGTCGTTTCAGTTGTGTATATATGAGCGATTCCAGTTCAACCATACGTTTGGTACCTGTACTTTGGCAGGCTTCCGGCATAACATAGTCTTCCGCTCCTGTTTCATTCTGCACGGTATGTCCGAATAATGCCGCCATTTTCTGTATCTTGATATCCGAGATGTTGAAATCAGCCTCTTTTGCGAACTGCATCAGATATTCCCGAAAATCCTCACTGTCGGCAATATGTTTTTTTGCTTCTTGCGATAACGAAGACAGAGTGCCGCTTTGCAAGGGTAACATCCGCGTATCAATCCAACGGCGCATATTATCAAGATAAGGAACCGCAATATTAACTTTTTTAAGAACCGCAAGCACAGACATATTACGCAGGCAGTTCATCGACATCACTTCTATCTCGGCCTGTGAAAGTTTGGCTACTGCCGGATTAAAGTTCAGCTTTGAAACACCATCCACATCCTCACGACAAAATACTTTTGTCGGGCGATTGGAAAGATAGACAAAAAGAACCTCTCGGCAGACTTTCTCCGGATTCACTGTGAGCTGATACCAGTAACGGATACCGTCAACATAAAATTTCACTTCAAATTCCGTGTCGAATGACAGCGCATCTTTTCTCATAAGGAAAGGTTGCACGTCAGTTCCGTCATTATTGGTCGCAGGAATGTTGTTCCAGAATGTGCGCAGAAATTCAATCGCGTCCAGCAGATTGGATTTGCCGCTTGCATTTGCGCCCAATACTACCGCGAAACGGAGAAGCTGCACTCCGTCAGGCATAGTCACAACACTGTTGTATCTGTCCTCGCCGGATGGCTCAAAACTAAGCTCCGCTTCATCTCGGAATGATTTGAAATTTTTTATTTTCAGTTCTTGTATCATATTTGCTCTCTTATCTACCGCAAATTTAGCGAATTTAGCGGAGCTGACAAAATAAAATGCCGATATTTGCAATTTTAATTTTGGTATTAGCATTGATAGGGGTTAATATTGAGATTAAACTTGGAAAATTGGAGTATATAAGATGAGCAAAACCTTCATTTTTCAGATTTATTCAATCTATACGCAGCCAATATTGCGGGGCGGAGAAGTCAGTGACGCAATTTATAGGAAAAGTAACGAAACAATTAATGGTTATTTAACGCTGTTAATCGCTGAAAATCGGCGAATTATTTGTACCTTTGCAACTGTAAACGAAGAAGAACATTGAAATATCCGGGAGTGCAAGAAGGGGCATATCTCGATTTTCAGAAAGTCATCTCGTTGAAACCCAAGGAAATACCGCCTGAGTACACAACCCCAGGCGGATCACCAAGAAGTCCGAACTTCTACCGCAAAACGCTGAAAATCACTTGATTTCCAGCGTTTTTCATTTTGCCCTATCCGGCACAATACAGCGGTTTTCGGAGCATAAGCGTGAGTAATGCGTGAGTCACCCCAATCGTGAGGCAAATGACTCACGATTGAAAATTCAGCGAGTGAGTCGCCTGCCAATCAGCATCTTGCGGCGTTATGCCGTCAAGTTTGCGAAGGCTCAGGGTTCATGGCTCCACTTTTCGCCCCCACTTTCGGAGAATGGTCTTTGATTTTTAACTTCATTTAAGAATTAAATTTATAGATTTCTTTAGAACAAACGCAACGATAAAGTTGTATTATTAAAAGAATATGGCTATCTTTGCACTATGATTACGAAGGAACAAGTCGAGAAATTCTTAGAGGACTTTAGTCTGAAGGTCAAAATCTTTGGAATCCGTTTCCGTGATGATCGCCAAAAGAACCAAAACAGTCTCGTTGAGCTGGGCATAACTCCTAATCAACGAATGGAGGTTGTCATGAATTTGAACTGCTACGATTATTCCGAAGGTCCGATTGTGGATGCTTTGAATAATCAAGGTGAAATGTGGGTGTTCGGCAAAGATGTAAGAGGAAATGAGATCTATATCAAGATTACTCTTGGAAAGCCTAACTCTCATACGATTTGTATTTCGTTTCATAAAGCGGAGCATCCGATGTCTTACCCCTTAAAGAATGAACACAATGGACAATAACAAATTATTACCCGGAGAAAAATACTTTCAGGAAGTAAGAACAATAACTTTCCGAAAAGAGGAGTTTTCCTATATTCACACCGGAATTATTGATGAGGAAGGTGAAATGTGGACCACGACCGAAATGGATGAGGCAAACATATTTCAGGTATATAACCAATATCGTGTCAAGCATGGTATTCCTTTCCCTGACGAAATATCGGGAATAAGGGAACACTACGGTCTGTCGGCGGCAAAAATGGCTCAGATACTTGGGTTCGGCATAAACCAATACCGTATGTATGAAGATGGCGAGGTGCCGAGCGTATCAAATGCCCGGACAATCATCGCAGCCCGCGAAAAGGATATTTTTATGTCCTTTGTAGAAGCCTCAAAGTCTGAAATGAGTGAACAGGAATATCTACGGATTAAAAAGAAAGTAGAAGCGGCGGAAGGTGATTACATGCCAAGCGGACAGCCATCGGAATACACCGGATTCCGCTCAATGTCCTTGGATAAGATTGCAAATATCGTGCAGTTGATAATCGCCAATATAGGCTCGACTTTTGTCACCAAAATGAATAAGCTCCTGTTCTATGCTGATTTCATTCATTACAAGAAGCATGGATATGGAATAACCGGCATTACATATAAAGCTTTGCCATTTGGTCCTGTGCCCGAACAGTGGGGAACATTATATAGTTCTCTGTCGGGAATTGATATGGAGGAATTTGTTTATCCAAGTGGTCAAAGTGGCATAAAACTGGAGGCAACCACAACTGGCGAGAATGTTCTAAGTGAATCTGAACTATCCACAATAGAGGCAGTATGCGAATACTTCGGTAAAATGAACGCCGGAGATATTTCTCAGACAAGTCATCTTGAAAAAGGTTGGATTGAGAACAAGGATAATCGCTCTGCCATATCTTATCAGGATGCGTTTGCGCTGAATTATGATTGAAGTACTAAATTTCGCTTTTGAAACTTCAATTTGAAATTAAAAAAATGATTATCATACCCGATACACATGGATTGGATTTCTGGAAAGATGCAGTTTCCAAACGTCAAGATAATGAAAAAATAATCTTTCTCGGAGACTATCTTGATCCTCATGGTGGCAAAATAAATAAGGCAGCTTTTGAACAATGTTTTGACAATATATGTCAAATCTTGGAGTTCAAAAAAGTAAATGAGAAGTCTTGTATTTTGCTTTTTGGAAATCATGAACTCAGTTATCTTTTCGGGTGGTGGACTACTAACCCTCATAATTTTTGCCGGCATTTTGCCTACAAAAAATTCCTAAAGAACGAGATTTCTAATTTTCAACTAATGCATATAGAACAATATGATAGTAAACCCTTCTTATTTTCTCATGCCGGCGTACACCCTTCTTGGATTAAGAAATATGTAAAACAAAAACATAGCATAGAGGCAGCTATTGAGTATTTAACAATCTCTCCAGTTAAGGAATTCCGCAGACGCTTGAATTATCTGACAATCGAAAGAGGTTTTTTCCCTAAGAGATGGGGATCATGTGTTTGGCTTTATTTGGAAGATTGGGTGAAAATACAGCATGGTAAATTGGGCTTAGACCCATACTATCAAATCTTTGGGCATTCAGCATTATCGAATCCTATCATTACGGAAACATTCGCGGCCTTGGATTGTGGAAAAGCGTTTAGACTTGATGAAATAAGAGGTGTAATAACACCATTGTAGTATCCCCTAAACTCAGTTTTTTGTAAAAATCGCGATTATAATCGCAAAAATTTGTACCTTTGTATTCTCTTAATCGTGATTATTTGTATGGCAGTGAAAGTTGACACCCAGAAAGAGATTATCTTCGGCTCATCTGATCCGAACATTTCTCGTGTGCTTAGCAAGAAAGAAAAGGATGGTGAGTTACGAAAGGTTGCACCGCGCATATATACCACCAACTTGGTTGACAGCTTGGAGAATATCGTGCGCCGAAACCTTATAGATATACTCGTATATCGCTATCCCGATGCTCTTATAAGCCATCGCAGTGCCAAAGAGATGCGACCGACGGCGACTGGTGATTTCTTTCTTACCAATTCAACAACAAGGAGAGTAACAGACTTACCCGGTATAATTCTCAATTTTGTCAAAGGACCAAAGGCATCATCTCACGATATACCTTTCATGGGTATGCACATATCGGGAGAACACCGGTATATGCTTGAGAATATGCAAGTGTCAAGAAAGTCTGGTGATGAATCACGTGTTCTTCCTATAAGTGTGATAGAAAATAAACTTGAACAGATATTGCTCACCGGTGGTGAATGCCGTCTTAACGAATATCGCGATGAACTGAGAACCGTTTCTGAAGAATTGGGGATGCAGACGGAGTTTGCCAAAATCAACAGTATAATTTCCGCATTGCTCTCAACTCATGACGCTGGAGTACTGTCAACTGCCTCTGCAAAAGCACTTGCTGTCGGCAATCCGTTTGACAAAACGAGAGTAGAACTTTTCGAGGTATTGTTCGATGCGATAAAAGACCGATATTTTGTTATCCGCAACAATCGCAATACAGATGAAGAATCGTTCCGGCTTTTCTCATTCTTCGAGAGTTATTTTTCCAATTATATAGAAGGAACTGAGTTTGAGATTGATGAAGCAAAAGCGATTGTTGACTCCGGTATCCCTATGCCTCGACGCGATGAGGATTCACACGACATACTCGGAACATTCAAGGTATTGTCCAACCGTGCCGAGATGATGAAGACGCCGACATCGCCAAAAGAATTGTTTTCGATTCTTAGCCACAGACACAGCATCCTACTTGAAGGCCGCCCCCACATGAACCCCGGCATTTTCAAAACGAAGAACAATCGTGCCGGAATGACGGAGTTTGTGGACTATCAACTTGTGAAAGGCACACTCTCGCAAGGCTTCAAATATTATGCCGCGTTGACTGACCCGTTTGCCCGTGCGATTTTCATGATGTTCATGATTAGTGAGGTACATCCATTCAATGATGGTAACGGGCGTATCGCCCGCGTGATGATGAACGCCGAACTTGTCCGCGCCGACCAGTCACGTATCATTGTCCCTACCGTATTCCGTGAGGATTATATCCTTGCCTTGCGCAAACTGACGCGCCACAAAGACCCATTGGCATATATAAACGTAATGACCAAATTACATCAGTTCAGCGATAACCTCTACGGCACAGACTTCACTGAGCTAAAAAATTACCTCGCTGCCTGCAACGCCTACGAGGAACCTTCTCAAGCAAAACTCCAAATAATTGAGAGATCAATAAAATGATATGAAAAATGAGTACAATAGAATTGATAGGTGAAACCAAATCTATATTAATCGGGCAAGGACAACCGATTATTGTTAATTGTAATTTTGGAGTAAATAATCAATCCGAATTAGGCATAGAAATAGAAAAAGTCAATAGAATATTTAATACCACGAATACTACTCCCGATACTATAATGGATTTATCATTATTAAATGGGGAGTTCCCAATTGCTGAATACGTACGTATAAATTATGGAATACCTATTGGGATAGTACCAATATATGGTTTAAAAAACAATTTCGATTCTGAAAGTCTAATTAAACAAATCCATAATCAAGCGAAAAATAAAATTGCCTTTATGACTATGCATTTTACAGCAGATTTAGATTTGTATGATAAGGCAGTTAGAATCCGAAGAATTCCAGTAACAAGTAGAGGCGGAAAGATCATACTAAATAATACAATTTACCATAATCAAAAATTTAACGTCTATAGAGAGAATATTGACGCAATAATTGAATTAGCACTGTCTTATGGATTTGCAATCAGTTTGGGTACGACTTTCCGCCCAGCTGGAGTTTGTGATGCTTGCGATGAAATTCATATAGAAGAAACCCTAAGACAAATTGAATTAGCTAAGTATCTAACAAGTAAAGGGTGTAAAGTAATGTTAGAAAATATTGGGCATATTGGCTTAGATAAACTTGCAAACCACTGCTCTTTATTAAAACAAGCTGATGTCCCTATAATGCCTCTTGGCCCTGTCGTTTTAGACAGTAGCATAGGATTGGATCACATATCAGCAAGTATTGGAGCGGCTATGATGGGATATTTTGATGCTCTTAATATAATTAATGTAATTACACCCTCGGAACATCTTCATTCAAAATTTACTTATGAAGATGTTGCCGAGGGTATTAAAGCGGCAAAAATAGCAGCACAAAGTATCAATTATACAACGTTTCCAGAATGTGCATCTTTGGAGCAAGATATTTATACCCGAAGAAGCATTCGAAAGAATTGCATTGATAATGCACGAGAATGTACTCGATGTGATACTAACTGTCCTCTTAAATAATCCTGTCCTCTTAAATAATCTTTACTATGATTGATTTTACTTTATCTCAAAATAATAACGCCTCTAATGAATTGATAAATAACTGGATGGCTCAAAATGGAATAACAAAATCTCGTTATAAGCGTATTTATACATTTCTCCTAAATCCAGAAATGTTCTATAATACATTTTGTCCTTCACTTGTCAAATATGCTATAAGAGAAAAACGCTTTCTCGATTTTGAAACACCTAATAGAGTTCAAGTAACCCATGAATATGATATAAGATTAATAGAAAAATTTGAATTTAATCAATACTACTATCTATTTAATCCATATAACAGATTAGGATGGCTAAAAATACGACAAGGTATTGATAGAATAACCATCGCTAAAGCAATAGTTGTTAAGAAGATTGTTATAAAAGCTTTATTACCAGAATTATTAATGTTTGATAATCCGAGAAAAGTAATGAATGAAATTTGGATGCTAAAAAAAGGCCTGCCATGTTTTATAAAGTTAAATATTACCAATACCTCGGATTTTATTTTATCAACAACTTATTATGAATCAATAAAACAAGACATCCAAACAGGACTGAATAGGTTTACTTCTTTTTTTAATCCTATAAAAGAACGTAGGATTAAATATTCGTATTACCCTTTAGAAAGGAGTAGTAGTTGGTTATATATAAAAGCACCGGAACATTTTATCGTAAAATACTACGGTGAAGTTTCTAAAGACAATAATCATATAGAGACAACCACGCTAACAAATGATAGTGAGCCGGATCCGGAGAAGGTTTCGCTTACCATCATTAATGAATGTAATCCTTCAATAGATATTCCTTCCATCTCATTTGGAATTAAAGTGCCAGTTTCATTAAAAAGTTGGTATTACACCATATATATTCTATCACTAATAATAATGGGACTATCAATATATTCATGTTTAAATCGGTTGTTTTTAAAATTTCATGCCCCATTTATATATACGAGTTTTAATCCAGACTTTTTATCAAATGAGAAATTTAGCGGAATTATTTTAGCGATAATAGCTGCTATTATAACTACGCGTGGGTGGATGATACATGAAGAAACAATTTTGAGGAAATTTGCAATCCATGAATCATGGATTTTATTCATAACTATATTCTTCTACCTTATCGGTATTTTTTTGTAATAGGATTTGAACCCATGATCCCACTAATCATGATTCCAAGCATTTTTAACAGTCTGGGATATTGGCGATTGGAAAAGATTTCGTAACTTTGCATTACAGGATTTGCAATCCTGTGCAGAACATTGAAGAATCAGCGTGACAGATAAGTGAGTCACTCGACCAACGGGTTGATAACTCGCTGATACTCACCATACAGCGTCGGAGTTTAACGGCTCCACGCGGATCACCAGTAAAACACTGAAAATCAAGCAGTTGGATAAAAATCTGATTGCTTGTTTTCTTTTATATACTTCCGATTACAGCACAGTTTCACATCTTCTGTAAACTGAGATGTAAACCAGTAAACCGGGTCAGCGGATTTTTCGGGTCAGCGGATTTTTCGGGTCAGCGGATTTTTCCGGTGGGTGCGGAAGTTGTCAAGAGTATAGTGTTGCCAGTCTGAACATGAAGAATTTGATGTCTCCTACTCCGCGGAACTGAGTTCTGAAAGCTTTGATTTTGGCATTGAAGGATTCCGCCGATGCATTGGTGAGCCTACGTTCGAAATAGTTTATTATTGTGGTGTTGTGGTTCTCAAAAGTCTCCAGTACTTTGTTGAATTCATTATTTCCGAAAGCCTCCACTTCATTGTACCATCTGGCGAGATTCAGTCTGGCGACTCCGGCAGAAGTTTTCTCGTTGAATATATCCACAAGCTTCAGGAACAGTCCGTATGCCATTTCCAGATCGGGGAACTTCGTGAACAATATCCGGGCGCGTATTCTCTGCTGATCGTTCCATTTTGATCTGTGTCTGAGTATGATATGCCGGCTGCGCGCCATAATCTGCGGCATAGTCTCGCCGTTCTCCATCCTCCGGGGTTCCCATTGTCCGATGCGATCGCGTTCTTCTTTTGACTTTGCCTCCTTCCGCTTCTGACGATGCTCCCTGATCGCCTTGTTCTCGGCATCGAGGACTTCCCAGCGGTGGCGTATCCTCAGCTGGTCGACGGCTTCGGAAATGAGCTGCTGAACATGAAACCGGTCATTGACAAGCGATGCGCCGGGAAACACGTTTCTGACAGTAAGCATCATGGCCGAAGAAAGATCTGTCGTGACGGTTTTTACCTTAAGACGCTGTTTCAACGGGACTTTTTTCAGTATTGCCGACACAGTGTCGCTGGCCACGCCGCGAACCATCGCCGCAAGAGCCCCCTTGCCGCCATGCGCGGCTTTGTCGGTCAGTATGGTGTAGACATCGCCATTGCTCAGACAGGTCTCGTCAAGACTCATGTCCTCCCTGAAATTTTCAGGGTACAATATGTATTCATCGGCATGATCAAGCTGATCCCAGTCGCGGTAATCACTTATCTTCTCCTTGTACTGTTTTCGCAAAGTCTGACCGTTGAGTCCATTGCGTGCGGCAAGAGTGGATATGCTGACGGGAGTGCTTTCAATCTCCCTCTTCTATATAACCGACTAAGCAAAGGAGACCTCCAACTGACGGTTCAGTTTGTCTAATCTTCTCTGAGTCATTAAGATTTTACGCTCTAGCAATGCCT
>PPYF01370949.1_pt1 | contig 10960 bp, 7 predicted proteins | sample 1559871 | NCBI WGS metagenome assembly PPYF01 (sample SAMN08240021, study PRJNA423297) | Human gut metagenome, whole genome shotgun sequencing project.
GGCCAAACAGCGTGAACATCTCTTTACCCACCTTCAGGCGGCAGTCGCGCGGGTCGATACGGTCAACGAAAGCCAGCGCCTTGTCGCGATTATCATAGTCGAGCGCGACAACAACAGGAGAGGAGGTAACAACACGGGAAGAAGATGAAGCAACGGACATGACTGGACCTTCTTATTGATGGGCACGCGGGGTGCGGAAAAGGTAAACGGGCAGCATTCTACCTGCACGACCCAGCAGGCACAATGCCGGAAGGCCGCGTCAGAGGAAATTAGGGAATGTTGTCTCTAAGAAGGGGGGGTTAACGCTTACTGGCCATCCAACCCACGAATCGGTTTAATGGTCGACCACGCCCGACAGGACGGGCAGTGCCAGTACATGGTGTAGGCGGTAAAGCCACATTTCTGGCAGCGGTAACGCGGCTTACTGCGCACCTGCTCACCCACCATATCACGCAGCACCATCAGGCTCTCTTTGGCGCGCCCTTCTTCTGCTTCGTTGAGGTGGTAATCCATCAACTTATGGAACACGCGCATGGTCGGGTGTCGCTGCAGCTGGCGGGTCACATACGTTTGCGCCGCTTCACTGCCCTTACCCTGTTCCATCACCTGAGCCAGCATCAGCTCAGCCGTCGCGCCGGTATTTTCTTCCACACAGCGCTGCAGGAAATGCTCCCACTCGCTGTTTTTTCCCAACTGGTGATAGCAGGTTTGCAGCATTTCCAGCGTTTCACTCACCAGCTCTTTATCCTGGTCGATCACGCGCAGCAGGCTGTCCATGGCTTTGGCGTAGTCGCCCTTGGCCATCCACGCGCGCCCCATCATGATGGACACACGGGCGCTTGACGGATCGGCCGCCGCACCGCGCTTAAGCAACGACATGGCTTTATCCAATTCGTCGTTACCCATCTGCTGCAGCGCCAGTTCACACCAGAAATGGGCAATTTCACCACGATGCTTATCTTTACCCAGCTTCACCAGGCGTTCGGCGGTATCAATGGCTTTTTGCCAGTCGCTGGTCGCCTGATAAATCTGCAGTAGTTGCTGTAACGCGCTTATGCGGAAGTCGGTCTCATCCACCAGCTGGTTGAACATATCTTCGGCGCGATCGTACATCCCCGCCGCCATGTAATCACGACCGAGCTGCTGCACCGCCAGCAGACGCTGGTCGTAGGTCAGCGAGGCGCTTTCCATGAGGGTTTGGTGGATGCGAATAGCGCGATCAACCTCACCGCGAGAGCGGAACAGGTTGCCCAGCGTCAGGTGCGCTTCCACGGTGCCGGTGTCCTCTTTGAGCATATCGAGGAACAGGTCTACCGCTTTGTCCTGCTGGTTGCTTAAAAGAAAGTTTACCCCTGCCACGTAATCACGCGACAAGCGGTTCGCTTCGTCCTGTTTGGACTGTTGTGCACTTCTGCGGCCCATATACCAGCCATAAGCGGCGGCGACGGGTAAAAGCAGAAACAACAACTCCAGCATAGCTAATTATTCCTTCGCCATCGGGGCCGCCGGCGTTTCCGGTGCGACCGTATCTGGCGCAATCTGGTGCTCCAGTCTTTTAATCTTACGTTCTGCACGCAGCAAAGATACGCGAACGCGTAGCCAGAACAGGCCGCAGACCAGCCAGCCAATCGCAAAGCCAACGGCGAACAGCACCGCCAGTAAAGTCGAAATTCTGAATTCACCCTGCGCCAGCAAATAGTTGAAGGTCACAAGCTGATCGTTTTGCGCGCCCAGCGTCACTGAGATGACGAAAATCGCTAACACCAATAAAAAAATCAGTAGGTATTTCACATTACTTCCCGTTATGCGGCTTTTACAGTGGAGACACAAAATCAATCAATCTGTGCCCGAATGGCAGCAAGCGCTACCCGCGCAGACTCAGCTTGAAGGATGACGCGTACATACACAGCACCCAGCCTTATAAAATAACATCTTCACCGCGACGACGAAATGGAAAAGCGTGCCGTAAGCTAACGATCTGAGGGTAACCACGATGAAAATCAACCCTTTCCCTCTTTTCCTGCCGTCGCCCCCCTTTTTTATGTCTCTTTTTCCAGCAATCCGCACTGCCGCTGTACCAGCCAGCACGCCAGCGTCGCCATGATCCAGGACATCACCGTTGCCACCATCAGATCCAGCGGCCAATGCATGCCCAACAGCAGACGGCTTCCCATCACCCCGATAGCCCACGCCATCGCCACGGCCAGCCCCAGCGCACGCCGACGCGACCACAGCAACCCAACCAGAAGGAGTGCCCAGGTTGCTGCAAACATGGTGTGTCCGGATGGAAAGGCAAATCCGGTTTCCTTTTGCCAATGATGGCGTAAAAAACCCGGTATATCATTTTGTTGCGCGAGCTGTTCCTTCACCAAAGCGCTCCGTTCGCTGCGCTTTAAAGTGTAGAACTGCTCTACCGGGATTTGCTGTGTTTTTTCAAGCCAAATGACAAACGGCCTGGGCTCCTGCACGCGCTCTTTCACCAACGATTTTGCCCCCTGCCCTAACACCACCGCCGCACTGAGGATGGCAACCAGAATCACCGATGCGCGCAGATTTGGCCGCAGTTGCCACAAAACCACGGCGCAGAGCAGCAGATGCGTGATGATACCCCAGGGTTGGGTCACCGTTTCCGTGATGGCATACAGTGCGTGAAGCCCCCATCCGCTCGGTTCTGGGATCCACTGCCAGCCCGTCAGCCAGACGGCAAACGGCATGAGTAATAGTATGGCGGCGGCGAGTGTCGTTCGTCCGGCAATAGCGCGCATTTATCTTCCTTTTTCCATCAATGTCACAACGTTAGCGAAAATTATCATGTCAATTTTGTGCGCTTTACAGGCGGTTGCCCGCGCACCATTAGGTGAAGTAAAGCACGTTGTGGCAAAATAAGGAAAACAGAAGGCGCCGCTGGCGTCGAGATAATCTGGAGAATCACATGCAGCTTAAACGTGTGGCAGAAGCCAAACTGCCAACCCCATGGGGCGATTTCCTGATGGTGGGTTTTGAAGAACTGGCAACCGGTCACGATCACGTGGCGCTGGTTTTTGGTGATATTACTGGGCAAACGCCGGTGCTGTCGCGGGTTCACTCTGAATGTTTGACCGGTGACGCGCTCTTTAGCCTGCGTTGTGATTGCGGTTTTCAGCTCGAAGCCGCGCTGTCGCATATTGCGGAAGAAGGTCGCGGTATCCTGCTGTACCATCGCCAGGAAGGTCGCAATATTGGTCTGCTGAATAAAATTCGCGCCTATGCGCTGCAGGATCAGGGCTACGATACCGTCGAAGCCAACCACCAGTTGGGATTTGCCGCCGATGAGCGTGACTTCACGCTGTGTGCCGATATGTTCAAACTGCTGGGCGTTGACGCCGTGCGTCTGCTGACCAACAACCCGAAAAAGGTTGAGATCCTGACCGAGGCGGGCATCAATATCGTTGAACGCGTACCGCTTATCGTTGGACGTAACCCGAAAAACGCCCACTATCTCGATACCAAAGCGGCGAAAATGGGCCATCTGCTGAAACAGTAACGCGGCTGTCGCCGTTTATTTTGATAGACGGCGACGCTTTTTCCACGCCTGCTCGCGCAGAGTATGCCCTTCCATTTTCCCGACACTTACCGCCTCTCTCCCAGCACGTCTACGTTCCGTTTGGCCAACATGGCGACGCCTGCCGTGAGGTGGCCACTCACCTGACAATACCGTGCGGCCCAAATAGTTAGGGGGCCAACATTCGGCCCCCACATGCTTAATGCAACATATTACGGATGACGTAATGCAGGATGCCGTCATTCTGGTAATAGGTCAGTTCGGTCGCCGTATCGATACGGCAGCGGCAAAGCAGCGTCTGCTGCTGACCGTCGGCGCGGGTGATGACCACCGGAATCATCGCCCCCGGACTCAACTGCTGTAGGCCGGTAATGTCCAACCGCTCTTCGCCGGTCAGGTTCAGCGTTTTACGCGTCTCCCCTTGCGGGAACTCCAGCGGCAAAATCCCCATCCCTATCAGGTTAGAACGGTGAATACGCTCGAAGGATTCGGCAATCACCACCCGGACTCCCAGTAGACGCGGTCCTTTCGCCGCCCAGTCGCGGCTCGAGCCGGAACCGTATTCTTTACCCGCAATCACCGCCAGCGGCGTCCCCTGCTTCTGGTACTGCATAGCCGCGTCATAGATCGACATCACGTCATTGCCAGGCAATAGACGCGTCATCCCGCCTTCAACACCGGGCACCATTTCGTTGCGGATTCGAATGTTGGCAAACGTACCGCGCATCATCACCAGGTGGTTGCCGCGGCGTGAGCCATAGGAGTTGAAGTCGCGGCTGGCGACGCCATTTTCCTGCAGATAACGTCCAGCCGGGCTGTCCGCTTTAATGCTGCCCGCAGGCGAGATATGGTCGGTAGTGACTGAATCGCCGAGCATCGCCAGTACCCGGGCACCGTGAATATCCTGCACGGGATCGGGCGTCACACCCATCGTGTCAAAGAACGGTGACAGACGAATATAGGTCGAGTCCTCCTGCCAGCCGTAGGTATCTGAGGCGGGAACCTCAATGGCCTTCCACTCCGGCGTACCGGCAAACACCTCGGCATATTCTTTGTGGAACATCTCGGTGGAGACCTGCTGAACCGCCTGGGCTATCTCCTCGCTGCTTGGCCAGATATCTTTCAGATAAACCGGTTGGCCGCCGCCATCATAGCCCAGCGGATCGTGATTGAGGTTAACCTTCATATTGCCCGCCAGCGCGTAGGCTACCACCAGCGGCGGTGAAGCCAGCCAGTTGGTTTTCACCAGCGGATGAATGCGCCCTTCAAAGTTACGGTTGCCGGAGAGCACCGCCCCTACCGTCAAATCACCCTGCTTAATCGCCGACTCAATGGGATCCGGCAGCGGACCTGAGTTACCGATACAGGTGGTACACCCATAGCCAACCAGGTTAAAGCCCAAGCGATCTAAATACGGCGTAAGCCCGGCATGCGCCAGATAGTCGGAAACCACTTTCGATCCCGGTGCCAAAGACGCTTTTACCCAAGGCTTCGGCATCAGTCCACGCGCAGCGGCCTTTTTCGCTAGCAGCCCGGCGGCCATCAGTACGCTGGGGTTTGAGGTGTTGGTACAAGAGGTAATTGCCGCGATAACCACGGCGCCTTCCGGCAGCGCATGCTGCTGCCCATCGAGCGTGAACTCAACGGCCGGTTTGTCGGTTCCTGCGGCGTTAACCTCAAGCTCGGTGGCCGCGTTAAATGCCTGCGGCACATTGCCCAGCGCCACGCGGTCCTGCGGACGTTTCGGCCCAGCAAGGCTGGCCTCAACATCGGCCATATCCAATGCCAGGCTTTGCGTAAACACCGGCTCATCGCCAGTATGGCGCCACATGCCCTGCGCTTTAGCATAGGCTTCCACCAGCGCCACCTGCTCGTCGCTACGTCCACTAAGGCGCATGTACGAGAGCGTCACATCATCCAGCGGGAAGAAACCGCAGGTTGCACCGTATTCCGGTGCCATATTGGCGATGGTGGCCCTGTCCGCCAATGGCAGAGAATCGAGCCCATCGCCATAGAATTCCACAAACTTACCCACCACGCCGAGCTTACGCAGCATTTGCGTGACCGTCAGCACCAGGTCGGTGGCGGTGATCCCTTCACGAAGCTTGCCGGTCAGTTTGAATCCGACCACGTCAGGAATCAGCATTGAGACCGGCTGTCCTAGCATCGCCGCTTCCGCTTCAATCCCACCCACGCCCCAGCCTAGTACGCCGAGTCCGTTAATCATAGTGGTGTGCGAGTCGGTCCCTACCAGCGTGTCGGGGTAGGCAACCCACTGGTCACCCTGCTGTTCGCTCCACACCGCTTTACCCAAATACTCAAGGTTGACCTGATGGCAAATCCCGGTGCCCGGCGGCACCACGCGAAACTGGCTAAAGGCTTGCTGACCCCAGCGTAAAAACGTGTAGCGTTCATGGTTACGTGACATTTCAAGGCGCACGTTCTCTTCGAAAGCGTCATCGTCGCCAAAATGGTCCACGGTTACCGAGTGGTCAATCACCAGGTCCACCGGCGATAGCGGGTTCACCTTGCGAGTATCCCCTCCCAGACGCTTCACCGCCTCACGCATGGCGGCAAGATCCACCACTGCCGGCACACCGGTGAAGTCCTGCATCAGAACCCGCGCCGGGCGATAGGCTATTTCACGATCGGCATGGGCATGTTTCAGCCAGCCGGCCAGGGCCTGAATATCGTCGGCCGTGACCGAATCGCCATCTTGCCAACGCAGCAGGTTTTCAAGCAGAACTTTAAGGGATTTTGGCAGGCGGGAGAGATTTCCCAGGGTGTTGGCGGCAAGCGCCAGGCTGTAGTAATGGTAGGTTTTATTTTCGACCTGGAGCGTATCCTTGCAGGCATCTCTTAGTGTTAACGACATAGCTCCTCCTTAAATAGCGGGTATCACGACTCTCCTTAGGGGATATATAAAAGATAACACACCCAGCGAATATCGCCGGGAAAAGGCTCAGATTGATAAATGCGATCAACAGGTTAATAAAACTCACTACCGTTTGGAATTAATAGCAGGGAAAGGAATGGCGTCGAATTCGAGCGAGTAATGAAAGGCGGATAATAGCCATGAGATTATTGTTTCTTATTCTCATTTTGCGTGAACAAATCGATAAAATCCTTTTGTTCAGGGGTCAATTTCCATTCTTCAGGAATATCGACTTTATTATTGTTCTCAACGGGCGGTTTCTTTGCCGCAGGGCTGCGCGGCTTCACAGGTTTGACACGTTCAGACGTCAGCATACTCAGCCCCAAAACTTCCAGACAAGGAAAGCAATAGCCAGCCAAAACAGCGCAGAACCCATAAACACGCCAAGCCATGCCTTACGTTTCACGCCGGAGCCTTTATTTTCTGCTGCCATGACGCCTCTCTCACAATCGATATTACTTATCATTTTCACACCAATTAATTGTTACAACTAATCATCGCTGAGATAAATCCTAAGTAAATTCTAAGCAAAAAGCCAGTGGTTTTGCGAATTGCGCGCAGAGATTTATTTATTCTTTTGACGACAAATAGATATTTGCGTAGAGAAGTTTGCCTAACGTTAAATTTATTTCTACTTTTGCTGCATTGTTGCCAATAGAAACAATTCTTAATCAAGAAATTAGCGCAATTGCGGGGATTGATGGAGAGAAAAACTGTTGAGGATATATGGCGATCCGCCTCCGTCAGCAGAGGCGGATAAACATCAGGGTTATTTTTCTGGCAGTTTAATATCGTTAAACATCGCTTCAATGTCTTCATTGGAGCGCAGCGCAACGGCGGTATCGACCACGTCGCGGGTCAAATGCGGCGCAAAACGCTGAATAAAATCATACATGTAACTGCGCAGGAAGGTGCTGCGGCGGAAGCCGATTTTGGTGGTGCTGTGGCTGAAAATGCCTTCTGCATCGAGCTTAACCAAATCAGGGTCGGAGATAGGATCTACCGCCATGCTGGCAATCACCCCAACGCCAAGCCCCAGACGCACGTAGGTTTTAATGACGTCAGCATCGGTGGCGGTAAAGACAATTCGCGGCGTCAGCCCGGCTCGGTTAAATGCGGTATCCAGCTCGGAACGCCCGGTAAAGCCGAAGGTATACGTCACCAGCGGATACTGGGCCAATTCTTCAATAGTCACCGACGTTTTTGACGCCAGTGGATGCTCCGGCGTCACCACAATAGAACGGTTCCAGTGATAGCAAGGCAGCATCACCAAATCGTCATACAGATGCAGCGCTTCGGTGGCGATAGCAAAGTCAGCGTTCCCTTTCGAAACCGCTTCAGCAATTTGCGTCGGAGAACCCTGATGCATATGCAATGAAACGCGCGGGTAGCGCTCGATAAATCCTTTAATCACTCCCGGTAATGCATAACGCGCCTGGGTGTGGGTGGTCGCCACGTACAACGAGCCCTTATCCGGCCACGTATGCTCGCCGGCCACCGATTTAATGGCATCAACTTTCGACAAGACTTCGCGGGCAATGCGGATGATTTCCTGGCCTGCGGGGGTCACCTGCGTCAGGTGTTTACCGCTACGAGCAAAAATCTGGATTCCCAGCTCGTCCTCCAGCATGCGCACCTGCTTACTGATGCCCGGCTGCGAGGTATACAGCCCTTCAGCGGTGGAGGAGACGTTAAGGTTATGATTGACCACCTCGACGATATAGCGAAGCTGCTGTAATTTCATGCGCTTGTATCCAGTCTGCACTCGGGAAAAGTTATAAAGACGATTTAATCATAAGAAATGCATCTTCTATAACCACTATATCATTTATAGCAAGTGTGTATAGATGGAAACAAAAAATAATAACGGGGTTATAAAAAAGGGCCGCAATGCGGCCCTTTGTCAACATCATGATCAGAACGTTACTTTTTCGCTTCAACCCATTTACCGTCAACAAAGAATGCTGACCAGCCCGTCGCTTTGCCGTCTTTCTCGGAAGCAACGTATTGCTGTTTAGTTTTACGGCTAAAGCGCACCATCGTTTTATTGCCAGCAGGATCCTGCTGTGGCGCATCGGCCAGGTAGCGCAGTTTCTCCGGCAGGCGATCGCGGAAACGGTACAGTTCCTCGACCAGCGGCGCGCGCGTTTCGCGCGATTTCGGGAAGGTGTTGGCGGCGAGGAATACCCCAGCAGCACCGTCACGCAGCACGAAGTACGCATCTGATTTCTCGCACGGCAGCTCCGGCAACGGCACCGGATCTTCTTTCGGTGGAGCAACTTCACCGCTACGCAGGATCTTACGAGTGTTCTTACATTCGTCGTTGGTACAAGCCATGTATTTACCAAAACGCCCCATTTTCAGGTGCATTTCGGAACCACATTTCTCGCACTCAACGATCGGGCCGTCATAGCCTTTAATGCGGAACTCGCCCTCTTCAATCTCGTAGCCGTCGCAGGTCGGGTTATTACCACAGACATGCAGCTTACGTTTCGGATCGATAAGATAGCTGTCCATCGCCGTGCCGCATTTCTGACAGCGGCGTTTGGCACGTAACGCATTGGTTTCCGCGTCGTCGCCTTCCAGCACGTTCAGCACTTCGTTTTCCGGCACCAGGTTAATGGTGGTTTTGCAGCGTTCTTTCGGCGTCAGCGCGTAGCCAGAGCAGCCAAGGAATACGCCGGTGCTGGCGGTACGAATACCCATTTTGCGGCCGCAGGTTGGGCAGTCGATGCTGGTCAGCACCATCTGGTTTGGCTGCATGCCGCCGTCTTCAGGTGCTTTTTCCGCGGTTTCGAGCTGCTTGGTGAAATCACCAAAAAACAGATCGAGAACCTGTTTCCATTCGGCTTCGTGGTTGGCCACGCGGTCGAGGTGATCTTCCATCTGCGCGGTAAAATCGTAGTTCATCAGTTCGCGGAAGTTTTCTTCCAGACGATCGGTGACGATTTCGCCCATTTTTTCTGCATAGAAGCGACGGTTTTCGGTACGAACGTAGCCGCGATCCTGAATGGTCGAGATGATCGACGCATAGGTCGACGGGCGACCAATACCGCGTTTTTCCAGCTCTTTAACCAAAGACGCTTCGCTAAAGCGCGCAGGCGGCTTAGTAAAGTGCTGTGCCGGCGTCAGTTCTACCAGGCTCAGGCTATCGCCCTGTTGAACCACCGGCAGAACGCGGTCTTCATCGCCTTTACGCAGTGCTGGCATCACTTTGGTCCAACCGTCAAAGCGCAGGGTACGACCGCGCGCTTTCAGTTTGAATTCACCCGCTTTCACGGTCAGCGTAGTGGAGTCGTACTGGGCTGGCGTCATCTGACAGGCAACAAACTGACGCCAGATCAGCTGATACAGCTTCTGGGCGTCGGCTTCCATATCTTTAAGCGCTTCAGCAACGACATTCACGTCAGAAGGACGAATCGCTTCGTGCGCTTCCTGTGAGTTTTCTTTGCTGGCGTACTGATTGGCGTTCTCCGGCAGGTACTTCTTGCCAAAATTATCACCAATGTAGTCACGCACCATGTTGACGGCATCCTGACTCAGGTTGGTGGAGTCGGTACGCATATAGGTGATGTAACCCGCTTCGTACAGACGCTGCGCCATCATCATGGTTTTCTTCACGCCGAAGCCAAGGCGAGTACTCGCCGCCTGCTGGAGCGTGGAGGTAATAAATGGTGCGCCAGGCTTGCTGCTGGTTGGTTTATCTTCGCGCTCAAGCACGCTGTAACCGGCTTTTTCAAGCAGGCTAACGGCCGCCATCGTTTCGTCACGGTTGACCGGACGGAACGGTTTATCGGCCTTATGCGTAACCTGCAGCGCCAGCGTATCGCCGCCAGGCGTGGTGGTGGTCGCGTCAACTTCCCAGAATTCTTCCGGAACGAACGCTTTAATTTCACGTTCACGCTCGACCACCAGACGCACGGCAACGGATTGAACGCGACCGGCGGATAAACCACGGGCGATCTTTTTCCACAGCAGCGGCGAGACCATGTAACCCACAACGCGGTCCATAAAGCGGCGCGCCTGTTGGGCGTTAACACGGTCGATATTCAGCTCGCCCGGCTTTTCAAAGGCCTGACGAATCGCATTTTTTGTAATTTCGTTAAACACCACGCGGCTATAGCGTGACTCATCTCCACCGATAACTTCCCGCAGGTGCCATGCAATGGCCTCCCCTTCGCGGTCAAGGTCAGTTGCGAGATAGATGTGGTCAGCTTTTTCAGCCAACTGTTTGAGTTCCGAAACAACCTTTTCCTTACCCGGCAGCACTTCATAATGTGCAGCCCAGTCATGCCATGGGTCCACGCCCATGCGATTAACCAGCGCGCCTCGTTCATCCTTTTTAGGCTTTTTGGCCGTTTTGGTGGAGGTAGAGTCAGCGCTCTTTTTGGCTGCTGAGCCACTCGTCGGCAAATCGCGGATATGACCGACGCTGGACTTAACCACGTAGTCATTACCCAGATACTTATTGATCGTTTTGGCTT
>PPYF01428142.1_pt1 | contig 10960 bp, 11 predicted proteins | sample 1559871 | NCBI WGS metagenome assembly PPYF01 (sample SAMN08240021, study PRJNA423297) | Human gut metagenome, whole genome shotgun sequencing project.
CAAATTAAACGGCACAACGCAGATCGAGTAAGCATCAGGCCGTCCGGCAATGATCAAGAGTGATGATTGCCGGATAGCAGTACTGACGTGTGCTATCAGACCAACGTGGGAATTGGACGCGGTTTCCCGTCTTTATCAACGGCAACGTAGATAAACAGAGCTTCGGTGGCCTTATAGCGCTGCCCAATAGGTTCAGAAGCGACCTTCTTCACCCAAACTTCAATATTGATGCTGATCGAGGTTGTCCCGCGTTTCACACAGCGCGCATAGCAACACACCACATCACCTACGGCGACCGGGCGCAAAAAGCTCATCCCTTCCACTCGCACCGTTACCACACGACCATGTGCGATCTCTTTGGCCTGAATCGCGCCACCTATATCCATTTGTGACATCAGCCAGCCGCCAAAAATATCACCGTTCGCGTTGGTATCGGCAGGCATGGCCAGAGTACGTAAAACCAGTTCACCCTGGGGAGTGTTATTCGTTGTTGTCATTGTAGAACCGACTATAGAGAAAGATTACAGGCGCGATGCTACTAGAATTTGTGCGTTGAGAACAGAGGTGATGCGGCGTGCAGAGCAGATGTAAGTCAGGTTGTCAGCACAATGGAACGCGAGGGGATAAAAATTCGCCAGATCCGCAGATCTGGCGAGCATGAATTATGATTTATCTTCTTGCGGCAGATGACGGTAAATATAGACCCCACTCAGCAGCGTAAAGAATAAAGTCAGGGCGGTCAGACCGAACACCTTGAAGTTGACCCAAATGTTCTGCGGTAGCCAAAATGCAATATAGATATTCGCCAGGCCACACAGGATGAAAAAGACGGCCCATGCTAAATTAAGTTTCGACCACACTGACTGCGGTAGGGTCAGCTCTTTACCTAACATGCGTTGAATCAGCGGCTTTTTCATCACCCACTGGCTAACCAGCAGAGCACCAGCAAACAGCCCGTAAATCACCGTTACTTTCCACTTAATGAATTCATCGTTGTGGAAAAAAATAGTCAGGCCACCAACCAGCGGTAAAAAATCAAGAAACTGCTTCATTCTTCGATTCCGTCATCAAAAGCACCGGGAACAAGCCCGGAATGCGTTCAGGGTTTATTGGCGAATCAGCATGTACAGGCGGAACAAATAGATCAGCAACACGGCGGAGATCATATTGCTCAGCGTATTCGCCAATACCGCGCCTACATTCGGCGTAAGTACTGCAAAACTTGGCGCAAAAAGCAACAGCAGCGTTTTTGCCAGCAACCAACCGATCACTGCCGGCGCAACCAGTCGCATATTGGACCACGCCAGACGCATACTGTTGCGCATCGCGGCAAAGACACCCATTTTGTCCTGTACCAACATCACCGGTGCGAGTGCCAGCAGGATCGCCAGCAGAATACCGGGTACAACAACCAGCATAATACCGATTTGCACCAGCAGAGTAGTCAGAAAAATCAGAATAAACAGCTTCGGTAACACTGGCGCACTGGCGCCGATGGCACGTAACGCGCTGACGCGATGACCTGCTGAAATCAGCTGAATCATCAGGATGACCCCCCCGGCGAGGATGGCATTACCAATCAGACCGGAAAACGTCGACGCTGCGGATGCGCGTAGCAAAATTTGCTGTTGCTCCGGGGTCATGTTTTGCACCAGATCGAACAGCCCCACGCTGCTGGTTAACTGATCACCTTCACTGAGTTGCGCAATTTGTGCGTCAGTGGGGGAAAAGGCATGCCCTAACACCACTGTGATAAACGCGCACAACAACGATACCAGCAAGATGGTAATGAATTGATTACGGAAAAAGTTTCCCGTGTCACGGTAAACGGATTTCGCCGTGATAGACATGCACTCTCCTTGAGTTTTGCAGGTGTTCATTTGCGGCAATTGTACCCTGGATAACTCTACAGTGGCAGCATCGCGCGATGTATGGAAAAGCATATCTTTGTAAAGCTGCAGTAATTTTTGGCTATGACTTCAGCGTCGTGCATGAACGCTGTTTGTTATCTGCGCATCACGCGCAGATATCCATCAACCATCAGCAATGAGCTGGAGGTACTTGCACAATGAAAATATATCAAAATTGATCTGAATTAATTTAACCAGGATTTTGAATGCAAGTTCTAACTTAATCTGGATCAATAAATGTTAAATTATCAAAGTCAATGTGATCCATGTTAGATCACTTATTACTCCAATGTGGGTATATTCGTTCCGCTTTTATAACCATAACGATGGAGCGGACATGAAAAAATTAACAGTTGCAGCATTGGCTTTAACAACTCTTCTCTCTGGTAACGCATTTGCGCATGAAGCTGGAGAATTCTTTATTCGTGCGGGTTCTGCCACCGTCAGGCCGACGGAAGGTGCAGGTGGTACGCTGGGCAGCTTAGGTGGCTTTGATGTCAGCAATAACACGCAGTTGGGTCTGACATTTACCTACATGGCAACCGACAATATCGGTGTTGAATTACTGGCAGCTACGCCGTTCCGCCATAAAATCGGCACTGCTGCAACGGGTGATATTGCCACCGTACATCATTTACCGCCGACGTTAATGGCGCAGTGGTACTTCGGTGACTCCAGCAGTAAACTGCGTCCGTACGTAGGTGTTGGGGTGAACTACACGACCTTCTTCGATGAAGGCTTTAACGATAACGGTAAAAAAACGGGGTTATCGGACCTGAGCCTGAAAGATTCCTGGGGTGCAGCAGGGCAAGTCGGTATGGACTATCTGATTAACCGCGACTGGCTGATTAACATGTCGGTCTGGTACATGGATATCGATACTCGGCCATTATTTTGCTCATCTGGCCTGACAAAATTTGTGTGTCGATACCTCGCTATAAGCAGTGCAGCAGCAACTTTAATAGTAGAAGTGTTTGTCTGGAATATTACTTTTGTTTCTCTTTTCTTATGCATTATTGCTGCGGACCATTTATTAAGAACAAAAAAGAACCAGAGGATAATTTATCAATAATGTTAACTATTGATAAATTTAAAGTAACATATCGTAAAATTCGAATATTTTTATTTTTAATAGACGAGGATTTATACGTCATGATATAATGTAATGCTAGGTTATTTACCTGTCGGCTATGTAAATGAATTTTTGAGGAGATCATTCCAGTGGGACGTAAGTGGGCAAATATTGTTGCTAAAAAAACAGCTAAAGACGGTGCAACGTCTAATGTATATGCAAAATTCGGTGTCGAAATTTATGCTGCTGCTAAACAAGGCGAACCAGACCCAGAATTAAATACATCTTTAAAATTCGTTATTGAACGTGCTAAACAAGCGCAGGTTCCAAAACACGTTATTGATAAAGCCATTGATAAAGCCAAAGGCGGCAGTGATGAAACGTTCGTGCAAGGGCGTTATGAAGGCTTTGGTCCCAGTGGCTCACTGATTATCGCTGAAACATTGACTTCAAATGTTAACCGTACGATTGCTAATGTCCGCTCAATTTTTAATAAAAAAGGCGGGAATATCGGAGCGGCTGGTTCTGTCAGCTATATGTTTGACAATACCGGAGTGATTGTTTTTGAAGGGACAGACCCTGACCACATTTTTGAAATTTTGCTTAATGCTGAAGTAGATGTTCGTGATGTAACCGAAGAAGAAGGAAACATCGTTATTTATACAGAATCTACAGATCTTCACAAAGGCATTGCAGCTTTAAAAGCCGCAGGGATTACTGAATTCTCTACCACAGAATTAGAGATGATTGCTCAATCAGAAATTGAACTTTCACCAGAAGATTTGGAAGTCTTCGCAGGGCTTGTTGATGCCCTTGAAGATGACGATGATGTTCAAAAAGTATATCATAACGTTGCAAATCTCTAATGATAGATTAAAAGAATCTGTCAATATGGCAGATTTTTTTAACTCATAAAGTTGTTATGGATAAGAATGTCTGGCTAGGTATGGCAATTCTAAAAAACAGATAAAAACCACTATCTTAAAAAATGTAATAATTAAAACCTCTGGTCTTAACTTCTTAGGTACGCGATAAACGTTATACGTCCAATATGCCCCGCGATATCCTGCATCCACTCAGCGCCGCTATGAACAATTGAGATGTTAACTCCATCATTCCAGATAATCCTGGTGTAAGCACAACGTGAGTTTCTCACTCATCACTGTCCCGACATTATCAGTGAAGCTTTTCATCAGATTATGTGGTCCGCTTCACGCTCAGAGTAGTCTAACGATTGACAGTCTCAGACAGTATGGAAACAATGAGTGCACTATTATTACAAACTCGGATATTCTCCATCGTCATCAACTAAAAATATCTGATCTTCGCCAGAGATTCGCACGGAGCTGTCTGTTACCGTTTTCAGACAATATCCTTACTTAGACCCATCGTTTAAACAATCCCATCCTACCTTTCTCCCCTTTGATGTAGTGCTACTCTTTAAGCAAAACAATTTTGAGGATATTGCTGATGATGTTGACCCGCCATCTGCTACAGCAAAAAATCGCACTTCTGGAACCGTTCTCCGAAGATCAAACGGCAGCGTTTGCCGTAAGTGCTGCACGTGAGTTATTGCTTTACATGGATAAAATTGAGGCGCTGGAGAAACTTATTGCGACTCCAGTTACACTACCTTATTGCAGCGCCAGTCCGGTTTGTGAGATTGAGGCGGGCTATGCCGCAGGCGTAAACGACTGCCGCGAGGCCATTCGACGGGCAGGGTATCCTATTGAAGGTGATGATTAGTTTGCGTTTATGTTAACAATTATGTGCTTTTATTGTATAAAACTGTAACCTAAGCGCGCGACTGCGGGCTACATCAACTTACCTGCATCGGGGTGGCGAACATTCTCTATCAACGTACAACGCTGTTATGCAACAACATAAACGGGTAACCGATTTGGCAATACTGTTAACTATCAGGGTGGACTCGTGAAGATTGTGCAGGATAAGCTCAGAAACAGGCAGGCACTGCTGGTATCAGGGCTCATTACGTTGATGCGGTGATATTTCACAGTTCGCCCCCCGGGATGAGAATGAATGGGGAATTAACGCCGACCCAAAGCGGCTGCATTCGGCAACGGGGACAATGGTTGCTCAGCAAACCAGCCACAACGCGCTGTGTATGTATACGGCGGCGGAGTTTATTCGCGGTATGGTCAATGAGCTAAACCCGGGCAGTTTTGATGCACATCGTTATATTATCGCCAAAAACTCAGATTATTTTTACTGGTTTATGGCTTCCGATTCGCGCAATTTCAGTTTCTCTAATTCTGAAATGGCGCGGGATATCACGCAATTTTTCTATCCCCCCGTCGATTTCTATACCCGACTGCTGCAGAAAAACGTCAAAAATAAAGCCCTCAGCTCAACGAATTTCTATACCGATAAAATTACCGGTGAAAAAGCTTACAGCGTGGTGAGTTATATCTACGATCTGTCTGGCAAAGAGATATCAGACCAAATCGTGGCTTATCTGGTCTATGACCATTCAAAGTCCGAATTGCAGGAAGCGTTAGCCCAGGCATTTGACTACCAAATTCCACCAGAATTGAACGTAGAATTGGTGAATTTGACCAACAATGAGAGTCTCTGTTTATCCGGTAAATGTACCGGTCAATCCCGCTTTATGGTGCGCAATTTTTCAGAGAAATATGCGCTGCACTATTCGTTATCATTAGGTCGTTTTATGACGCGCGACACGCATGCAGGTATCGTGATTCTGCTGGCGCCGTTTTTCTTCATCATGATCAGCTTCTCGTTAAAGTCATGGCTAAACGAAAGCGACCTAAAAGTTTATATCGATACTCTGACCGGCTGTTTTAACCGCCGAATTCTCGACATCATCAAGCGTCGGGATTTATCACACTGCTCGGTGGTGCTACTTGACTGTAATAAGTTCAAGGCCGTCAATGACACCTGGGGCCACGCGGCAGGCGATCGTGCGCTGCAAATTATCGCCAACAGGATGCTGTCAAACACCCGCACCAGTCACGATATTGTGATTCGTACCGGCGGGGATGAATTTATGATCCTGCTGTTTCGATCGCAGGCTACTGACGCCATAGCAATCGCGCAACGTATTAGTGGGCAGGTGACCAGCCATGTGTTTGTGGTGGATGGCCATACCGTGCCATTGTCAGTATCGTGGGGGATTGCAGAGGTGAATGGTGAACTTGATGTGGCCATTCAGAATGCGGATAGCGCTATGTATAGAATGAAGCACACGAAAGAAGGATAAAACCGCCAGAAATTTCTGGCGGTTGATTTAGCTTATTGGTGGGTGGCGGCTTTCATCGTGCTGACAAACGCTTTCAGCTCAGCCAGCATCTGTTCCGGTGCCGCAACATTTTTCTCAATGATTTTCACAATTGCCGAGCCGGAAATTGCACCGGCAGCACCGGCTTCAATAGCACCAGCGACCTGTTCAGGCGCAGAAATACCAAAGCCCTGTAAAGAAGGTGGCGCACCATATTCTTTCAGCTTTTCAACCAGATGATGCAGCGGTAATGCTGCACGATTTTCGGCACCGGTTACACCTGCACGTGAAAGCAGATAAGTGTAGCCACGACCATAAGAGGCAATCTGGCGTAGCAGTTCTTCATCAGCGTTCGGCGGGCAGATGAAAATCGGCGCGATGTTGTGGCGCAGCGCTGCGGTTCTGAATGGTGCAGACTCTTCTACGGGAACATCGGCCACTAATACAGAATCCACACCCACTTTTTCGCACTGGGCGTAAAACTCGTCAATGCCCTTGCTGAAGATCAGGTTGGCATACATCAGCAACCCAATAGGAATCGTCGGATGCTTCTGGCGAATCAGCGCCAGCATTTCAAAGCATTGCGACGGTGTAACGCCGGCGGCAAACGCACGCAGGGTGGCTTCCTGAATAGTTGGGCCATCTGCCAGCGGATCGGAGAACGGAATGCCGAGCTCAAGCGCATCGGCACCGGCTTCAATCAGCGTATCAATGATTTTCAGTGACTGCTCAACAGACGGATCGCCCAGGGTTACGAAGGGGACAAAAGCGCCTTCTTTGCGGTCCTTCAGCTGTGCAAACAGGTTTTCGTAACGTTCCATCAGATTTCCCCTCGCGCTTTCAGAATATCGTGTACTGTGAAAATGTCTTTGTCGCCGCGACCGGAGAGATTAACCACCAGTAACTGCTCTTTTTCCGGATTCTCACGCATCATTTTCAACGCGTGCGCCAGGGCATGGGAGGACTCCAGTGCCGGGATAATTCCCTCGTGCAGACACAGCGTTTTGAAGGCTTCCAGTGCTTCATCATCGGTGATTGAAACATAATCAGCGCGACCAATGCTGTTCAGGTACGCATGCTGTGGCCCAACTGACGGGAAGTCCAGCCCTGCAGAAATAGAGTAAGACTCTTCAATCTGTCCTTCTTCAGTCTGCATCATTGGGGACTTCATGCCGAAGTATATCCCGACACGACCATGCTTCAACGGCGCGCCGTGTTCTCCAGACTCAATCCCGTGACCGCCTGGCTCTACGCCAATCAGACCGACGCTGGTTTCATTAATAAAATCGGCGAACATATCGTAGCTGCCAGACCAGTCGCGAAGCGCTTCGTTACAGGCATCTTTCAGCGTCGCGGAACCGCTGTGAACGGGGATAACTTCAGCGCCCATCAAACGCATACGGAAAACGTTAGGCGACTGACGTTCAACATCTTTCGCGCCCATATAAATACGGCATTTCAACCCCAGCAGTGCGCTGGCGAGAGCAGATGCAACACCGTGCTGACCCGCACCTGTTTCGGCGATGATTTCCGTTTTACCCATGCGCTTCGCCAACAACGCCTGACCCAGCACCTGGTTGGTTTTGTGCGCGCCGCCGTGCAGTAAATCTTCGCGCTTGAGATACAGCGTCGTGTTGGTGCCTTGAGTAATGTTCTGGCACTTGGTCAGTGCGGTTGGGCGACCCGCATAGTTTTTCAGCAGATCTGTAAACTGCGCCTGAAATTCAGGATCCTTTTGTGCGCTGACAAAAGCTTCTTCCAGCTGGCGCAGGGCAGGCATCAGAATCTGTGGCACATACATACCGCCAAATTCACCAAAGTACGGATTGAGTAATGTTGTCATGTCCTTTTCCTTAATATGCGCGCAGCGTCTGAAAGACCGAAGCCAGAAGACGTGCATCTTTGATGCCCGGCTGTGACTCTACGCCAGAATTGAAATCGAGACCGGCACAGCCGGTTTTTGCCGCGTCAACGCAGTTATCTGCGCCGAGTCCGCCAGCCAGTAAAACGTTATCCAGCGATTGTCCGCCTAAAAGTGACCAGTCGAAGCGTTGACCGCTGCCGCCCTGGCCGTTGTCGAAGACGTATTTATCGACATGCTGATAATCACGGGCTGGCAACGTCTCGCTGACGCTGAGTGCCTTCCAGATTTGCACCTGTGCGGGCAGTAAGTCGCGCAGGGCGTCAACATAGGACTGGTCTTCGTTACCGTGCAGTTGCACGGCAGTTAGTCCCAGCTCCGCCGCTGTTGCGCTCACGTCGGCAATATCTGAGTTGCGAAACACCCCGACGTATTGCAGCGGCGCGCCGGTCATGGCCTCTCGCGCCTGTGCAACGTTGACCGCGCGCGGTGATGTGGGGACAAAAATCAAGCCGCCGTAAATGGCGCCCGCTTCGTATGCCGCATTTGCATCCTGAGCCCGGGTTAAACCGCAGACTTTATTCTCGCCGAGCAGTACGCGACGCACGGCGGTGTGCAGATCGTCATGCGACATCAGCGCAGAGCCAATCAGAAAACCGTTAGCGAAGTGGCTGAGCTCGCGCACCTGACCGTAAGTATTGATGCCGGACTCGCTGATGACGGTCACACCATGACCCAGTCGCGGTGCCAGTTGACGGGTGCGATTCAGATCAATCGACAGATCGCGTAAGTCACGGTTGTTGATACCAACGACTTTGGCGCCCAGTGCGATAGCACGCTCCAGCTCTTCTTCGTTACTGACTTCGGTCAGTACGCCCATTTTCAGGCTGTGGGCGACGGCGGCGAGTTGACGATATTGCTCATCATCGAGCACCGACAGCATCAGCAAACAGGCGTCCGCCTGGTAGAAACGCGCCAGGTAAATCTGGTAAGGATCGATAATAAAGTCCTTGCACAGAATCGGCTGCGGTGCGATGCGGCTGACGATAGGCAGGAAATCAAAGCTCCCCTGGAAATACTTCTCATCGGTCAGTACGGAGATCGCGGAAGCATAATGTTTATAGATGCTCGCAATCTGTGCCGGGTCGAAGTCATCACGGATCACGCCTTTTGATGGAGATGCTTTTTTGCATTCCAGAATAAAGGCGGTGCGTGCACCTTGCAGCGCATCGTAGAAATCACGTGAGCCAGGCTGAACATCATTTTGAAAGCTGGCCAGCGGTTGTTGCTGTCTGCGGGCTTCTACCCAAATCGCCTTGTCTGCGACAATTTTCGCTAAAACGGTTTGCATCATTTACCCTCTTGCTGCCAGCTGTTCCTGGTGGTAAGGCGTCAAACCAAAGTCTTCTGCCGTCAGTTGATAACTCTTGATTTCCCCATCGTGCAGCTCTGCCACAATGGTCGGCGCATGCAGCGAAACTTCGTCCATGCCGCCACTGTGCACCACGGCTGCTCGTTGATATCCCAGCACGCGCAGCGTTTCAGCAATCGGTAGCACCAGTTCCGGGCTGTAAACGCCGATCAGCGCCAGCGGCGGATGCGCCGGGTTAATCAACGGGCCGAGCACGTTAAACAGCGTGCGGGTTTTCAACTGCTGGCGTACCGGCATGGCATGGCGAAAACCGGTGTGATATTTCGGCGCAAACAGGAAGCACACCCCGAGGTCGTCTAGCGCCTGACGGGATTTATCAGCGTTCATATCCAGATTGATGCCAAATGCCGCTAACAGATCCGAAGAGCCAGACTTGCTGGAGACACTGCGGTTGCCGTGTTTGGCAACTTTCAGTCCGCAAGCCGCCGCAACAAAGGCGCTGGCGGTAGAAATATTGATGCTGTTGCTGCCGTCGCCGCCGGTACCGACAATATCGGCAAACAGATAATCAGGGCGCGGGAACGGGGCGGCGTTTTCCAGCAGCGCGGTTGCCGCACCGGCAATTTCATTCGGGTGTTCGCCACGAATTTTCATGCTCACCAGCGCCGCAGCCAGTTGTTCCGGCTTCAGTTCACCGCGAACGACTGCGGAAAACAGCTGGTGACTTTCCTGCTGGGACAGCGTCTGGGCCTGATACAGTTTCTCCAGAATGGGTTGCAGCGTATTGGTTTGTTCAAGCTTCTGTTGCGCCCAGGCCAGCGTTTGTTCCAGCAAACGCGCGCCCTGGGTGGTCAGAATTGATTCCGGATGGAACTGGAAGCCGCAGACGCGATCGGTATCGTGACGTACCGCCATCACCATGCCGTTAAAGTGGGCGTTAATGGTCAATCCAGCAGGTACGTTGCTGCCAACCAGCGAATGATAGCGTGCCACCGGCAGCGGATTCGCCAGACCAGAAAACATCGCCTGACCGTCGTGTTCAATGCTGGACGCTTTGCCGTGAAGGATCTCTCCGGCCTGACCCACATATCCACCATAGGCTTCAACAATGGCCTGGTGTCCCAGACAAATACCGATGATTGGCAGCTTGCCGCGCAAACGGGTTAACAGCTCCGGCATGCAACCTGCCTCGCTTGGCGCGCCTGGTCCTGGAGAAAGCATCAGCACCGGATTTTTCATGGTTGCTAAGCGGTCAATCAACGTCTGGGCCGGAATATGGTTGCGGTAAATCACCACATTGTGACCATTAGTACGCAGCTGATCCGCCAGGTTATAGGTAAAAGAATCGATGTTATCAAGCAGCAGAATGTCAGCCATTAGAAGGTCTCCTGTGCGTGGTGCGCGGTAGCGATAGCACGCAGAACCGCGCGCGCTTTATTACGGGTTTCATCGGCTTCAGACTGCGGTACAGAATCCAGAACAATCC
>PPYF01306246.1_pt1 | contig 10959 bp, 11 predicted proteins | sample 1559871 | NCBI WGS metagenome assembly PPYF01 (sample SAMN08240021, study PRJNA423297) | Human gut metagenome, whole genome shotgun sequencing project.
CACGGGACGATCCGCTCGATCTGACTGAGAAATTCTTTTTTCTTCGTCCGCACCTGCGCCAGTTCATCGCTGAATGCGGAAATTGTCATTTGTTTATCCATAAGTTTATTATATCACACTCGGCGGTATTTGGCACTTTTTTCTGTGCGGTATTGCCTTAGAGTTTTATTGAAGCGGCTGGATTCCGGGATCCAACTGCATGGTTTGGTAAGCAAGGTATGCCGTTTCTTCCAATGCGGCTGCATTGGATACCGCATCCAATGCTGTTTGACCCCAGGCATAGGCACTGTGACTCACCAGCAGCGCAGCAGGTGTTCGTTGCGGGTCGATACTGCGTTCGTGGAATGTGTCCCGTATTTCCATAGCAGAAGATGCACAGGGAATCTCCACTTGGAAACGGTCTTTATGGAAAGTTCCCAGAACTGGAATATCCATACCAACCTGTGCAAAAATTGTGGCATATTCTTTGAGGCTGAGGCAAGAGCGGTCTTTAGCCCCCGGTCATGACAGGATTTAAGAAAACATCTCATTCCGGGCAGAACGTCATTGGGCGTGAGATTTTGCAGCAGCTCCACGTATCGGCTGTTCTTGACGGCAGCCAGCTCGTCCTTTTCTGCCTGTGTGTACTGCTTTTTGCTTCTCTCAAGGATGATGTTCAGGGAATCCATGCGGCTCACTCCGCGCAGGCGTTTGTTAATCTGCTCGTCAAAGTATAGGCCTTCCCTTCTATGATAAGCTGAAACTCGGCAGTCCTGCGCTCAACGATACTGAAGAAACGCCGGAACGTGAGCTTCACGCCGTCAACAGTATAGCTTCTTGTAAGCAGGCCGGAGCGCATATCTAACTCTTCATAGTAATCCGAGAAGTTGGAGGTATGAAGGTCAACCGTTTTTCCATTGATCTCAACGCCTATTGCGGCAAAATTCACTGCATTGATAACTTTGCCAAAATACTTCGGATATCCGTTCTTCCACCAGCCCACACGAGTCTTGTCTGGAAACCAGATGCCCGCAATGTATGTCCCTGTATGGCTGTCGCCGGAAAAGCCCTCTTCGAAGTTGCCGCGCATGCCCATGTAGCCGTTACCGATGGATGTTAGGCTCTCATAAAGGCGGATATCCCCTTCATTGAAAGCATGGGTGGAAAGCTTCCACGCATGAATGTCAAATACTCTTTTATACATATACTTCCCCTATAATAAACGCACGGTTTTCTCCGTGCGTTTACATTCGTAATCACTCAAAACCGAGCTCTGCCAGCGCTCCTATCAAATCGTGAGACAATGCCATAGATTGCAGCTCATGAATTACTGCTGCCGGGTTCTTTTTAGCACAAATGCAGTTATATATCTTTTCTTTAAGTTCGTAACCGATCCTGCAGTGCTGTAAAAGCTTGAAAATCCTCTTGCTGCGGTCAATATCGGCAAGCTCAGCATTGAGCACTTGCAGCTCAATTTTGCCACTGTTCTTTCCAAATGTGACGGTCAGCACCTTTTTTTCTGTATCGTAAGTCTTTTCATAGGCAACGTCGGATTTGACTGTGCTGTTTTTTATGCCGTAGAAACACACTCTGTATCGGCGCATCGCGGGTCTTACGCGGAAACTGTCTTCATCTGGTTTAATGGAAAACCGCATTGCATCCTCGCTCCACTTGACTTCAAACCGCGTCAAGGCAGCATGCTCATCACTGCCGTCGTCCTCATACATGGTGTATTCGCCGCTATCACCGCAGAACACATTCACGTCAATGGCCTCAGGCAGCTCTACACCAAAACGTTCAGCTTCCTGTTCACCTGTAAGAGGCACAATCGCACCGGCTTTGGCAAAGGCGGGTATCTGTGAAAGGGGCCTGTGCAGGATTTTCATCCCGCCCCCGGAATATCTCTGTGCGGTGAAAAAGTCGTAATAAGTACCCTCTGGCAGCCATGCAGCAACGCTCCCCATGCCGGTCTCTGCACTTACGGGCGAGGTAATAGGACAAACGATGAGCTGTGAGCCAAAATAATACTGGTTGGGAACCTGATAGGCTTCCTCTGCACGGGGATAGAGGTAATACATAGGGCGCAGAGGCATAATACCGTGTCTTGCTGACTCGAAATTCATCGTGTAAAGATAGGGAACAAGGCGATGACGCAGACGCAGAAAGGCTTTCAGTATGCTGCATACTTCGCCAGAATAGTTCCAAGGTTCTCTGCCGCTGAAGATGTTAGATGTGCTGTGCAGGCGCATGATGGGTGAGAAAGCACCGAACTGTACCCAGCGGACAGTCAGTTCCTCGTCGTATATTCCGGCGCAATGTCCGCCAATATCATGGCTCCACCAGCCGTATCCGATATTCGCAGCTGTAGCTGTGAAATAAGGCTGGAAGCGGAGAGAGTCCCAGCTGATGATCGTGTCACCGGAGAAGCCGATGGGGTAACGGTGGCTACCGGGGCCGGCGTAGCGGGATAAAATCAACGGGCGTTGGTTTATCTCGGCACTGTGGAGAGTATGAAAATGATTCAGGAGCCACAAAGGGTCTGCGCCGTCAATGCAGGATGCGTCACCCTGTTGCCAGTCGATCCACCAGAAATCCACGCCCTCGTCCTCACGGGGCTTTAAGAGGCATTTAAAATATGTATCGACAAAATCCTTGCTGCACATATCAAAGGGGATATCCCGACCGGACGCAGGGTCGAGCCCCATGCGCACGGCGGCCTCGACGTACTGCTCCTCATGGGGCTGTATACCCTCTGCGGGATGGAGATTGAGAGCGCATTTTAAGCCGCGGGAATGGAGCTGGCTCAGGAAATTCTTTGGATCACGAAACAGCTCTTTATTCCATGTGTATCCCGTCCATCCCTTGCCCTGCTTGGCTGTTATATCTGTAATATGCCAGTCCATGTCCATGACAGCTACACTGAACGGTACCCGCTCGGCGCGGAATCTGTCCATGAGGTTCAGGTATTCGTCATCGGAATAGGCGTGGAAACGGCTCCACCAATTGCCGAGAGCATAACGTGGCAGCATAGGCGGCCTTCCGCTGAGTTCGAAAAAGTCATTAAGCGCCGCCTGATATTCAAGGCCGTAACCGAAGAAATATAGGTCGATTGCTTTTTCTGCGCGAGACATTATGGCTCCGTCGCTCTCAATAAGCGGTGAATCACTGTCATCAATAACGCTGTATCCCTGAAGACGCGACTGGATGCCTTTTCTGAGCGGTATCTCGCCATCAGCCATGTCAAGTGTGCGTGCAGTGCCGCCGAGATTCTCGCGCAGCTTATCGCCATAGTGCCAAGTGCTATAGATGCCGCGAGTCTCACTTCTAACTTTTATAGAAAGGCCGCCAGCGGAGAAAGGCTTTTCATCGTAAAACAGGCTTAGATATTCCGTGTGTATTTCCAGCTTGCCATTATGACGGCAGACTTCAAATTTCGGCGCATCAAAATTTCTGCAGCATGCAAATACAGAAGGCCTATCCTCAAATATATTGCTTTCGCAGTATTCGAGGCGTAACATTCGTGATGCGAGCACAGTAATTCTATAATGCTCACCGGTCACACACTGCATATCGTTGCTTTTGCCGTTTATGATGTCATAAGACATACGAGTTTACTCCTTTGCACCGGGAAGGTTAAGAATAATCGCGCGGCCATCAACAGCAAGCATTCCTGCGTGTACTTCAACGTTCTCGCCGCTGATAAGGTTAGTGTACAGTCCGTTTGGAAGATCTATATCGATAAGAGAGGCTTCACCGGTCACGGGGAAGATACCGATGTATCTATCACCGCCTTTGGAGTGGGTCGCTACGAGCACGTCACCGGGAAGTGCCTTAACTTCATAGGTGCTGTCTGCGAAGACGGGGCTTTTTTTGATCTCATATAGGCGGGACATAAGTGCGGAGTAATCCTTGCCGGTGTTCCACTGCACTTTATCTGCATCGAACAAGTTAGGAAGGTGTTTTACGCCGTTTTCCTGCCCCGCGTAGAGAAGCGTCATACCCTTCTGGAAGTATATAAACGCAGTCCAGACGAGGAGTTTCTTCTCATCCGGAATTATAAAAGCACCTCTTGCATTGTCATGGTTTTCAAGGTAGCGGAGCTTGACATAGTTGTCAGGATAGATAGCTTCCTGTCGATTGATGTCTTCTGCGTACTGAGCAAGGCTAATTTTGCCCTTGAGATAATCCTTGAAGCGATAATATATGTCGTACTCGTAGCTGACATCGAATGCCTGGTAAACTTCCGAGTCGGACAGGCTCACCATTCCGCGTGCGCGGTTGGCAATGGTAAATACGGGTTCAACGGACTCGCTCAGCCAGAAGCAATCGGGGTTGACCTTCGCAACCTCTTCCCTTGCCTTCAGCCAGAACTCGAGAGGGATCAACGGGGCAACATCGCAACGGAAGCCGTCTACAATACCAGCCCACATTTTGAGCGTCTCTATCTGGTAATCCCAGAGATCCCTATTGTTGTAATCAAGATCAATTACATCAAGCCATTCCCCCACCTTGTTGCCGAAACATCCGTCCGGCTTGTGATAGAACCATTCTGGATGATTCTGGGCCAGCCAGGAGTCGGGAGACGTGTGGTTATATACAACGTCGATGATGCACTTCATGCCGCGCGCGTGAATGTCGGTGACAAGTTGCTTCAGGTCATCAATCGTTCCATACTCGGGATTGATCTTGCGGTAATCAGAGATAGCATAAGGGCTGCCGAGCTCACCCTTGCGTTCCTTCTTGCCAATGGGATGGATTGGCAAAAGCCACACGATATCGGTACCAAGTGCCTTTATGCGGTCAAGGTCTTTTCTAACGCCACTGAAGTTTCCTTCTTCACTGTAATTGCGCACGAAAATAGAATACATGACCTGATTTCTGTAGAATTTGGAAGTATTGACAGCCATAGAAAAACCTCCTTAGCCCTTGATTGCAGACGAGGAAATACCTGCAATAAACTTCTTTTGGAAAATGATATAGAATATTACGACGGGGATGATTGCGATGCTTGTTGCGGCGAATAGGCCGGCATAATCCGTGGAATATTGCCCGCTGAAGAGGTTTAACGCTACAGGCAGGAGCTGTTTCTTCGTATCGCGGATCATAAGGAACGGCCAGAGGTAGTCGTCCCACGCCCAGAGAAACTGGAAAACAGACATGGAAACGATGGCGTTATTCAACTGGGGAATGATGATGCGATGGAAAATATAGAACTCATTTGCTCCGTCCATTCGTGCTGCTTCTATGAGCTCGTTGGGGATAACTGCGCAGGACTGACGCATCAAAAAGATGCCGAAGGCAGTGAAGATGCTCGGAACAATAAGCGCCTGATAAGTGTCGATCCATTTCAGTGACTGCATAATACTGTATCTGGGAATGAGGGTAACGACACCGGGAATCATCATCGTCATCAGGATCATCGTGAACAGCGCATCACGCCCTTTGAATCTGTATTTGCAGAGCACATAGCCCGCAATGGTGCTTGTGTACACGGTTATGACCGTAATTAGCAGGGCGTAAATTAGGCTGTTTCCAAAATACCGGAAGAAGTCAAACTTGTTGAGGACATCAGAATAATTCTGGAAAGAAAAATGCTGCGGGAACAACGTTTGTGCCAGGGAGCTGATCTCGGCATTGGTCTTGAAGGATGAGCAGAGCATCCAGATAAAAGGAAACACTGCCAGGAGGCAGAAGAACAGCAAAATGGCGTTTAAGAACACAGAACTTAACTTCTTCATTTTCTTACACCTGCCCTTCGTTCTGGCCCGAAATCCTAAAGGATATCGCAGTCAGTATCGCAATAAAGAGAAACAGCACAAAGGATAGTGCCGAGGCATATCCAAAATTATACTTGGAGAAAGCCTCCTGATAGATGAGATAAGATGCCAGATATGTCTGAGTTCCAGGCCCGCCTCCTGTGAGAACCATTACCGGGATATAGGTCTGGAAATAGGAAATAAGCGAAGTGATTACTATGAAAACGATCGTGGGCTTAAGCAGCGGAAGTGTTACAAATCTGAATCTCTGCCATGCAGTCGCGCCATCGGTCTCTGCGGCCTCATAGCACTCCACGGGCAGCGAGTACATTGCACCCAGCAGAAGAATAACCGCATAGCCGAAATCCTTCCATATTGTCAATATAAGAATGGCTATCATGGCATAACGGCCATCATAAAGCCAGTTGATATTCGAATTTAGTATCCGATCCAGAAAGCCAATCTGAGGATCAAATATGAACTTCCATACAAACGTTACCGCCACAAGAGGGGTAATTGTGGGAAGGTAGAAAAGTATGCGATAAAGGGACTTGTGTTTAATTAGTTTGGAGAATATGGCACATGAAAGCGCAAGACCGATAATCACGCGGAAAACAGTTGCGACAGCTGCGAAACCGAAGGTGTTTTTCATGGATAGCCAGAACAGATTGCTCGTAAAGACCTTTTTCCAATTGCCGAGTCCCAGATAGATCATCTGGTTTTTCAGCGGATTCCATCTGTAAAAGCTGCCAAACAGCACAGCAATAATAGGGAGAATAAAGAAGACGAGAAAGAAAACGACGAGTGCTGCAACAACAATGTTGCGCATTACGATCTCGCTCTTGCTCTGAGCAGGATTATTCAGTCTTATATTTCCTCTCATATTTCATATCCTTTCAAGGGAAATAGGGCACCGACATGACACTGCCGGTGCCCTCTATATTAGTATAGCTTACTTTGCGTACTTGTAAAGGGGTTCGCGAGACTCAAAATCGAGAGTTGCAAGGTCTTCGTTGATAGCTGCTTCACAATCAGCAAGAGCCGTATCGATGTCCTTGCCGTTGTAGAAAATCTCTTCAAGAGCAATCTTCATATTGTCCTCAAGCGTGCTGGGCATGGGGCCGGGCCAAATGTAGCGGTCAATGTGCTTTGCAAGAACCTTGATGCTGGGAACAGCAAGCAGGTCTGCATCGCTCTGCAGAGAAATCTTCATCGGGAATACTGCGTTCTGAGTACAGAATTCCTTCTGGATGCTGTCGTTTGCAAGGAAGAAGCGAACGATGTCCTGAGCAACGGCCTGCTGGTCGGCAGGAGCGTTCTTGTTGATACCGAAGGTGGACTCGCCGTTGTATCTGTGGTACGCGTAAGTGTTGGAAGGATCAACGGTGGGAATCTCAAAGCAATCATAGTGGGTATCGGGGAAGTTGTTGTTGAACACGCCGGTCATGAAGCCCCAGCCAAGGTACATAGCAACCAGCCCCTGACCAAAGTTGTCGCCAGAGTTATTGCCGAAGCTGTAGTCGCAGACACCATCAACGACGTACATGTCGTGCAGGCGGGTGATAACTTTTTTCATGGCCTCGTTATTGATGGAAGCGGTGCCATCCTCATTGAAGAGGTTCTGACCGTACTGGTACTGCATACCGAGAACGTCGCCCTGAATGCCGCCATTGTAGCTGAAGCCAGCCTGAACAAGGTCGCCATTTTCGTCGCGAATGGTGAGCTTCTTGGCAACTTCACGGAATTCGTCCCAGGTGGTGGGGATGTCAGCCTCGGTGAGGCCTGCAGCTGCCCACATGTCGGTGTTGTAGTACATGGTTGCGGTCATAAGGCCGTAGTCAGTATAGTAGACCTTCCCGTCTACAAGGTGGCCGGAAACGCCGACAAAGTCCGCTTCCATATCTTCGACAGGAATATCGTAGGGAGCCATGTAGTCGATGAGCAGGTCGTGCTTGCTGTTATGCACATTAAAGATTGCGGGACCATCGTTGCCCTGAAGAGCGAGAGGCAGCTTGGTGAAGTAATCATCCCAAGGATTCTCGACGAGAGTGATGGTCACGTTGGGGTGAATTGCAGTGTACTGATCCGCCAGAGACTGGAACAGATTTGCTGCACCGGACCAGAACCAGAGTTCTACTTCGATGTCCTTGCCGTCGTTAATGGGAACATTGGGGTCATACTGGATAGCCGAGCCAATAACGGGGAGCGCATCTGCTGTGGGTGTTTCGGTGGTGGAAGCTTTGGTTGCGGGTTCAGCCGTCTGCTCAGGCTCAGTGGTCTGAGCAGGTGCGCTACAGGCCGTCATGCTGAGAACCATAACAAGCGCGAGGCAAAGTGCGATGATTTTCTTTGACATTTTTGTTCCTCCATTTCATTTTGTTGTTAGCGTCGTTAGGTGTATCGCTAAACTAACTGTATAATACATTTCTTCAACGTGTTTGTCAATAGAAAACTATATAGCCGCTTTAATTTTGTTGTAAAGCAACAAAATTAACCTGCATTTTTGTGCACATCTCCCTTTGTCGAAGCAAATAATTAGTTTATCGCTAAACTAATTATTGAAATTTCTATCTACGTCAATACTGTTAGTTTTTTTCTCAGCACCTTGCATTTTTTTAATTGTTGGTTTATTATTAGTTTATCTTTAAACCAAGTGGAGTTTGAATATATGGTTACACTGAAGGACATTGCGAAGGAAGCCGGAGTCAGCGTTATGACCGTCTCAAATATTGTAAACGGCAATTACACTAAGGTCTCCAAAGAAACGACAGAGCACGTGCAAAAGATCATTAGCCAAATGGGGTATGTTCCTAACGCCTCTGCAAGAAGCCTTGCAAAAAGCAAAACCAACATCATCGCAATTATTATGCGTGGCGAGGAAAACGAAAATCCAATGCTGAATCCATATTATTCTGCCATGGTGGGGGCAATGATTCGGAAAATTCAACAGCACGGCTACTATGCGATGGTGAACATTATGAAGTCCCATCAGGATATTCTACAGAGTCTGCGAACCTGGAATGTGGACGGCGCGATATTCCTAGGCCTCTTTGATGACGAGATAGAAGCCATGTATTCTGTATGCGATGTGCCGATGGTCTTTGTCGACAGCTACAGCAACGTGCGTCAGCTTTCAAATATCGGAATTGACGATTTTAAGGGTGGGCAGCTTGCTGCAAACTATTTTATCTCTCAAGGCCATCGCAGCGTTGCATTTATCGGTCCTACCATGAAATATAATGGTGTTATCCGACACCGTTTCGACGGCTTCAACTCCGTTCTGCGTGTGAATGGTATGGAGGTCAGCCCTGAGCATATTTTTGAGATTGAGTCGGATGTGCGTCAGGACGCAATTGTCGCTCTGGGTAAACACATTGCACCCATGAGGAAAGAGTTTTCCGCAATCTTCATCACAAGCGATCAGATTGCATCCTATGTTGTGCAGGGGCTCGTCTCGGGAGGGGTGTCCGTGCCGGAGGAGATGTCCGTTATCGGCTTTGATAACCTAGAGATATGCCGTCAAATATCTCCACAGCTCACTACGATTGCGCAGGACCTTAATCAGAAGGCGCACTTCGCTGTATCGACCCTGTTTCAACGTCTGGCCGATCCGTCTCTTCCCGCTCAGTCCATGGTACTGGATGTGAAGCTGGTTGTGAGAGATTCCGTTACATCATTGTAACAGCTCATATTGTTTTTCCATTTAGGCCGTATCTAAAAACTGGCAGAACGACCAACAGCGCAGTATTTTTGTTCTGCGAAATCCATTTTCCATAGGAATACATCCAGTATTCCTATGGAAAATGATGTCACACAGGGAATAAATAGCCGCCGCCTAGGCGTTTTGACAGTTTTCGGACAGGCTCTAGTTCAGTTTATAAAGCAGGCTGCTGTTGCTGCCGTTCCCCCGGTACCGTTGCTCTGTTTGAATCAGCCCCGCTTTCCGCAAGTCCCGAATGGCACGGCGGGCAGTGGATTCGGAGAGCTTCAAATCTTTGGCAATAGTTGGAATCGACGGCCAGCAGATACCGTCTTTATTGGCGCGATCGGCGATGTAGATGTACACGGAAATCGCTCTGTGGGGCAGATCCATACGGTACAGCTTCGTAAAATCATGCATATTGTTTCCTCCTGTACGGGTGGGGCTGAGATGCCCCACCTGTTTTTCGTTATGTGGGACTGATATCTTCTGAAGAAAGCAAAAAAGGCCGTTATGGTTTCCTCTCGGATTCCATAACGGCCTTAATTCATTTCCATGGACAGTTCTTCAGCCTGCTCTTTGGCTGTGATATTCACATAATTCCCAATAATGCTCAGGGCAGAATCGTAACTCTGGCATTGAAAAATTCTGCTGCGCATTTCCTCCGCCTGTTCCTGCATTCCATTCTCCCGGAGTGCCTCTGAGGCAATTCCCATAATACGGAATATGTTTCCGTCCTCACCTATGAGCGGGCAGTCTGACTTGATGTGCTCGGGAGCGGTTTTCTGTTCCTGAATAAAGCCGCCCAGTCGGTTAGGTACATAGTCAGACAACCATGTTCCGCCGAAGGTGGAATAGGATGCCAGCCGCCATATAGCAAGTTTTCCCATGTCCAGTTCCATATTCTCTTTAAAGGGGAACAGCATACAGGTCAGCCCGTCATGCCGGAAGGTATAGGCTTCTTCGAAGCCAGCGCCCTTTTTGAGAATGCACTCCCGGGCAAGAATCTTATTGATGCCATCCAGCCACTCCTGTGGGTCGCCGCCGCAGCCTTGAAGGACAAGTCCCTCCTGATCTCCCATACGGCGAAGCTGCTCCGTTGAAATCAGCCGTATGCTCACAGCTCCATCTCCCCCCATTTTCATTCCCTGTTCCTGAGCAATTTCCTGTTGGGTCAGTTTGCGGAAGCTGTCTTCACCGGGAATGAGAGAAAGGCTGCGCCCATTGTCCCAGACAACGCCGAGGGTGCCAGCATCATCCACATACCTCACGGTTCCTCTTGTTCCAGATTCCACTGGGGAATATGGATCATCCATGTTGTTCAGCATAACACGTGTGCCGGGTGGATAGTTCTTTCGAATAAACTCCACCTGCTCACGGCTTGGAAATGGCATATTCATTTCGTTTTCTCCTTTTCAGATAATTTCATCAATCGCGTGCGCATACATTCCCCGTCACCGCCCTGGCACAAAAATCCATGGCTGGGAAAAGGGCACCCCTCGCACAGTGGGGATGCCCTACAGA
>PPYF01306457.1_pt1 | contig 10958 bp, 4 predicted proteins | sample 1559871 | NCBI WGS metagenome assembly PPYF01 (sample SAMN08240021, study PRJNA423297) | Human gut metagenome, whole genome shotgun sequencing project.
CGGAATCGGTAGACGCGTTGGTCTCAAACACCAATGACAGCAATGTCGTGCCGGTTCGACCCCGGCTCCGGGTACTTTTTTAATACGCCCATGATTTAATAATCAAATCATGGGCGTTTTTTATTTGCCATGAATTGGGCATTGACCCTTTCTCTGTTTGCTGTAAAGATTTTCTATTTTTTCAAAATACAAAATCAGCAAAATCTGTCTGCGGAAACCGGAGTATTGCGTTGTTATGGCAGACAACGTGCTACTAATCTCTATTATTCCGGTTCCCGCGAACAGATTGTAAACGAACGGCGGCGGGATTCAAATGCAGAAATGTTTGCAATGGTTCACCGCGACCAAAAGGCCCGCCGCCGCAGAGTTATCTTTTTTTACCCCACTTGGGGCGTATGTCGAGGAAAATCTCGAAATTCAAGCGTGGCATGGGACGAGCCAGCACCGAAAGATACTCCTCGTTAAACAGGTTTTTGACCGCGATCTTCACGGAAAAATCAGCCCAGGGTACGGCGAAAAGTTTTTCGACCGACATGTCGCTCATAAGATACGGAGGTACATATCCCGAGATCGTGTAGTCGTTGCTCGACATGGTGAAGCGTTCGCTATACCAACACCATTTGTAGAGCAGCCGCCAGCTTTTCCATGCCAGCCGCGCCGTTACCGACGCCGAGAACTCCGGTACATAGACCAGTTGTTTGCCGATGGACTCGTCGCCCTTGCTCATCGGCTCGCTCTCGTTGATCGAGGGCGTCCACGAAAAATTGCCGTCGGCACCGACTTGCCAGTCACGGTTCCAGGTTCGGTCGAAGCCCGCCTTCAATTCCACTCCGTAGGCATGTACTTTTTTGAGGTTCTTCGGCGTCCAGAAATCCTGCTTGCCTCCCAGCGGTATCCACAGAATCCAGTCGTCGATGTAGGAATCGAACCACGTCGCCTCGCCGTGAACCGCGTACCGACCCTCTTTGGCGAAGGCAAACGATACGCCGCCGTCGTAGGTGAAGCCGTGTTCGGGCTGCAGGTCGGGATTGCCGCCCGGCTGGAAGTAAAGGTCATTGAGCGTGGGGAAACGGTAGTTGCGCGAAATGGATGCCTTGGCCCGGACGTTTCCGGCTTTCGAGAGCATGTAATCGGCATAGAATGCCGGAATGAGCGGCGTCCAATCCTTGCCGTACATATCCTCTCGCAACGCCAGCGAGAGGCCCAGCCGTTCGGTAGGCGTCCACTTGGCAGTCATATAAGCAGATAGTTCCGTGCGGGCTTTGTCGTAACCGACCACCGCCTTGTCGCCCTGCTGGGTGATGATGTTGCGATCCTGATTTTTCGCGAAATGCTGGTGCAGGGCAATGTCGGCCGAGAAAAGCCATTTTTTGCCGACGTAAAATTCGCTGTTGCCCGATGCGAAAAGCGTGTTTACCTTGCTGCGCGAAGTAATCATGTAGGCCCATTCGCCGTTACCTTTGTCACGGGCGTAATCGTAGCCGAGCCATGTGTGGATGTAACCGGCTTTTGCTCCGACCTTGTATGTAGGACGCAGATGATCCCACGAGAGTACGCTGCGCAGGGTGCGTTCGCGCTGCTGGTGCAGAATATCCTTCGGATCGCCGTAATCGACGGTCGTTTGTGAAAGGCCGCGCTTGGAGGTGAGAAACCAGGCGTTCAGCCCGAAACGGTCGCCCTTGCCGGTATTGTAATAGACCTCCTGCAAGGCGTGAAAGTCATGAAAATCGCCGTCACGGTGGGTTTCGATGGGGTGGTAGGTGTCGATAATATTTTTATCGTCGTCGTAGACATTTTCGTTCTTGTCGCGGTTGCGGTACTTGAATTCGTTGGGCGACGAGGAGTAGACCACGCGCGTCGAGGTCTGCCAATGGTCGTCGCCGTAGGTCAGCCGCAGAAATTCGTCCGTCGTCCAGAACGAGCCGATTCCCTGTGTATACTGCATTTTGAATCCGTGTGTATCGGCGGGTTTGGTCGCCAGTGTGATCGCCCCGCCCAGACCGCCGCCCACGACGTTGAGCGACGAGGTGCCGTGCAGCAGCGTCGCGTCGTCCACGAAATAGGACGGGATCATCGAAAAATCGGTCATGCCCAGCATCGGGGAGTTGATACGCATGCCGTTCCACATCACCTGCGTGTGCGATGCCGCCGTACCGCGAAATGCCACGGTAGAAAGCGTGGCCCGGCCGTACTGTTTGATGAAGATTGCCGTATTGAACGTCAGCACGTCGGCCATCGACAGGGCGATGTTCTCGTGCAGGACGAGGGTGTCCAGTTGTGTTTTTTGTACGCCGATCTCTTTCATCGGACGAATTCCTGTAACACCGACCTCACGAATGGGCATCACCAGCGAGGGGTTGTTGTTCCACCAGCCGTTGCCGGCCGGTTTTTCTTGTGCAGTGATTGTTGCGGCGAGGCACAAACCGATAAACAGAAGTATTGGTTTCTTCATATTGCGTATCGGTTTAATACCAACAAAAAGCCCCCGGAATAATTCCCACCCGGAATTCGTCGAGCAACTCTCCTTCGGGCGAATAGCGGTAGACGATCCCCTTCTGTTGGTAGTCGATGGCGTCGGCCACGTATACTTCCGACGTGTTGGGGTCGATGGACAGGCCGTAGAATTTCGTCTGCTTGTATTTGAGGAACGGCCGCACGGGGACGTGATCGGCCACCACCGGCATCCGCCAGATATCGTTGTTGATGAAGTAGAGCGTGTCGCGTCCGCCGTTGAGCTGCACCTCCGAGGGCCAGTCGCCGAATTTGAATTTGAACTGTTTTTCGATCCTGAAAGTTGCGGCGTCGATACGGTAGAGCGAGGGGGCCTCGTGCCCGTAGGGACTGCCCTCATAACCGCCGTCGGTGATCGTCCACATCTTGTCGTACTTATCCATCACCAGCGACGTGGGCTGGATGCCGACGACCAGCTCGTCGACCACCTTGTCCGTTTCGGTGTCGATCTTCAGCAGCCGGTTCTGATAAGACCAGCAGTTCACGTAGACGTATTTGCCGTATTGCACCATCTGTTCGGTCGAACCGGTTTCCATCGTCATACCCGGGCAGTCGATGTATCCCGTAATCTCGAACCGTTTGGGATTGACGATGAAAATGCGGTTGTCCCAGATCTGTGTGACATAGGCTTTTTCGTCCGACAAAAAATGGATATAGCGCGGGGAGGTGAGGTTCGTGATGCGCCCGACTTCTTTGAAGGTCACGGGGTCGATGGCAAAGATCACATGCGAATTATTCACGACGATCCAGCCCAAGCCGCCGTACATCGTCATCGACTGTGCCACGTCGCCCAGCTTCTGATCGTTGGCGCGGAAGAACACCTCGTTGTCGATCTTACGGGTTTGCGTGTCGTAGAACGAGAGCGTGGCATTGCCGTATTGGAAATTCCCCTCGTTGGTGATGAACAGCCCGTGTCCCACCTCGGGGCGGACTGCGATCTCCCGACCGAGATCGTAGTCCCACTTCATACAGCCGGTGAGAACCGAACAACAGCCTGCGACGATGAATATAAAGCGGTTCATCCTACGGCTTGACATACTCCCCGGCGGTTATTTGCTCCCAGGTCGGATTATAACCGTTGCCCGAGACATTCCACTTGTCGGCCGAAAGTGACGGCAGCGCATTTTTCAGCCCGGAGAAATCGGTCATCTTGCCCCAGTATTTGATATCTACCGAACCGATTTCAGTGACGCCCGCGAAATCGGCCATGCCTGTCAGCTTCATTTGGCTGGCCGCACCGGAGTAGGTTCCGCCCCAGAATTTGAATACCCCGATCTTGCGCAGCAAGGGTAATTCGAGATCGCCTTCATCCACATACTGCATATAGCTCGTGTCCCACTTGTCCGTCACCTCGGTAAGTTTCGGGGCGCTGAGTTTTTTGAGGTACGAACAACTGCTCATCTGGAAAGTTCCGACTTGCTCCAGATCGGGAAATGAAACAGTTGTCTGGCCGTTGGCTTTGCCGCCCGACTGCGAATAGGTACCGATGGATTTAATGCCGGGGAAGGTAATCAGGTCGTTCTGCGTATAATTGGAAACGCTGAGTTTTCCCGAGATGGTTTCAGCGCCTTCGAGTGCGGTGAAGTCGCACGCTCTCGAACCGCCGTTCAGCGACAGATCGCCCAGCGCATTTTTCCGAACCCTGACCTTCGCCAGTTTGTAACAGGCGATCAGTTCGACCTTCGGGAGCGACTCCACGCCCGACAGGTCGAGCGACGGCAGCAGGTTCAACTGGTAAAAATAGATGTTTTCGCAGGCCGTGAGCCGGGGGATGGAGAGTGTTTCGATCAGAGAAAGGTAGCGCAGGCAGAACTGTCCTCCGATGGTTTCGAGCGCGGGCAGTTCGAGCCGGTCGCTTGAAAATTTCGTGTCGATCTTAAAATCCGCACGTACCTTTTCGAGCGACGAGAGGTCGATGCTGGAAAGCATGGCTGCAGAGCTACTGTCCGAGAGCGAGAACGAGGCCAGCGAAGGAACTTTCGGCATTGCGAATGTGGTCGCTGCCGTCAGGTAGTTCCAGGTAAATGCACCGCCCAGATGCACCAGTTCCGGCATATTGAGTACTTTGAGCTGTGTCAGGTAAGTCAGCGTGCAGTTGCCGCCGATGGAGGCGATCTTCGGGAGTTCCAATAACTGCAATTCGCTGAGATACTGGAGCGACAGCGAACCCGTTACTTTTTCGAGCGACGAGAGTCCGAGTGCGGCCAGGGCCTTGTTGCCGGTCGAGGCATTTGTGCCGGAGAGGATCGTCAGATCGCCCGTACACTCCTTCAGCGCCGGAACATTGAAAACGGAGAGTTTGGCTGCATTGATATAGACCGTCCCCGTCGATACGAGTTTCGGCAGGTCGAGTTTGGCGACCGTATTGCCGTTTACCGAGAGCTGTCCGAGCGATTCGAGGGCGGGCAGTACCACGTCGAAATCCTGGGCGGTCGTAAGCGGCGTGGTGGCCGTTCCCAACACCAGACCGCCTGCCGAACGCAGGTTTTCGAGCCCGGAGAGTTTTTCCCCGGCGAATGAGTTGCCTACGACGATGTTGTAGCGCACGTCGGTCAGTCCGGCTAACGGCGCAAGGTCGGTCACGGGATCGTCGCAGGCCGAAAAATCGCCGATCGTGAGGTTTCCCTCGATCACCGTCGCACCCGTTGCGGCGAACGCTTCGACATCGGCCTGTGTCGGCAGTGCGACGCTGCCGGCCGTAACGTCGTTACGCTTGACCGAGTAGGCGTAGTCGCGCAGGGTCTGGTTATAGGCCATGACGCGGAAACGGTGTTCGTTGTCCCAGTCGGTGATCCTCGCCGGATCGGGGTACAGGATCGCCTGCTCGCAAAGTTCGTAGTCAGCAGTAGCACCTTCGAGCGACACATTGCGGGGAATGGAAACCACGATTTCGTCGCCGACGAGTGCGGCGCGGTATACCGTTCCGTCCTTGGCGGTGAGCGCGAACGAAGTGATGTGGTTGTCGATGCCGGCAAAGGGCTGGTTCTCCTCTTTGTCGTTGCAGCCGCAGAACGCGAAAACCGCTGCGGCCAGAATCAGTATTTTTCTCATCGTATTATTTCTTTTTGGTCATGTTGTAATCGAATACGCCGAACACTTCGGTCGAAATTTCGCCCAGCCAGCCGCTTTTTGCCTGAATGCCGGTCTGTACCTTGACAAAGTCGATGTATTTGAGGCCGGCGGGCTTGCCGTCGAAAGTGACGGCGTCGGAAATCCGGAAATGGTTGGCGTTGACGCCCGCTCCGGAGTTCGGATCGTCGGTCAGACGGTCGATCGGGCTGAAGTTGTCCGCGTAGCCCCAGTCGTAAGCCGGATTGACCCAGTAGGAACCGTTGCCCGACTGGTCGTAATTGTTGGCCTTGAGGCAAGTGCCGCGCAGCGTGTAGCTGTCAGCCTCGACCCATGCCGGATAATAGTAGTCCTGCGTATGGAATTGCGAAAGGTAATCGACGGAACCGCTCGCACCCTTGTTGTCCGTCCACTGCACCTCCATGCCGGCAGCGCGTGGACGGTAATAGGTCACGGCATAATCCTGTGTCGTTTCAGGCTTACCGTATTCGGAGCCTTTCAGTTCGTACCATGTGTCGTTCGGCAGTCCGTCGCCGTTTTCGTCCTGCATGACCCATACGATGCCCGGTTCGGATGAACCGTCGAACGAGTTGCCCGAAACGCCGATGTTGTAGCCGCCGTCATTTTCAATGCTGTGGTCGAAGCCGACTACCAGATAGCCGCCGAAAGCTCCCAGCGACACATAGGTGTTGAGTTTCATCTGGGACTCGGCATAGGCGCACGCTGCGTCCATCGTCGTCACGTCATAACGTTCGTTGACGAATTGTCCGGGAGCGGCAAGGAACTCGTAGACCTTGTTCCAATCCTTGCTGCTTGCCGGAGATCCGGCACGGTAGTATCGGCCTTCTGCGGGGCAGACATTGACGGTCAATTCCTGAGGAACCGTCAGATATGAGTTTTTCATTTCGACTTTGACCGTGTACGTTCCTTCGGCCGATTCGGAGAAAATATATACCGGATCGGAGGACTGTTGCACCTGTTTGCCGTTTACCGACCAGGTATAACTGGCATCGAACGCATTGGTAATGTCGAAAGGCATCAGACGGATGCGGCGGCCGGCGGATAGGTTGAAGACCGTCTGATCGAATGTCCAGCCGAACGGCATTTCGTCGATCGTGCAGACTTTTACCCCGAATTCCTTGCTGTCCTCGCCGTCCTCATTGCGGGTGGCGAATTCGAGCGTATAATCTCCGGCTTCGGACGTGTCGAATGTAAATTCCTTTTCGGAGGAAACTTCTTTGCCGTTCACGCTCCATGTGCAGGTCGTGGGGATCGAGGTGTCGATTACGGAGGGTTTCAGCGTCAGAGGACTGCCGACCAGAATCGTATACCCTTTTTCGGGAACCGGCAGGCTGATTGTCGGGATTTCCAGTTCTACCACATCCACACGCAGCTCCTCGGAGGCCGTGCCGTAGCGATTCGACACTTGGAGGAGCACGAACAACTCGCCTACGGTTTGTTCGCACACCGTAAGGGCGGGTTGCGTGCCGACGACTTTTCCGTCGATTTTCCACACATAGAGTGCCTTGTCCGCGTTTTCATAAGTGGGGCTGATCGTCAGTTCCCGGCCTGATTTGATGGTGTAAACCGCATTCTCGCTGTCGAGCGTGATACGGGGGGCCGTCTGCGAATCGACCTCGATCACATCGTCTTTGTTGCAGGACGACAACACGAACAACGCAGCAAATAAACAGGATAACAGTTTTTTCATCTCTTTATGCTTTATTTGTTAATATACGCTTCGGAGAAACGGTAGACGAAATCGATCCCGGCCGGGCTGGCACCTTTCTGCGTGGGATAGTAAAAATGGTTGATTTCCGAGGCGGAAGTTCCGCTCACGTCATAGGTGTAGATATTCGAATCGACGTAGCTCGACTTGCCGACCCACAACACATTGGTTGTCGGATGCTGCCCCATAATGCCGTAAATCGTTTCATTTCCAGATAGATATTTGTAATCGACGGTCTGCGTCTGGTAATTGTACCGCGTTGCGCTCGTGGCGTTGAAAGCATCGGTATCCACAAAATAGAGATAAGGATCGGTGAAACTGGCGCACATGCCGATAGCCGGAGACCATGTTGCGATCGGGAATCGAACACCTCCGGAAAGTTCTTTTTCCGAAACGACCGTGCCAGAGTGATCGATGCCAACGATCATCGGATCGGAGGTCAGGGTTCCCATATTCGGGCTCGTGCCGGAATAGGTTCCGGCAAGGGCGAAATAGATATTGCCGTCGACACCTTTGACGATGCCTTTTACTTGCCGGCCCTCATAGGTCAGCCGCTTTTCCACCGTTCCGCTTTCGGCATTGATGATAACGACGCTGTGTCCGCATCCCGCATAAATCTTACCCCGTGAATAGACCATGCGGGTTTTGATCGCGCCCACCGAAGTAAAGGCTCCGAACGTGCCTTCGAGGGTCGCGCCGATTTGCACCGAATTTTCACCGAGGGTCAGGGCGACTATGCCCGAAGTGCTTTCCATACTTGAATCGGAATATTGAATATAGGCTTTCGTTGCACTTACAACGACCAGATGCTGAGGCCATGTGTCTTTGTCTTCGGGGGTTTTAAATACCAGCGGGTCGGCGAATTCCATGCGCATCGTCCGGGCATCGCACACAACGAAACGGCCTGCGCCGCCCATGCGGTCGCCGTTCTGGGTTAACAGGTAGATTTTTCCGTTGGCCATGAACATATCCTGTACGACGTTGCCGATCTCCAATCCGCCGTTGGCCTGCTCGAATACCTCCCGATACTCCTTGCCGGCCTTGTCGTAGTAGACCAGCATACCGTTTACTGAAGTCATATTGCCTTCGCAGACCACGAACGTACCGTCCTTGTCCGTGTAGTCCACCGAAGCGCACACGTCGGCCGAGGCAAAGACCGTATTCCCTTTTTTATCGATCCCGATCAGCGTGATGATGCCACCTGAGTAAGCTGCATCCGAAGCCGCCGGAGCCTGCACGGTTACGCTATTTTTCGCAAGGTTCAGCGACGCCTTCCACCCTTCGGGAATATTCATGAAGTCGGCGGTTTCCACATCCGTCGTATTCAGCGTCAGCGTCTTTTTCTTGCCGAAGTCGAATACGAAGTACGAACGGCCGTCGTCGGGCTGTACAAAACAGAATGAGGACACCGAAGTTTTTGGAATGACGATTTCCGTGCCGTCGGTCAGAGTGAACGTTACGGCATCGTCGCCGTCGCTGACCGATTTGAAGAACGAATCCCCGTCTTTTCCGTTGCTTCCCGTCGCTTTTACGTCGTTGCCGGCCGCATCTTTGATGCGCGCTCCGTCCACAATCCAGTAACCGTCGGCATCGACGGCCATTTCGGGTTTCGAACCATCTTTGCCAGCTACCGGGATTTTGTGGCCGTCCGCATCGGTCAGCCAGTTGCCCTTGCCGCCGATCGTCCAGTAGTAGCCTCCCTCGAAGAGGTCGATACCGACCTCCGGGGCATTCGTACCGTTCTTGCCGTCGGCAATCGAAACGGAGGTGTTGTCGTTGAACGTGATGGTGTATCCGGTGTCCGTCTGGGTCACATCGGAGATCGTCTTGCTTTGGCGCAGGGCATCCACAAGCGTTTGCAGCGCCGAAACCTCTTTGTTGAGTTCCGCGAGTTGGGTCTTGATCCCGTCGATCTCCTTCCACAGATCGTCGTCGTCGTACGAGCAGCTCCATGTCGCAGCACCGAACAGGGTTATTGCCAAAAGGGTAAATAGTTGTTTCATGCTTTTCAGATTTTAATTATTAATCGGTTTGATTTCCGGGGGATAAAAAACGCCTGCCGACAGGCGACGGCCTGCGGCAAGCGTAGAGGATGAACAGGAGATCCGGACGGGGCGCGGATTAGCCTCTCCCGTTGTATAACCCTGTCTGTTATGAATTATTCCCATTGTCATTCGAATCACGCGGGTGATTGCACGACAGGAAACTGCTGAAAATCAAATCGGGGAGGGAGTGCGTTGCGATAACGACGACCGTACCATTCGATTCCAACCCGAAACCCGCGGGTGCAAATCAATCGTTAAGGCAGGTCTTCTGACTCGTCCCGTTTATCGCGCCTTCCCAGTCTAAACCAGTGGCAAAGAGTACGATAAACAACTTCTCCCGAAGGAGGGGACTTACAGCAGCGAGTACTGTTCCGGATTTTCACCGGATTCCCTTTTCATCCTGTCCGGCATACCGGGCAGGAACCATAACGGCGTAAAGGTAATTATTTTTTTTGATTGTTATACAAATCACAAAAAAAAATCGCCCGGCCTCGCAATCGGGAGGGCGTAGAATTTCCGTATCGGTAGGGATCTGCCCGGGTAAAATGCGTTACTCCTGTGCGCGGCTTCCAGCAGAGATCGGTTTTGTGCAAAAATAACGCTTCCCGAATAACTGCCAGCCGTATTTCCGCAATTTGTCTATCCCGTAAATTTATCGATATACGAATAATTTGCACGTACTTGCATCTCCCGGAGGCATTTCGTATTTTTGCATGTCCTGCAAAAGGGACGAACCCGCTATGAAAGGATTTTTGTTGCCCGGCGTGCTGGCCGGCGGAGTGGTTTCTGGCGGAGTGCAGCAAAAAGTATCGACAAACAGCGAAGTTATGAAAACAAATACATCTACGATCCGCCTGATCTACCCGCAATGGCAGGGTGGCAATGTCGCGGCGATGGTGCCCGAGGTAAAGGATCCCGACGATGCCGCACGGGGATATTACCTCGGGGCGCAGCTGCTCGACTTGGCGACGTGGCGATGGTATGGATCGACGCCCATCCCGACATCACGCTTCCGGGCGATCCCTATCCCGGCTACCATGCCATGGCCGTGACGGCCTGCATGGGGCACGGCGATGCGAAGATCGTGGCGGAACTGCCCGCCGCATTCGACCCGTCGAAAATCCTGTTCGTAGGGTTGCGCAACTGGGAGCGGGGCGAGATCAAGGCCCGCCAGCATCAGTACGGGATAAAGCATCTCACCCCCGAAGAGGTGGCTGCGGACAGCGATGCGCTCCGGGCCTGGCTGAAATCGTGCGGGGCGTCGAAGGTGGTGGTTCATTTCGATATGGACGTGCTCGACCCGGCGGAGATCGTTGCGGCGGTCGGCACCGATCCCGACGGGATGAAAATAGAGGCGGTCATCCGCGTGATAAACGATATTGCGGCTGAAAAGGAGCTGGTGGGCCTTACGGTCGCCGAGCCGATGCCCCGTACGGCGATCCGGCTCAGGGATATGCTGGGCAGGTTGCCGTTGCTGGAATAGCCGCCTTATGTGATACGCCGTCGAATCCCCGGGAGTTTCCTTCCCGGGGATTTTTCAAATCTTCGTCCTGCTGCACATCGCGCCTTTCCCCGGTTTACAGCCCCGTCCCGTTCGCAACGAG
>PPYF01548500.1_pt1 | contig 10958 bp, 6 predicted proteins | sample 1559871 | NCBI WGS metagenome assembly PPYF01 (sample SAMN08240021, study PRJNA423297) | Human gut metagenome, whole genome shotgun sequencing project.
ATCTGTGTGAAAAGCAAAAACGGACGTATAGATCATATCTTCTCTCTATCTGATGCTGCACAAACCGCTACTTATCAAGGAATGAAAGTGAAAGCGGATTATGCTGTTATCAGCAATGAATATGCAGGAAACCGGACGTTGTTTTTAGGGAATGGAACCCAATTGGTTGCACCCGGGGTAATGATTCAGACCGACAATGCCGCTAATGTATTGCTCGAAAAGAAAGAAGGGAAATGGTATATTATTTCTTCTGCTCCCTGTACGGTTGTTATCGGCGATAAGAAGATAAAATCCGATGCTGCGTCGGAGCCTATGTTGTTGCGTATCTGATGTTTCATTGGTAATAAAGAAAAATTGTATATCTTATCCGTAGTATGGTATATTATGGCCTAAGATGGAAATTGTTGCAATAAAAAACAAAAAAAGCGTGTTTAAACGTTTTTAATACTATATTTTTTCTAATTTTGTGGCTTTCTGTCCAAGTAGTATATAAAATGGACAGTAAGCCCTTTTTTGTGGGTAAATATTTAGTGGGAAATATTTAGTGGGAAATAAATGATGGTATATGTGATGAGAAATGGTCGCAGGGTAATAGCTGCGTTATCATTTCTGTTATTATGTTGTGGTGTACATGTGCACGCACAACGGGTGGCTGTAAAGACAAATGCATTGGGTTGGCTGACCGCCAGTCCGAATGTAGAAGCAGAATTTGTATTGGGTAGTCATGTCTCCTTGAACATGGGGATTGCTGCGAACCCAATCAGTACAGACAACTTTAAAACGACTTTCACGCATTTTCAGCCTGAAGTTCGTTACTGGCTAAATCGTCCGATGGTGAGTCATTTTCTTGGAATCACCGCTTTCGTGAATAATTTTGATATGATGGTAAAAGATGTGCATCACAAAGGCGATGCATACGCCGCTGGTTTGACCTATGGATACGCATGGGTGCTGGGCGATCATTGGAACATCGAAGCAACTGCCGGAGTGGGTGTGTTGCGCTACCGTCAGTTTAAGTATGATAAGGGTACTCCGAAACCGGGTGCGGTCAACGATAGTAAGACCACCATTGCACCTGTCAAACTGGGGGTATCCTTTGTTTATATTATTCGATAACGAACATTAGCTAGTCAGAAAAGAGAATGAAAATCAATTTGAAACGTGATAGATTAACAGGTATACTTCTCGTGGCGATGATGTTCGTCGGTATGAATGTATCCGCCCAACGGATCCGCGTGCAGGGGCATATCACAAACCCGCAGGGAAAAAGTGTTCCGAATGTAAATGTGTTGAATCCGGTCAATGACGAACGTATAGAAATGTCCGACGAGGATGGCCGTTACAGTGTCTTGGTTGAGAAAAACGGCTCGTTGAAGTTTACATGTGTCGGTTATGAAGACAAAACAGTGAAGGTGGCAGGAAAGCAGATTCTGAATGTAGTATTGAAAGATGCCGTCATCGAACTGGACGAAGTTACGATTACTTCCAAAGTGAAGGACAAAGTGATTCCGGAACCTACGGACATCGAAATCAAAGGTAATTATTTTCATCTGAAAACCCGTGTCCCGGTGCCTAAGGAGATGTTTAACTCACATCGTCGCTTGGTATTGCAGCCTTCCATTTATGATGTGACACTGAAAAAGCGTCTGTTGATGCGTCCTGTTGTATTCGACGGGGATACTTATAATACAACGCAAAATCGAATGTACGATTATGATATGGATAAAGATCCTTTGCACGATTACATCCGTGTGAAAACTACTTCTTCACGCAAGGGGGATATTATTGCTTACCATGATTCTATCTATATAGAATATCTGCAACATGACTACCGTGCAGATGTGCATCTGGCGATGGAAAATTACCGGAATATCATTTATCGTGACTCTTTCTCCATTGCACGCGGAACGGTCAACCCGCTTCGTTTCTTGGAGTATAAATTCTCCGCTTTCAGCCTGACGGACGAGAAATATCTTCCGAAACCCGTGATGCAGTTGCGGGATACGAAAGGTGAGGTAAACTTAACCTTCCTGGTAGGTAAAGCCGACCTGGATGATAAGAATCCACAAAATCAGGTGGAACTGAACCGATTGAATCAGGAATTGCGTGGTATTGAGACGAACCCGGATGCCTCTTTGAAGAGTTTTCATATTACGGGGGTGGCTTCGCCGGACGGTTCTTACGCGACGAATCTTCGTCTGGCAAAATTGCGTACGGATAAAGCCCTGGAACGTATACTGGCACAACTGGACCCGGAAACACGTAAACTGTTGGAGGTGAAATCGGATGCATCGGTTGCCTCTTGGAAGGAGGTAGCTGAATTGCTGAAAAAAAACTCCAAGCCGGAACTGGCTAAAGAAGTAGAGGACTTAATCAAACAATATGCAGCTACTCCTTACCGGTTGAATGGGGTCTTGAAATCGAAACCTTTCTACAAGGAACTTGCGGCTACTTATCTGCCTAAATTGAGAAAGGTGCAATATACGTATGGTTATTCAATCTTCCGTTCTTTGACGGACGACGAGATTAGAGAACTTTACAGAAAGAATCCGAAGGAACTGACCCGTTTCGAATATTACCGTATGATTACGACAGCAAAAACTCCCGACGAAAGGGAAAAGTATTGTAGGGAAGCTCTTGAACTTTATGATAACTTTACGTATGCAGCCAATGAACTGGCAGTGGCAACGATACAGAAAGATACTCCGGATTCACGTATTCTCGAACCGTTTGTCAGTAAATCGGCACCGGCGGAGTTATTGTCCAATCAGGCTATTGCCTTGCTGCATGAAGGGAAATATACAAAAGCAGATTCAGTCTTGACCTTGGTTCCCGAAGAAGCGGTTTCTGAAGATTTGCAGGCCATTGTTCAGGCATTGGCCGGTTATTATAATGATGCTTTCGAAAAGGTGGCGGCTACCAGCCCTTTCAATGAGGTGGTGATGCTGCTGGCAATGAAGAAGAATCAGGAAGCATGGGATAAGATTTCTACCATAGATGTAGAGACCGCCCGCGAATATTATATAAAAGCGATTGCCGCCAACCGCCTGGAGAAAATAGGTGATGCGATTATGAGCATTGAGAAGGCCCTTGAACTTGATCCTTCCTTATTGGAAGTAGCGAAGGTGGACGGTGATATTATTGACTTGCTGCCGGAAGAGCAGAAAATTAAATAATGATATATACAACAAGAGTAAACGATGAATATCTTCAGAATCAACAATAAATATGTAGCAGTGGCAATCTTCCTGATGCTTGCTGTTACCTTACAGGCACAGGATTATGGTGCATTGCAATATATGTTACAGAAACGGCCTGCAAATGAAAAGTTCGAGAGCAATAAATTCAATGAACATCTCTTTTTCTCTGCCGGAATAGGGCCATACAGCTTGTTAACAAGTGGAGATAGTCAGGATGGAATGGGAATGACCGCCCATCTCTTTATGGGAAAGTGGATTACTCCGGTTCATGGACTTCGGATAGGGGTGAATTTAGGTTATCTGCCGTCGAGTATCTACGATTCTAAAATAAAAATGGGTGGCGGCAGCCTGGACTATCTGTTGAATATGTCCTCCCTGGCATACGGATACAATGCAAACCGTTGTTTTGAGTTAGTAGGGATTGCAGGTATAGAAGCCGGTTATTCTAAGGTGGGCGACAATAGCGATCGTTCCGAAAAGTATCCGGATTTGAAAGGCGGCGGTCAGCTTTATTACGGCGCTCATCTCGGTTTACAGGGAAATGTACGTCTTTCTTCTACATTGGATTTGTTTGTAGAACCGCGGATCGGATGGTATAATGACGGTTTTGCGTATACGGAAAGTTGGAGAAACTATAAAATGGCTGGTTCGGTTCTGGTAGGTCTGACCTATATGCCTGCTGCTCCGATGGGAACTAAGATTCATTTCGATGATTTCGATAAAAGTTCCTTCCTGAATCATATGTTTATCTCTTTATCCGGTGGTATCAGTACACTGAAAGTTCCGGGAATCAAGAATACGATTAAAGGATTAGGTCCCCAGTTCTCTGCCGGAATCGGTAAATGGTTCAGTCCTTCTTCCGGTCTGCGTTTGTCCGGGACGGTTGGACTTTCAGACACCCCTTCGGGCAGTGCAAGCGGCTACTTTAAACATGTCGATCTGCATGCGGACTATCTGTTGAATATCAATAATGTTCTTTGGGGATATGATGAAGACAGAATATTTAGTCTGATCGGTATTGCCGGAGTTAACCTGGCAGGTACGAAAGGAGTGGATAAAACCGCCAAGTATGCTCCGGGAATAGGAGTCGGTGTGCAAGGAAGTTTCCGTATCAACTGTTCTGTGGATTTATTTATAGAACCTCGCCTCAATGTGTATAATAAGAGATATGCAGGAGGTCGCGGAGTAGGTGGCAATACGGATCAGCTCGGAGAGTTGAATTTTGGTTTGACTTATCATACGATTGACCGTGCGGCACGTCCGAAGAACGGATTCTCAAGCAATCACATCGCAGACAATCTGTTTATGACTTCGGGAATCGGTGTGCAAATGTTCCTGAATAAGACGAATCTTGAAAACCTTGGTTCTTTAGGTCCGCAGGCTTCTGTCTCTATCGGTAAGTGGTTGAGCCCTTATTCCGGTTTGCGCCTGGTGGGTACGGGTGGATTCTTTACGAACTATGTAGTTCCGGGAAGTGTTAAAGCGGGCAAACTTAGACATGCCAGCGTCAGTGGTGGTCTTGATTACTTGTGGAACATAACGTCTACCATGAGTGGATATAATCCCGATCGTATCTTTGATTTAATAGGTTCGGTAGGTGTCAACCTTGCTTATACTTCCAAATCAGACCATAAGTTCCAACCGGGTATTAATGCAGGCATACAGGGATTATGGCATGTGAATGATTTTCTCGGTTTGTACATTGAACCGCAGATTCGCTTGTATGGAGATAAATTCATTGAAGGTAATCTGGGCTTTATGCAGAAAGACGTAATGGTAGGAGTCAATGCAGGTTTCCACTATCGCTTTGTTCCTTATTCAAAAGCAGCCAATCGCAGCGTGTTTGGTCAGGATGACAAGCGTTACTTCATCTCCGGTGCACTTGGATTGGGTAGCTTGCTCGTAGCCAACAAAGATTTGGTGAAGAATGCAGGTGTAGAAGCAAAAGGAAGCATAGGTAAATGGTACACTCCGTTATCTGCATGGCGGGTAAATGGAACAATTATGTACAAGGCCAAAACGTCGTCGAAGATGAATCTTCATTATGCCGGTTTGGGTATGGATTATATGATGAGTCTGGCCACATTGGCAAAAGGATACAGCCCCGATCATGTGATAGATGTTGTTCCTTTTGTGGGAGTTACGGCCGGACTGGTACGCCGTTACGGTAAGTTCCGAGCAGTGCCGGGACTGGATGCCGGTGTGCAGGTAAAGCTGAAAGTGGCTTCTTCTTTGTATCTGTATGCCGAACCTAAAGTCGGTATCCGTACCGATACATACGATGGCTCCGAACAGGGAAGACCTGACCGCGTAGCTTCCATGGTAGGTGGATTATTGTACAGATTCAAGATGCCTACTTTCCAATAAGAAGAAAAATAAGAAATCGAATAAAAAGGGTTGCGCAATACCGGATTAGTGATTGTGCAACCCTTTTTGTATTCCATTTCCAAGAAATTACGGTTACATAAACGTTACATTAATATTACTTCCATTTCTACCTGATAATGAATAAAATGAATCTTTAGAATTCATTTTCTCCCTTGCTATTCTCCTCTACTTTTGCTCCAGAAATTAAAACGAAAACGTATGAAAACGATTACTGAAGCAATATCGAAACTAAGTTCAAACAGAAGATTAGCCGATTTCCTCTTTATTCTATGGGCAGGTGGAGCAGCCCTTCTTTCTTACTCACTGGTTTATACATTGCGCAAACCTTTCACAGCTGCTACTTTTGACGGGATAGAAGCATTCGGCTTTGATTATAAAGTACTGGTTACTATCATTCAGATAGCAGGTTATCTGATAGCCAAGTTTATAGGTATCAAGTTGATTTCCGAATTGAAGAGAGAGAATCGCCTGAAGTTTATACTCGTTTCCATTGCCGTAGCGGAATTGTCATTGGTTGCGTTCGGAGCACTTCCCACTCCTTATAATATGTTTGCCATGTTCTTCAATGGATTGTCATTGGGCTGTATGTGGGGAGTTATTTTCAGTTTTATCGAAGGTCGCCGCACTACGGATGAAGATTTCCTGGTGAAGATTATTGATATGAACGGACAGTCCTCATGGATGTTTGCGCAGGTAGATACAGTCGTTACATTAATAATTCTGGCGTTATTCGGAGCGATGGTCTTTGTGAAAAGTAACATAAAAGTTTTGGTTGCCCTGCTGGGATTGGTCGTACTTGGGACAGCCACCATGAGTTTTATATCTTTCAATTATGATTCTCTGCAATTGGATGCAATCACCTGGCTGTTTGTCCAAAGTCTCTGTCTGTATATTGCCTACCTCTGTTTTCAAAGCATTTTTTTCGACCGCTTCATCGCTTGTTTCAAGATAAAAGGAAATGTCGGTTTCTTCATTGTGACCATTGATTTTATCGGATATACGGGAACTGTACTTGTCTTGATGTTCAAAGAATTTGCCCATGTAGACATAAACTGGTTGGAATTTTATAATATATTATCCGGTTACGTAGGACTGATCTGTACGGTTGCTTTCACCTGCTCCATGATTTACCTGATACAGCGCTATAAAAAAGAGAAACAGCTGAAGAAAGCGAAAGAAGCCGAAATGAGCAACGGGATAAAATTTACGGGAGAAGGTATGGAGCCAACTACTTTTTCACAAATTTGATAAAAGGTGGACGATGAAAATAATAGGACTATATTTGAAATTCTCCTTCCTTCTATCTCTAATACTAACGACTTCCCGGATAACGGCACAGAATCTGCCCGATGGCATACAATATAAAATCACCGGGCGTCTATTAATGGATGGAGGAGTGTATCTGAAGAATCCGAATAACTTTGGCAACGGCACGGAATTTAATGACCTTCGCATCGGTGTAAAAGCTACCTATCAGAACTGGGGAATGAAACTGGAAATGGGATATGCCGGAAACAAAGTAGCCATCAAAGATGCTTTTGCCACCTATTCCTATAAGAATAGTTCCATTCAGATAGGACAATTCTATGAGCCATTCAGTCTCGATATGATTTGTAGTACATTTGATCTTCGCTTCAACCAATCTCCGGGAGCTGTGCTGGCATTGACAAATAGCCGACGTATGGGAGTAGCCTATTCCTATCGTACCCAATATTACTATCTGTGTGGCGGATTCTTTACCGATAATGATTTGAGCAACCTGAAAAACGCATCGCAAGGATATGCCATTGACGGACGTTTGGTTTACCGTCCACTTTATGAGCAAGCGAAACTGATACATATAGGATTAGCAGCTATCCATCGTACACCGGACGGCACGCTTCCCGAAGATGAGAACAGGAATACGTTTACTTATAAATCTCCGGGCGTGAGCACGATTGATAATCGTACATTAATACAAGCAGATGTAGATCATGCAGCATCCCAATTTAAAATAGGAACCGAACTGCTAATTTACTATCATAAATTCTTTCTTCAGGGTGAATACATCCGCGCCCATGTAAAACGGGAAAAGGGTTTTGAGAACTATACGGCACAAGGAGCTTATCTGCAATGTTCCTGGCTATTGTTGGGACAGAATTATCTGTATGACGAAGAAGTAGCCTGTCCCGGAAGACCGGAAGGAAAAGCACTTGAACTATGTGCCCGTTTCAATTATCTCTCTCTGAATGATGCCGGAATAAAAGGCGGAACACAGAAAGACCTCTCCTTCGGATTGAATTACTATATCAATAAACACATTGCTGTCAAATTGAATTATAGCTACTTCATCCCCGGCTCGCATATCAAAGAGATCGAAAGCACAAACTTTAGTGTAGTACAGGGACGTTTTCAATTCATATTCTAGTACTTGGCAGTTCCGTTCGAATAAAGCTATAATAAAGAATAGGAAGGTGTATTGTATACTAGTTTTACTAAATGTTTCAAAGACATATCGAGAGCACTGCCGACTCAATATGCAGAACCGTATGTAAAAAGTAAAAAATAAGAAGACAGAAAAAACTGGAATGTTCTAGGTAAATCTCCTTTATTGTTCGTAATAGACAATAAAGGAGATTTTTTGCATTGGTTATTTTTTCTATAGTTTCTGTTACCAGTTTGCCAACCTGGGTGGAATAGAAAGTATAGTTTTAGAAAGAACTTCAATAAACAGAATAATTAAAATATAACATAGTTTAGTGATATGAATATAGTAGGAGTTTTATCAGGTAAAAGAAAATGTTTGTTAGCAATAGCTATTGCATTTTCGACATTCGGGAATGCCCAATTAGTAACCTATCCGGAAGGATTGAACACTGGTATGCCACATAATGATGATTATACAGTCAAAGTACGTGAAGCAGGCGGTGAATGGAAAGATGTATTCGAATATGAAGTCCAAGTAGATATGGATCGGGTACAATCTGCTTCAATGGTACAGTTTGATATAGGCAGTCCCGTAGAAGTGATGGTGAAAAAGAACAATGGCACCATTCAGGATGTGAAAATCCGTCCGTTAGCAATAGGTATACAACATACGGTAAACCACAATGCTATCTTTTTTACACTCACTAGACCTCAATGCCTGTCGATTGAGTTTAACGGTGATCGTTTGCATAATCTTCATTTGTTTGCTAATCCTTTGGAAACAGAAACTTATACTGAAAGCAGTGACAAAGTAATGTATTTCGGACCGGGTGTCCATCGTCCGAAAGATTTGCCGAACACACAGATACAGATTCCTTCCAATACTACTGTTTATTTAGCTCCCGGAGCTGTTGTAAAAGCTAAATTATTGATTGACAAAGCTGAAAATGTACGCATTGTCGGGCGTGGTATTCTCGACCATCCGATCCGTGGAATAGAAGTTACTCATTCTAAAAATATATGGATTGACGGTATTACAGTTATAAATCCAGATCACTATACAGTATTTGGTGGTGAGTCTACAGGGTTGACCATCAATAATTTAAAGTCTTTTAGTTGTAAAGGATGGAGTGATGGCATAGATCTGATGTGTTGCAGTGACGTATTAATAGACAATGTTTTTATGCGGAACAGTGATGATTGTATTGCCATCTATGCCCATCGCTGGAACTATTACGGAGGAAGTCGTAACGTGACTTTACAGAATTCAATCCTTTGGGCGGATATTGCTCATCCGATCAACATTGGAGGACACGGTAACCCGGACGATAAGGCTGGAGAGATTCTTGAGAATATAACTGTCCGTAATGTCGATATTCTGGAACATGATGAAGATGATCTTCTTTATCAGGGCTGTATGGCAGTGGATTGCGGTGATAAAAACTTGGTACGCAAGGCATTATTTGAGGATATCCGTGTAGAGAATATCCAGGAGGGAAGATTGTTTCATATTAATGTTCGTTTCAATTCAAAGTATGATAAGCAACCCGGCCGGGGAATTGAAGATATTATTTTTCGGAATATCATTTATAATGGAGTAGGGGAGAATCCATCTCTATTGAAAGGGTTTGATAAAGAACGTTCCGTCAAGAATATCATCTTCGATAATGTGATTATCAACGGCATGAAGATGAAAAATATAGATGATTTTATCACGAATGAATACATAAAGAATATCACAGTCAAATAGCATAATCTGGTATATGAAGTATGAATGGAAAAATCTCTTTGTATTAGGTGCAAACTTCTTTTCTTCTAATATCAAACTTTCTTTAGGTTAAACATAAACTATAAATGCAAGTTTCATTTATATAATTAGAACTTGCAATTATATAAATGAAACTTTCGTTTTTATAATCAAAGCTTGCAATTATAGATTTCTATTAGATAAGAGTAACTTTAGTATTAGAAGGAAAGAACTTTGCAATAGGAAGATAATAACTTATCTATTAATAGATGAGAGCAAAGCTGCACTGGAATCAGAATTAAGGAGTCTGGAAGAGAACCATGAGTATAAATACAAGAGTTTTATTCCCGGGTTTATGCTAATCAAAGTAAATGTTTCATTCACTTTGAACTCCTTTTTATTACTAAATACTATCTTTGCTTATCACTTGTATAAAAAACGAATCGCACTATGATTAACAAAATTATATGGATTATTGGGATTGTATGGATTGGGAATATTCAAAATGGAGTGCAAGCGCAACGACGTAACTTTATCCATCCCGGAATCACCTATACCCAAGGTGATTTAGACCGGATGAAAGCTATGGTCAAGGCGAAACATGAGCCTTATTATTCTACTTTTCTGAAATTAAAGGAATCTCCCTATTCTTCACTCAATACGCAAGTTATCAATCGGGGAAAACAAATCAGAGAAGGACGTTTTAATGCTACTATCGGAGTAGATGGCAGGCGGGCACATGACTTAGCATTGCTTTGGCATCTGACGGGCGATGAGGCTTATGCCCGTAAAGCGGTCGAATATCTGAATGCTAATTCTTATTATACCAATACAAGTAGTCGTGGAACAGGACCATTAGATAACGGAAAGATTTACCTTTTAATTGATGCCGCCGAATTAATGCGTGATTATTCCGGTTGGAAAGTAGAAGACCAGCAACGTTTTAAAAATATGTTGGTCTATCCTGGATATAGCAATACGGAAGATTTCTCTTCCAAATATGCAAATTACTGGGATGATTCAAAGAACGGAGTTACATTCTATTGGAATATTTTTAATTTCGATGCCGCAAGGTTTGGTAATCAAGGACTTTTCGCTGCTCGTGGAATGATGGCAATGGGTATTTACTTAGATAACGAAGTAATGTATGACCGTGCTTACCGTTATTTATTGGGAATGAAGCATCGACCGGATGATTTACCTTATCCTTCAGGACC
>PPYF01306247.1_pt1 | contig 10957 bp, 10 predicted proteins | sample 1559871 | NCBI WGS metagenome assembly PPYF01 (sample SAMN08240021, study PRJNA423297) | Human gut metagenome, whole genome shotgun sequencing project.
CACAACGCGCTTCAAACTAAAAATGCTTATGCAGGGAAGACGGCGGCAAACGCCGCGCCCCCTACCGCGAGTCCCAGCATAAACGATACTCTGACGGATCAACTCTGCGCGGCGGTAGCCGAACTTATCGCGGCGCAACCGGAACATCCTGGCCCGGCTGCCCTCCGCTGTGTCTGCGCGATGAAAAGAATCATACCTTCGAGTTATCACCTCTGCCCATCGCAGAAAACGAGGGCATGGCCGACGTGGGCGACGTGTCGCAACGGCCCGTGGATCCCATCGAACTCTACGCCTATTTTCTGGGCCTCTTCCTCAACAATCAGCTTGTGTATGGCGGCGTCATCTATCCGCGCTACTACATGACCTTCTCGGTCAAATTCGATCGCCGCACGCGTGACCGCATCCTGCAGGGCTTCCGGCGCGGTCTGCTGCGCTCCATGCCCCCCAGCCTGATCTACGGACGGGAATGGCGGCAGGAGGCCCCCTTCCGTATCGAGGAAGTGGCCAGCGAGCCTGCGGCCTTTGCCGCCGCCGCGCTGCCGCGACTGGGCATCGAATCTTCCGGGGACGGCACGGCCTTCGGCGTCTTTGATTTCGGCGGTGGCACCACGGATTTTGCCTTTGGCCTCTACCGTCTCGCCACGCCGGAAGAAAGCGAAGACGAAGGCTGGGAAAACGTGCTGGATATCCTTGACGTTGCCGGCGACGAGCAGCTGGGCGGCGAGCATCTGCTGGATCTGGCGGCCTATGAAGTCCTCCGCGACAATACCGAAACCCTGCTGAGCGAAGGTATCCCCTTTCTCTGTCCGCACGACCTGTCCCCCTTTACCGGTTCTGAACTGTTGTTTACGGAAAGCGCGACGGCACAGGCCAACATGGTGACGCTGCGGGAAACCCTGCGCCCCCTCTGGGAAGAAGGCCGCCTTGAAAATGCTGACACCGGTACATCCACCCTGAACCTGTTCACTCGTGAATACAAGGCATTCGCTCCTGAGCTGAAGCTGGATGAAAAAAAACTGCGCGCCTGCCTGAAAGAACGCATCCGGGAGGGAGTCCAGGCCTTTTTCGCCACCTTCCGGCAAGCATTCAGGACGCACAATCTTCAGCCAGAAAGGCTGCACATCCTGCTGGCTGGCAACTCCTGCCGTTCGCCACTGGTGCAGGAGGTTTTCGAGGAAGTTGTCGGAGCGATACTGTCAGAAGAACAGCGGGAACGCATCGTCATCCACCGCGATCTGCTGCCCTGTACAAAAGCGGGCAAGCAGCCAACGGACGGAATCGAAGATGGCATTTCTGAACTGGACGGGGAAAGCATGGGCGAGCAGGAGGTGATGGGAGCAAACAGCCCGGCCGAGTTTGACAGCGGCCTGTCCCCCACCCTCAAAACAGGCGTGGCCATCGGCTTGCTGCATGTACTGCCCGGCGAAACCACGGGCCTTGTAGAGCGCAACCGCCGTACTGCAGAATCCCCCTTCCTGTTCACGGTAGGCCTTTTCCGTACGGATGTCCTGCATCCTGTGCTGACGCGCAACGTCCCCTATGGGCAATGGTTGCGCCTGCCGCAGAAGGTCGTGCGCAGCGGCGTCACCAAACTAGGTTATTCTTCCTCCCCACTGGCCCTGGAACAGGAAATCCGGCGGAGGCAATGCCGCGAGATCAATATCGAATGGGGATCAGAGCAGTTCGGCAGAAGAATCTGTCTGCGGGCAGATGCTCCGCATCATGTGAGCCTGGCTCTGGAAGCGCCGGACAGTTCCGGCGAAGGGGCTGCCCAGCCAGACGAAACGACTCTGCGTGTCATTGAGCTGCGGACCTAGGGCAGGATTCATTATGAGCCATCTGTAGCGACTAGATCGTAAAAAAGGCGGGAGAAATCCCGCCTTGATTTCTTTGGTGGGCAGTACAGGACTTGAACCTGTGACCCCCGCCTTGTAAGGGCGTGAACAATATTATTATCATTTTTTACCTATAAACCTTACTTGCTGTAATTACAGGAAATTTAAAATATCCATATGCCTTGTCTTTTCCTATTTTTCATGATTTTCTATCCTCCGTGTTGGGAATGGTGTTGGGAAAAACGGATTCTCCCAACACCTTTGGAGGAGAACTATGGAAAAAAGCAAACGAGAAAAATCCTCTAGATATCCCGGTGTTTACTACCGAATCGAGTCTGACGGTAAAGGGCGGACCTTTTACATCGTATATCGCCGGGGAGGCCGTGGTTCCAAACTGATTGAAGAGCCAGTAGGGAAAACTTCTGGTGGGATGACAGAGGCTAAGGCAGCTCAAATTCGAGCCGACAGGATACGAGGTAAGGAACTATCCAACACCGAACAGCGCGAAGCGGCAGTAGCAGCACAGCGCGCTGAACAGGGACGTTGGACAATCGACAAGATATGGCAAGCATACCAAGAAGCCCATCCTGAGCATAAAGGCCGTGATCGGGATATCAGCCGGTATAATACTCATATTGGACCTCGCTTTGGCAGCAAAACTCCCGAAGAACTCGTTACTGCCGATATCGATGCTTACAAAGTAGACGCTCTCAAAGCGGGCAAATCTCGAGGTACTATCCAACGTGTCATCTCACAGATGCGCGCGATAATAAACTTTGGTGTCAAGCGTGGGTTCTGCCCTCCTCTTCATCCTGGACGACTGACTATTGAATCCATCCATGTAGATGGTGAGAAAACTGAAGTTCTCACAGATGAGCAGATGCGACGATTACTTGAAGCGCTAGATGCCGAACCTGATCAAGATGCCGCAGCTCTTATGAGACTGGCAATGGTCACTGGTATGCGTAAAGGGGCATTGCTAGCTTTAAAGTGGGAAGATTGCGATTTTGAACGGAGCATTATCAGACTGCGCGGAGAATCTGCCAAGAAAGGTACTACAGAATATATTCCCATGAACGATGCAGCTAGAACGATTTTAAAGAATATCTCTCAAGTAGGGAGTCCATTTGTATTTCCAGGTAAAAATGGCGGACAAAGGGCTGATTATCGCCGGATAGCACGCCGTGTAAAAAAGAAGGCAGGGCTACCTGATGATTTTCGTCCGCTACATGGTCTTCGACATAATTTTGCGAGCTATCTTGCATCAAGTGGCAAGGTTGATATGTATTCCTTACAAAAATTATTGACACACTCCAGTCCACAAATGACACAAAGGTATGCCCACCTTGCTGATGAAGCTATGAGACGAGCATCCTGTGTTGCTGACTCAATTTTTAATAACTTGACAGATAAAACTCACGATGATGAGACATCAAAATGAAAGATACAGATAATATTAAGTACAAAGAAACAAGCAACTATTCCTCCTGTGAGGAAAACACAATTCGTGATTTAATTTCTAGTGATTATTGGAAATACGTCTATACTGCAACACATTTTACCAAAAAATTCCCCGATATCATCAGTAGAAACAGACAAAGTATAGCAGTGTTATCTGATCATATAGGAAGAGATGGTTATGACATCATTTGTATGATTAACGCTGCTATTCTAAAACTTTCTGGTCAAAAATATACATATGACTTGGAAAGTCTTAGTAAAGATGAGGTGTTTGCAATCTCTGATTTAGCCTTATCGTCCTGTCATATGGGATATTATCCTTGGGACATTGATAGATTATGTCAACCTGAAGAAATTTTAGATTTTTTTATTCAACACGGATCAATGCCGTGTCCTCCCATTCCCTTCGCCTCCAATCCTGAGCAACAGGCTCGACTTTACACATATAACGCTGTACACGGAAGAATTTTTGAATGGTCTGATGCATTTAAGAAAGAACTACTGGATACAAAATATATTTGTAATTTTAGCTATACACTTGATGATGATAAAATATTTGAGGAAAATTACAAACAAATAAAATTTATTCGTCAGATGACTATTGAGACAGCAAATGAAACATTTAACGATACTCCCCTATCGGAAAATCATATTGCAGATATCATAAAAAAAAGAAAATACATCATTAAAGATAGCTATCATAAAAATTCAAACATTGCTCGCTGCATAGGACTTATTATGTATCAATACATGGACACTGAAGGAGATATAAATAAATTTTATAAAAATTTCATATTGACAGATACTTATAAAAAGCTCTGTGATAAGGTAGTATTCGAAAATAAAGATGAACCGCATCTATCAGATAAAGACCCTACTATAGTAAAAAGCTGGTTAAAAATTACAATAAACTGTATCGAAGAAAAGGCTGTTAAATCTTTCAAAAGGTAATTCACTTCTAAATTTTTAGTTTCTCTAGTCGGATGCACAGCACAATACGGGAGCGAGTTTCCTGTCAGCCAATGCTATCAGGAGATAATCAGCCATTTGGATGTACACAAAAAATGAAAGCCAGCCCGGGGAGGGATATTCCCTCCCCAAGCAGGCTATAATGGTATTTATCCAGACAGTTAGTTGCTATCCTTGCACTCGTCCATGATGACTTTGATAGCTCTCAGCACAGCAATGGCGATAAGGACCCATCCTGTTGCGGAGATAGATTTCACTTCCTCAGTCATAACGCGTCTCCCTGAGCAAAGCATGTTGCAGCACCTCGAAAAGGGCTGGTGAAAGTTCCTCGAATCTGGAGATGACCCTGCTGCTGGTATCCGGCAACAGACTTGAAATACAGTCGAATTTCATGCCTATGCCGTAAACCTCCACACCAGTCTTCCTCAGTGCTTCCAGTGCCTGCAAACATTGGGTCACGTCATCAGGAACACCATCTGTCAGGATCAGCACGACCTTTCTGTTTTCCTTGAGTATGAACATCTGGCGCATGACCCACCAAAGAGCTTCCGCCAGAGGAGTTCCTCCATGAGCCTGCATCTGCATCCTGTCAGTCATTTTCTGCCCATGTCTGACCAGGGGGAACACACCGATCTTCCCCTCTCTGTAGGCTGGAAAGGAAGTGATCCCAAGGGATATACCGGACAGATGTTCCAATGCCTTACCCACAGCATAGCAGGCTTGTACTGCCAGTTTGATGGATTCACCGTGCATACTCCCACTACTGTCCAGGAGGATATGCACTGCGGTGTCAAGTTTGTGTACGCTGGCCCTTTTCTGGAAAACTCTGGGGCTTCCCGTACTCAGTCGGTACAGCTTTCCTGTCTCCAGTTTACCCTGCCTGCCGGAAATAGCATGACGCAGAGTGTGTGCCTGGAGCAGACCCAGCATTCTGGCTTTCAGAGCCGTTGCCATGCGCACAGCTTTTTCCCTGTCCTGATCCGGTAACAGATGCACCTCACAGAAGCCTTCCACAGCCATCTCGACCTTTCTTCCAGACTCTCCCTCTGCATGTGCTTCCAGTTGCTTCCCCAGCCAATTCCCCATGTCTACTGGCAAAGTGTCCACGATTGACGGGATACCAGAAAGAATATCCTGTCCTGTTTCCTCTGCCGGTGAGCATGAGTTTTCCGCAGATGATGTTCCATGAGCTGAAGCCTCGGGTGTGCTTGCTTCTCTGGCTTTTTCCGGTGCGGAGGTGTTTTCCGTCCGGGTTCCACGCTCCTGGTGTTGTTCCTCCTGTGACGGGGATTTCCAGAACTTGAGGCAATGTGCCAACTGGCGGGCATAATGGATGGCACTGGACGTATCTGGGCATCCCTGCCTGATCTGTGCAAGGATGAGATCCAGAGGCTGTCGCATACCGGGGAAGTGAGTATCCAGAGAGGTTGTTTCCTCTCCCAATGGTTGTGACACTTCAGGGACATCCCAGGAACGCACTGTCAGCAGCACATAGTTCAAAACAGAAAGAGCGAGGGATCTTTCCCCCGCTCTTTCTTTGGTCGCATCTTCCACGAAGAACCGACGTATCAGCTCGTGGAAATTATGCCTGCATCCCGGGAATACCGCAGCCAGTCTGTTTTCCACCCTCCAGTCTTCGATGGCATTGAACAGATTTTTCGTCACCGCATCCAGAGCAGCCTCCTTGAATGCCTTGAAATCCGTATACCGGATATGGGCGGATTCATGGTCGATAAAGCCCCTGACCAGAAGCAGCAGCTCTTCCCCACAGTCTACGGGCAATGATGGTAACTGGATCATGTTCCCATCCGTACAGGCATCAGACCCACCAATACGCACATGCACACCATAGGTATTCCCAAGTACGGAAGCCAGAAGAGGCAGACAGCCCAGGATATCTTTCTCTCGCAGTTGCATCACCACAACCCCATGCTGGGAATCTCAGGAAGTACCGGTGCAGAAACGACTTCCGGCAACTCAGGCAACTCAGCAGTCCCGAAAGGATTGTCCTCATCCGGCTGAACGCTTTCATCCTTTTTGAGCAACGCATCCAGAACGGAACCGGTCGAATTTCCTTCGATGACTTTCTGGGCATGAAGGATGAGCGCATGGCTGTCCTTGAGAAGACAGACAAGACCTTGCAGGAGGATCAAATCGCTTCCCGTGATATTCCCTCTTTTGGGCATTCTATCCAGAGCGGACTGGATGATATCAGCCACAGGGCTCACATGAGGTTCCACAAAGCTGAGGCCTACCAGTTTGGATTGGAGAGTGCGCAAAGGTGACAGGGCCTTGTGAGTCACTTCTGTCCTTCCCTCATAAACACGCTTCCAGATATCCTTTGCAGTCCGGGACAGATCATCGAAAAGAGTGTTACCGAGCCCTTCCACCTCTTCCGCCAGACCAGATTCCAGCACAGCTTTTTCATCAGGATGCTGCTCCAGGGGGGATACCTTGTACAGCTGCCAGCGAAAGTCCATGCGAGCCCGAACATATTCAGGACTTACCGTGGAATCTCGGATGATTTCCGACCACTGGGAATGCTTGTCTATCCAGGCTTTGACGGATTCATCATAATCCGCCAGGAATGCTTCTTTTTCCCGCAGGAATTCGTCTCGGATGGCCACCAGTTCCTGGATGATGGCACCAGCTTTCTCTTCCGGGATAGCCCAACCAGACATGAAACGTACTCCATGCCTGTCCAGAAAACTGAAAGCACGGGCTTTCAAGGTGGAGAAGATCTTCAACGAACTGGGATCGGCGATACGCTTGGAACCCAAAGAAGCCAGGTCTTCAGGAGGAAGTTCAGCGCCACCGAAGTCTTCCACGGTCATTTTTTTCCGAGCTGACCAGAGACTGATATCCAGGTTCAGAGCCAGCAGATTGTCCAGGATGCGGATATCGGAAATGATCTGGGTCATATGATCCTCCTAAATGGAGCTTTTGGTTTTGATGAGGGCATACCCTTCACGCAATTTTTTGGCGGCTCGGGATGTCAGTTCCAGTATGGGGCTTTTGTCTTTGCAGGTATCCACGGGAACGAAATGCTGCTGTCCGCTTTGTCCGGTACGTCCCCAGGTAATCGTTACTCCTTCAGCACCAGCATCGCCTACCCAATCCTTGGTCAGAGTTTGCCCATCCAGTACGTATTCCTTGCGCAGGAAGATACGGGGATAGGGAACAGCACTACTCCGCTGGCTATGCAGCTTCACGAACCCGAGTGCTTCCTCTCCCATGAGCAGATCGCTTCCATTCCCTGTCAGATGCGGAAACATGCGTTGAGCCAGTTCATGCAGCATGGCTCTGGTCTCACGTGAAGCCCTGTAGGCAAGAGCTCTGTCCAAAGCATATGTCACCGGCTGGATTCCCTGTTTTGCCAGTGGCTGGAAACGCAAGGTCAAAGCGCCCCAGCGCAAAAGACTGCGCGTGGAGAACGTGATCTCGATGCTGCCGCTCAGAGTGCTTCCACTCATCTCGCCCATGAACAACCTGCGGACTTCATTGGCATAGTCCACCATCGTTTCACACAGGGATATGGGCAACGTCGGATAGCGATCCCGTAAGAGCTTCTTTTCCACAGAGGAATCAGGGTAGCCCATCTCGCAAAGGATGAATCGATCCGTGAAAGCCAGGTTCTGTCGCTGAGTTCCCTGGTAAAGACCGGAGTCATCCCCTGCGCCATTGGTATTGGCTGTAGCCACGAATCGGAACATAGGATGAGGGATGATGAGTTCCCCACCATTTTCCGGGATACACAGAGGAGAGCCGTCCAGGATACCATGCAGTCCTGCTGCGACTTCCGGTGAAGCCATATCCAGCTCATTGACCAGACAGATGCCTCCGTAACGCATAGCAAGCGCAAGTGGTCCGTATTCGTAGGACATGCTCCCTTCATGCACGGTCAAATGTCCTGTGAGATCAGCGAACTCCAGCCTGCCGTGTCCCGTCACTTCGAACAGGGGATAGTTCAAGCGTGCAGCCAGTTGTTTGACACACGATGTTTTCCCGCAACCGGAAGGGCCAAAGATGTACAGGGGTTCCTCCGGGGAAAGCAGCCAGACGATGATGTCCCTGCTGGATTCATGGAACAGGTAATTGGGGTCCAACCTGGGGGTATACAGAGAGGGGGTGGCATATCCCTTGATGGGAGTACCGGAAGGATTGCCGCTAAAAATCTGACCAGCATCCAGTTCGATGACCTGAAGCCGGCTCAATTCGTCTGATATGGTTTGCATCGTCATCTCTTTGAAAAAAGATCCCTGGCCTCCGTATGGGAAACCAGGGATCTTGGGGTGAATAGGAAAGGTGTACAGATCACGCTTCAATAGCTTCTCTCATGGAGATGCCACGGGACACCTCCATTTCAAAAGGATTCTCGCACCAGCTACCGTCTGTCTCCACATCATCGAATTCCTCTCCAATCCGAATGAAGTAGAAGTCCTGGGCATCGAGTTCGTTGAGCTGTGCTTCCAGCCAACTGATCTCGGGAAATGTGCTGTACCACTTGGTCCAGTTCCAGAACCAGAGCTGATCGCCTTCTTTGCTCGTGTAGTGGGTATCCGCATGCGCCAACAGGTTTTCGACAACTGTGCGCAGTTCCGAATCTTCCAGCGTTGTCAGTTTTCCAGTGAGCTGCTTGTAGCCTGCGGCAGAAATGGTGAGGCCAACTTCAGAGTAGTATCCCATGATGTCTCCTTACAGAATGAGGGGGTTAGTGGATGGGGGTGATGGACAAACGGGCAACAGGCTTTCCTTCCTGCTCATGCCGCTGGAACAATGCGTCCACATCGATATAATCAAGACCTTCCTCATGGAAGATATGCGCCAATTCCTGTGCCAAACCCTTGCGATCCAGAGTACGTCGGCCAGATGACATACCCAGACGAAAACGATGCTGTCCTGTACTTATCCAATCCGTAATGGATGCGAGTTGATGTGCCTGTTTGAGAGCGCTTTCGATCTCCTTGATACGGGTATCCAGGGTGGAACGTTCTTCCTTGAGCTGTTCAAGTCTGGTCACAGCAGGTTCCCATTGCGGTTGAAAATCCCCCTGACGGAATTTGGGACATCCCTCATTGAATGAGCAGGTAGCGCACAGAAGATGGAATCCCCTGGCATAACGGAGAGCATCCAGTTCACGCTGCTGTTGTCTGCATAAACAGGTATCCATCCAGAATTGTTCAGCTATTTTGCCTATAGCTTCCAGAGTCCCTTTCCCCGGAACAAATGGGCCAAATGCCCGACAATCTTTCATGGACAGGTAGAGCAACCAGCCTTCCAAATCGATTCCCTCTGGAGTATCCGGCATAACCAGTCCCCATTGCAGCTTGCATATCTCCGGAAAGGTTCGGGCATGGCATATCTGTTCCCCGGAAGTGTTCCTCACGGAAAAAACAGGGTGATGCCACAAGGCAGCCAGAAGACTCGTTTGTCCTTTGACCTGAATCAGATGTGATGGGTATGGTTCTGTAGGAATGTTTTCCGTACTTTTTACCTCCAGAATACGAACCGCCTTCCTGGGGGAATCCCATACCAGGGTGAAATCCAGATGTGCCCGGATGGGTGTATCCTTGTATATCCAGTCGATCTCCAGCTGAGGGAGAGCACGCAGGCCAAGCGCAGATAATCCTTCCCCGATACCCTGTTCAAACCAGTGACCACGTTGCAGAGGAAGCAGGCGATCAAGGTTTTCCGGCTCAGGAAAGATCCTGGAAGCCACCGCAGCCCGGGGACATTCCAGATACTTGCCCACATCGCTCATACCGACATATGAGGTACGATCTCCAAGCATGGCATGCGTCTGGGAACGTGAAGAAACGAGAAAGCCCTGCCGGATCACTTCCAGCAGGGCTTTCTCTCGTACAAGAGATGAGGGGGTCATGTCCTCTCCTTCAGGTTAGGCAGTTCCGGCATATTTCCACCAGAACTTGCGCTGTGCGTTCCAACGAAAACCCGCTCCCGCTAATATTTCACTACGAGCCTGGGTATCTCCTGTCGCCACGATGCACTCCCTTCCATCCTGTGCTTTGACTATCTGATAGCTCACGCCATCCAGCTGGGGGAGATCAGCGAAAGGTCCATATTGCCGTTTTGAGGTGCCTGAATTTTTATCTGCCTGTGTTCGCCTATCCTGAAAGCCTTTTTGCACCTGAGCCCCGTTTCTAGGCTGTTTCACGCGTCCAGATGTTTTAGGTTGCATTTTTGCTGCTTCTCCATCGTCATCCTCCTCTGTGATTATGCCCAGCATGGCTGTCAGAGCATACCGTCTGGCATAGGTGATGGCACTGCCCATCCCCTGCGGATCAGCTTTTGGCAGAGGAACGACTGCCAATGAGCTTTGCCACTGACCGGATTCCGCATGTGTGAGTTTCGTCAGTAAACCGATATGTCCCGGACCAAGTTCCACAGGTGCAGGAACAGGAAGCTGGGTCATCCAGATACCATGTGCGAGAAGGACATCACGGCAAGCCTCCATGACTGAGTTGAGCGTGGCGTAATTGCTTCGGGTGAAAGGATTGGTGCCATCTCTGGCCGCAGGCAACAATTCGCGCTGTACCGCGATAAGAGCCTTGGCCAGTTCCGATATTTCAGCAGAACAGTATTCCAGCATGAGACCTCCCTACGGAAAAAAAGAAGCCCCGGAAGATGAATCCTCCGAGGCCACATGTGTTTCTTTTTGATAATATATATAT
>PPYF01306469.1_pt1 | contig 10956 bp, 10 predicted proteins | sample 1559871 | NCBI WGS metagenome assembly PPYF01 (sample SAMN08240021, study PRJNA423297) | Human gut metagenome, whole genome shotgun sequencing project.
AAAGGTCATGTCACTCTTTTTCATCTTTTATTCATTTTAGTTGATACTTATAGTAGTCAACCAAATCCAGGGTAAGACAAACTACATGTTAACTATTGATGCTGCATTAGATATGCTTCAATGGCTGGTGCGGTGGCATCTTTAAGCAATACAGTCTTGTCTTTATCCAACAGATATAGAGTCGGGATAGCCTTTAAGTCATAGACCTGTTCTTCTTTGATAGTGAACTTCTTGTCATATCCGTTAATCCATTCGTTGGGAAATTCGCTCAGATGCTTTTTCCACTCGTCCAGTTCCTCATCGGGGTAGATGGAGAGAAGTACCAACTTCTTTTCCTGTAAAAGCTGGTTGATGATGGGAGCGTTTTTCAGACCTTCTATGGTTTCTGTGCATGCCTGACAGCCGGGGTTATTGATAAATAACAGAAGATATTCCGCTTTCAACTGATATAATGAACCTTGTGCTCCGGAGGCCAGGGTATAAGTGAAGTTGAGCGCTTTGGTTCCGATACGATTTTTCTGAGCCAGCTTAAGACGGGCCTGGGGACGTATCTTCTCTGTTTCGTTCAATACAGGAGAGGCTATCATTGCTTCCAGTACCGGTATATAAAATTCTTCGTTGCGCATGGGGGAGTTGGGATCATACAGATACTTGTCTGCCAGGTCGGTGATATATGTAAACACCTTCTTGTCCACATTGGTCCGGTCGATTACATTGCGCATGGCTTGTTGGGCTGTTTCAAGCGGTACGTGGTTCAGCAAGTCGCAATAATCTGCCCACGCTTGTTCCGTTACTTCCGGATGGTGGATATAGTTGGTGTCGGCAAAGTTTACATTGTCCCAATAATGCTTGGCCAGAAAGTCGGCCCGTTGTTCCGGTGCTGTCATCATTTGCGGGATGGCGGGCATCTTAATAGCCTTAATGGTATCTTGCGGTGTTTCGCTTTTGCTTTGACTTGAAGCATTCCCGTTTTTACAGGCGCCAAGAAGAAGGCACAGAATGAGTATAAGGCTTATGTTTGTTTTCATGACAATTGGTTGGTTTAAACTTACTTTCGGAAGCAAAGGTATGAAAACTATGTGAAAAAACATACCGATATTCCGGTAAGTTTTGAAAACTGGATATGCGGCTTCGTATTTTTTATCGATACAGCCGACTTTGTGTGAATAGGGCTAAATAATCTCTTCCCTTCGGATGGAATCTGCATCGAATTTGTTATCTTTGCCCGTAGCATTGGTTATTTTTTAATAAAAGCTGATATGAACGCACCTGTTAAAACGCTCCGTAAGCTCCCGATAGGGATACAAAGTTTCGAATTTCTTCGCTCGGAAGGATATCTTTATGTCGATAAAACAGAACTGGTCTATCGTCTCGTAACGAAAGGGAAGCCTTATTTCCTCAGTCGTCCCCGGCGTTTCGGGAAGAGCCTGTTGCTTTCCACGCTTGAAGCTTATTTCAAGGGGAAGAAAGAACTTTTCGAAGGACTCGCTATCGAGAAATTGGAGCAGAACTGGTTCGAATACCCGGTGTTGCACTTAAGCTTGAATGCTGAGAAATATGACAGTAAGGAACGATTGGAAAGAATGCTTGAACTGCAACTGGAAAGTTGGGAAGAGATGTATGGAGTAGATAAAGGCACAATGACCTACTCCGGACGCTTCATTACCATTATCCGACGTGCATACGAACAGACCGGACGCCGTGTGGTCGTACTCGTAGACGAATATGACAAACCCATGCTTCAGACATTCGATAAACCTGATTTGCAAGAAGACTTCCGTAAAACGCTGACCGCTTTCTATACTGTACTCAAAGATGCTGACCCTTATCTTCAGTTTGTCTTTATCACCGGAGTAACGAAGTTTGCGCAGATGGGCATTTTCAGCACGCTTAACCAGTTGAATGATATCAGCTTCGACCTTGAGTACAACACCCTTTGCGGCATGACACGTACGGAAATCGAAACCGTTTTTGTACCTGAATTGCAAGAACTAGCTCTCCAGGCTGAAACAAATTATGACGAAGCTATAGAGCAACTCACCCGCCAGTATGACGGTTACCGTTTCACTCCTGAGAAAGGATTTACTCCCATGCTCAATCCTTTCAGTGTGCTCAATGCCCTTGCTAAGTCGCGTTTCGGTGACTATTGGTTTGCCAGCGGAACGCCTACTTTTCTGGTAGAGATCCTAAAGAAGACAAATTTTGACCTTCGCGAATTGGACGGTATTGAAGTCTCTTCTGCTTCATTGAGTGACGACAGGGCGAATATCTCCAATCCTGTTCCGATGATTTATCAAAGCGGATACCTGACTATAAAGTCGTTCGACCAACGTTTTCGTACATATACGCTGGGGTTTCCTAACGAAGAGGTGAAATATGGTTTCCTCAATTTTGTCGCCCCTTTCTATACTCCTGTCGCATCCACCGATACCACCTTTTATATCGGGAAGTTTGTGTATGAACTGGAAACGGGCGAAACGGAAGCTTTCCTCACTCGTCTGTCCTGTTTCTTCGCTGATTTTCCTTACGAACTGAACGAGAAAACGGAACGTCATTATCAAGTTGTATTCTATCTCGTCTTCAAACTTATGGGGCAATTCACGCAAGCGGAAGTCCGTACCGCTATCGGCCGTGCCGATGCGGTAGTAAAGACTGCGGACTACATCTATGTATTCGAATTTAAACTCACCGGCACCGCCGAAGACGCTCTGAAGCAGATTGATGAAAAAGGTTACCTTTTGCCCTACACCGTGGATGGCAGGCGACTGGTGAAAGTCGGTGTGTCCTTTGATGCCGCGAAACGGAATCTGGGAGAGTGGCTGATTGTTTGACTGCACTGTGAATAAAGAAAAACCAAGCTGTTTATTTCTCTTTCGCCAGCGTGAAGACAAATTCCAGTCCGCCGCCTTGATTATTCTTGGCAGAAATGTTTCCTCCGTGGATGATGACGGCATTCTTTACGATGGCAAGCCCTAAACCGGTTCCGCCGAGTTTGCGTGAACGCCCTTTGTCCACCCGATAGAAACGTTCGAAAAGGCGGTTCAGATGTTCCGGAGAGACACCGATGCCCGTATCTGCGAAGCTGAAATAATAGTAATTCTCATCTTCACGGAAACAGTTGATGTTTATCTGAATATTGGTTCCGGCGTATGCGATGGCATTGTCCATCAGGTTGCGGAAGATGGAGTAGAGCAGGGAGTAATTGCCTTTGATCTGGATACCCTTCTTCAGTGAATCCACGATGCTAATGTGCTTTTCTTCCAGTTCCAGAGAAACTTCATTGATGATGTTCCCTACCAGTACGCTGATGTCTACCCGCTCCATGTCTATCATGTTGGCGGCTTCGTCCATGCGGGTCAGTACGGATATGTCGCGTAGCAGCCGGCTGAGGCGATTGCTTTGTGCGTAGCACCGTTCGAGGAACGTATTTATCTTGTCACGTGAGATATTCTCGTTATTGACAATCGTTTCCAGATAACCTTGGATACTGCTTACGGGAGTTTTCAGTTCATGGGCAATGTTCTGGGTTAATTGGCGCTTCAGACGTACCTGCTCTTCTTCCTGCGTGACGTCATTGATCGAAATCTCGAAGCTGGCGTCCTGAAAGATGATACATTCCACGATAAAGGTGCGTCCGTTTTTGTTGATTGTGACGGACATACGCTTTTCGTCTTTTCCCCGCGAGCGTTGCTGCTGGTTCTTGTTGATGAAATGAATGATGTCTTTCAGTTCGCTGATGGCGAATACTTCCTCTGTCGTTTCCAGGTTAGAGTCCGAAATCAGGTTACTGTATTGAGTAAAGAGGTTGTTGACCAGAATCTCTTTTTTGTCTTTGGTGAATATGCCCAGCCCTTCATGCGAAATCTGAAGATGGGTAATCAGTTTCTCGCGTTCGATGTAGAGTGCCTCTTTCGTTTCGTGCAGACGCTTGTATATCTGGATGATGTGCTGCGAAATCTCTCCCAGCTCATTATGCGGAAAAGCGGACTGCATCGCCATCTCTATCGGTTCGTTACGGTCTGCACGCATGGCAAACTCGCGGAGCTGGCTGATAGAAGTTCCCAGTTTGTTGGTGAATTTGTAGAAGATCACCATGAGCAACAGCGACACAATGACCGTAAACCATAAGTAATGCGGGTCTGCCTGCAGATTATTGATGAGGCTTACATTATATGGCAGTGCCGAGCGGATGATATAATCTCCGTAGCGGGTTGCCGAATAGAAATACGGTAGCCCGGTGGTCTCCGAGGTGCGGCGTACGTCAAAACCGGTTCCGTCTTTCAAGGCTTTCTGAACTTCGGGGCGGTTGAGATGGTTCTCCAGTTGCTGGTCGGTAGTCTGATAACTGTCATAGATCACATTTCCCTGCAAGTCGATCAGTGTGACGCGCAAGTCCTCCAATGCGTGGTCGCGGATATACTTTTCAGTCGTTTCTTCGATGGCGGGATTACTGTTCAGCCGTTCGTACAAGCGGCTGTTGTAGTTCTGGAGCTGCGTGTTGAGTAACTCGACTTTATATTCTCTTTCGCGTTGATACTGGTAGGCGATGAAACAAAAGGCAAATACCAGAAACAGCGAGATCACCGAAAGGAATAACTTCCGGCTGAAAGAGAGGAAATGTTTTTGCTTGACAGGTAGATTCATACTTCTTGATTATTCGGCTTCAAAGCAGTATCCGTATCCCAGGCGGGTAACGATGCACTTGCCATATTCGCCAATTTTCTTCCGTAAACGGGTGATATTCACATCAATGGTACGATCGAGTACGTATACTTCGTCGCTCCAGATGCGTGCCAGAATGTCTTCACGGGAGAAGACGCGTCCTTTGTTCTGCACCAGCAGAAGCAGTATTTCAAATTCTTTCTTCGTCAACTGCACTTCTTCGTCGTCTATGCTTACCTTCTTCTTGGTGATGTCGATCACGAGTGACTGGTAAGTCAGGCGTTCGGGCGCCTTTTCCGTCTCCATCGTGGCGGTACGCCTCAGTACGGCTTTCACACGGGCGATCACTTCGCGCAGGGAGAAAGGCTTGGAGATATAATCGTCCGCTCCCAGATTGAAGCCTGTTACGGTATCGTTTTCGGTATCTTTGGCTGTGATGAAGATGATGGGCACTCTGGCTGTTTTCTTGTCTTTCTTCAGCATGTTTGCCATCTTGAAACCGGAGATTTCCCCCATCATCACGTCCAGAAGAATCAGGTGGTAACTGCTGATATCCATCTTCAGAGCCTCTTCGGCGGAGTTGGCGGTATCCACTTCATAACCTTCGTTTTCAAGATTGAATTTCAGAATCTCACAGAGGTCTTCTTCATCGTCGACAACTAAAATACGGTAATCGTTCATATGATATATGTATTAATGTGATATGACAAAGTTAAGCTTTTTTTTATTTCGGGACAAAGATGAGAAGACTTTGTTACGGGCGGATGAAACAAATATTACAATCGTATTACATTCCGCTGAATGCGGGCATCGGGATGATATTTGAAAGTTTTTATGGGATATGCGAGGAAAAACCGTCTGTTATTTGTTATCTTTGTGTAGCGATAGGATAATAAATACACAGTTTGCAGATCATGATAAAAATAGACTTGAAACGATATAGACGCGAAGTGGTAGGAGGGGTGATTGTACTGCTTCTTCTTATCGGGGGAATCTCCGTCTTTAAATATACTTCTTTTAATTCCGGCTTTGAGATCGTAGACGATCTGGGAGGAAATATCTTTCCGTCGGCCATCCTGTCGGTAGCCACTACGGACGCGCAGGTGATTACTCCTTCGGATTCTACCTGTCTCGGAAATCCGAAATCGTGCATCGCCGTTCGGGTGAAGTCAAGGACTGCTTATAGCCGGGTGCGGATAGAGGTTGCCGAGACCCCTTTCTTTTCCCGTTCCGTGTCGGAATTTGTGCTGAACAAGCCGAGGACGGAATATACTATTTATCCCGATATCATCTGGAATTACGAGGCACTGAAGAATAACGCACAGGCGGAACCGGTGAGCGTAGCCGTAAAAGTGGAGATGAACGGGAAAGACTTGGGACAACGGGTACGTACGTTTTCGGTGCGTAGCGTCAATGAATGCCTGTTGGGTTATGTGGCGAACGGGACGAAGTTTTACGATACCAGTATCTTTTTTGCCGCATACGTCAACGAAGAGAATCCGATGATCGACCAGCTGCTTCGTGAAGCGCTGAATACCCGCATCGTGAATCGTTTCCTGGGCTACCAGAGCACGGCCAAAGGTGCGGTAGACAAGCAGGTGTACGCACTTTGGAACATCTTACAGAAACGTAAGTTCCGCTACAGTTCCGTATCCAATACGAGCCTTTCGAGCAATGTCGTTTTCTCGCAACGTGTCCGCACCTTTGACGATGCGCTGGAATCGTCGCAGATCAACTGTGTGGACGGCAGCGTACTGTTCGCTTCGCTCCTTCGGGCTATCAATATCGAACCGATACTGGTACGTACACCGGGGCATATGTTCGTAGGATATTACACCGACAACTCCCATAAGGACATGAACTTCCTCGAAACAACGATGATCGGCGATGTAGACCTCGACGACTTCTTCCCGGATGAACAACTGGACTCTACCATGGTCGGCAAATCGCAGAACGAAATGTCACTGCTCACTTTCGAGAAATCCAAACAGTACGCCAACAAAAAGTACAAAGACAATGAAGCAGGCATCCATTCCGGAAAGCTGAACTATATGTTTCTGGAGATTTCCAAAGAAGTACGGAGGAAAATACAGCCGATAGGAAAGTGAAATTCATTTTTAATTCGTATTTTTGCAAGGTTAATCATTTAATGAAAAAGGATGCAAGGCAAGAAATTTATCTCCCCCGGAGCGTGGTTTTCGATGAACTATCCGTCGGACTGGAACGAGTTTGAAGATGGCGAAGGCTCTTTTCTTTTCTATAACCCCGATGTATGGACGGGCAACTTTCGTATATCAGCTTTTAAAGGCAACGCCTCATACGGTAAAGATGCCATCCGTCAGGAACTGAAAGAAAACGATTCGGCTTCATTGGTGAAAATCGGTACATGGGACTGTGCCTACAGTAAAGAAATGTTTCAGGAAGAGGGCACTTATTATACTTCTCACCTGTGGATAACAGGAACCGGCAATATTGCTTTTGAATGTTCTTTCACCGTACCCAAAGGCGGAAGCGCCAAGGAAGCGGAAGAGGTCATCGCTACACTGGAAGCCCGCAAGGAAGGCGAGAAATATCCCGCAGAACTGATTCCCGTCCGTCTATCGGAAATCTATCAGATCAATGAAGGCTACGAGTGGGTAGTATCTACCGTCAAACAGGAACTCAAAAAAGACTTTCAGGGAGTGGAAGAGGACTTGGAGAAGATTCAGCAAGTGATAGACAGCGGTAAGATCAGCCCCAAGAAGAAAGATGAATGGCTCGCCATCGGTATAACGGTATGCGCGATTCTGACTAACGAAGTGGAAGGTATGGAGTGGAAAACCTTGATTGACGGCAATCGGGAAGTTCCCGTACTCGAATACCAAGGCCGGACCATCGACCCGATGAAAATCGCGTGGAGCAAAGTTAAATCCGGCCAACCCTGTAACATTGCCGAAGCATATCAATCGGCAATCGATCATCACTAAATCACGAACCAGCTAATCTCTAAATTACGTGGCAGTACCTTGTTTACAAGTAGACAACCTGACCAAGTCCTTCGGCGACTTGGTTCTTTTTGAAAATATATCTTTTGGCATTGCCGAGGGGCAACGCGTCGGATTAATCGCCAAGAACGGCAGCGGAAAAACAACCTTACTGAATATCATCGCCGGAAAAGAAGGGTATGACAGCGGAAACATCGTCTTCCGCCGTGACCTTCGTGTGGATTATCTGGAACAAGACCCGCAGTATCCCGAAGAACTGACCGTTCTCGAAGCCTGTTTCCATCACGGCAACAGCACCGTCGAACTGATTAAAGAGTACGAACGATGTATGGAAACCGAAGGGCATCCGGGACTGGAAGACCTCTTGGCACGCATGGACCAGGAGAAAGCATGGGAATATGAGCAGAAAGCCAAGCAAATTCTGTCCCAACTGAAAATCCGTAACTTTGACCAGCGGGTGAAGCAGCTTTCCGGCGGACAGCTGAAACGTGTTGCCTTAGCCAACGCCCTGATCACCGAACCGGATTTGCTGATCCTCGATGAGCCTACCAACCATCTGGACCTGGACATGACCGAATGGTTGGAAGACTACCTGCGTCGCACCAACCTGAGTCTGCTGATGGTGACGCACGACCGTTATTTCCTCGACCGTGTCTGCTCGGAGATTATCGAAATTGACAATCAGCAGATTTATCAATATAAAGGTAACTACAGCTATTATCTGGAGAAACGTCAGGAACGCATCGAAGCTAAAAGCGTGGAAATAGAACGTGCCAACAACCTCTATCGTACGGAACTCGACTGGATGCGCCGGATGCCGCAGGCACGCGGACACAAAGCCCGATACCGTGAAGATGCCTTCTATGAACTGGAGAAGGTTGCCAAGCAACGTTTCAACAATGACAACGTAAAACTGGAAGTAAAGGCCTCTTATATCGGAAGCAAGATATTCGAAGCCGATCATCTGTTCAAGAGCTACGGCGACCTGAAGATTCTGGATGATTTTTCCTATATCTTTGCCCGTTACGAGAAGATGGGAATTGTAGGAAATAACGGAACGGGTAAATCTACTTTTATCAAAATATTGATGGGACAGGTCAAACCCGACAGCGGAACGGTGGATGTGGGCGAAACTGTCCGTTTCGGCTATTACTCGCAGGACGGTCTCCAGTTCGACGAACAAATGAAGGTGATTGATGTCGTGCAGGATATAGCCGAAGTGATCGAACTGGGGAATGGAAAGAAGCTGACGGCTTCGCAATTCCTGCAGCATTTCCTGTTTACTCCCGAAACGCAGCATAGCTATGTCTATAAACTGAGTGGGGGAGAGCGCCGCCGCCTTTACCTGTGCACGGTGCTGATGCGCAATCCCAACTTCCTCGTGCTCGATGAGCCTACCAACGACCTGGACATCATCACTCTGAATGTGCTCGAGGAGTATCTGCAGAACTTCAAGGGCTGTGTCATAGTCGTTTCCCACGACCGCTACTTTATGGATAAGGTAGTAGACCATCTGATGGTATTCAACGGACAGGGAGATATCCGTGACTTCCCCGGAAACTATAGCGATTACCGTGACTGGAAAGAAGCCAAGGCACAGAAAGAAAAGGAAGCGGAAAAGCCGCAGGAAGAGAAGACCGCCCGTGTCCGTCTGAACGATAAGCGGAAAATGAGCTTCAAGGAAAAGCGTGAGTTCGAACAACTGGAAAAAGAAATAGCGGAACTGGAAGCGGAGAAGGCACAGATTGAAGAACTGCTTTGCAGCGGAACGCTTTCTGTAGACGAACTGACTGAAAAGTCGAAACGTCTGCCCGAAGTGAATGATCTGATTGACGAAAAGACCATGCGCTGGCTGGAACTGAGCGAGATAGAAGGCTGACATGAATCTGAACGGAAAGAAACTGTAATAACTGAAACAACCTGATAATAACCGAAATAACATAGACCGATATGACAAACCTGACCAATTACCATAGTCACTGCTTATATTGTGACGGACGAGCTAATATGGAAGATTTTATCCGTTTTGCCATTAGTGAAGGCTTTTCTTCTTATGGTATTTCTTCTCACGCTCCTCTGCCATTTTCTACAGCATGGACGATGGAGTGGGACCGGATGGATGATTACCTTTCCGAATTTTCTCGTCTGAAGGGGAAATATGCCGATAAAATAGAGCTTGCCATCGGACTCGAAATAGACTATCTGAATGAAGAGAGCCATCCCGCTATCCCTCGTTTTCAGGAATTGCCGCTCGATTATCGGATTGGTTCTGTGCATATGCTCTATTCTCCGCTGGGCAAAGTCGTGGATATCGATACCCCTGCCGATATATTCCGTCAATTGATAGATGCGCATTTTGAAGGTGATCTCGATTACGTTGTCCACCTTTATTATAAGAATCTGCTCCGTATGGTCGAGCTGGGAGGTTTTGATATCCTTGGTCATGCAGATAAGATGCACTATAATGCCTCTTGCTATCGTCCGGGATTATTTAAGGGGGGAAAAACGAAACGTGTCAATATGTGGTCGGCCTGAAAATGACTGATTGTTTTGGTTGTCAAAGCGTTATGATGAAGTAGGGGAGAGTGACTTGGAAAAACGAAACGTTTACATCGCTTTACATTGGGCTTACATATGCAAGTGGAGTGGGGGAGTGCCTGACGCGCTTCCCTTTTTTATTTTATCCAAATTATTCCATATAGATAATATTTGGTATATTTGTAGTCAAATAAATGCTATATAATTATGACTAAAGTTATCCATGTGCACCTGATTTATGAGAAGAAAAACCTCTATTTCGGTAGTATCTCTGCCATATTTGAAAATCTGACGGAGAAGCAGGTCGGTATCACCAAAAGCAGCCTGTTGCATGCCGGTTTGACCGATGGAGCTGTAAAATACACGAAGCGTGCAATGATTATCCAGTCTCACTTGATAAAGACTACCAGAAAGGGTTAAAACAGCCTTAGAACGTATTAAAAGCCGTTTTTGCGGCTTTTTTTGTGTCTTTATAAATGTCAAACTATGATGGAAAGCTGTATTTATCCGTTTGAACGCTTTGAACGCCTTAAAAGGTGGAAAAGTTATTCACTTGCTTATTCATTTGGTTATTCATTTAGTCTATTACAAAAACGAAATGTTTTGATTGGTTATTCATTTGGTTATTCATTTTTGTGTCTATTTTGTTCTAATAAAGCGGGGAAATATCTTTTTCTTATTTAGTATTTATCTGTTTTTATAATATTGTAGGGGGTAAATTGTATATAGATAATATTTATTTACTCCCCTGTATTTTTATATATTCTGCTGT
>PPYF01243167.1_pt1 | contig 10954 bp, 8 predicted proteins | sample 1559871 | NCBI WGS metagenome assembly PPYF01 (sample SAMN08240021, study PRJNA423297) | Human gut metagenome, whole genome shotgun sequencing project.
GGGGATTGGTCAAATGGTATGATAGGGGTCTCCAAAACCTTTGGTGGGAGTTCGATTCTCTCATCCCCTGCTCGAAACCCTTGAAAATGAAGGCTTTTGCACCTTTTCAACTTTGAGGGTAATCACAGAAGTAATCAAAGAAATACTATATGAATCTATTACAATGGATTCTATAGTATTTTTTTATGTTAAAATAAGAACCCTCCCGCATAACGGGTGGATTCTTATTGCATTCTGAGAATCAATAATCTGAATAAATTGTCAACATGAAAACTGGATTTCACCAGAAACACCCTTATGTAAAAAGTGTTTTTACACGCCTGTAATAATTCACAGCCAGAAGTACGGCAGCCCCTGTCCAGGCAGTAATCTCCGCATAAAAAATCCCATTTTCTCCCATCGCCAGCGGCAGAAGAAGCGCAACTCCCACGCGCATCACAAACTCTGCAACACCGCTCATCATAGGTATCACAGTATCTCCCAGTCCCTGCAATGCCGAACGATATACATAGAGGAAATATAAAATCCACAAAAAACACGCCATAATAAAAAGATAACGATACGCTATTTCCAGTACCTGCTGTGTCTGTTTCGGGTCTCCGGAAATAAAGAGGAACAGTATTGTTTTCCCCCATAAAATCATTACAACAGAGATAACAGCAGAAGTTATTGCAGCAATCACTGCACTTGCGCGCACTCCCTTTTTGATTCTGTCCGGACGTTTTGCCCCAAGATTCTGTCCTACATAGGTAACAATGGCATAGCCATAGGAGATAGCTGCCATTTCCAACAGCCCGTACAGCTTATTTGTCGCTGTAAATCCGGCTACAAAGAGAAAACCATAACCGTTTACCACATACTGTACCACAAGCCCTCCAACTGCAATAATCACATTCTGAAATACAATAGGAGTTCCAAGCTTTAAAAGCTTTTTGTCCAAAATAACATCTTTTGAAAAATGACTTTTTTCCAGTTTAACAATATTGATTTTCCGCAGGACAAGGAAACAGTATACTGCAGAAAAACTCTGCGCGATCACAGTTGCCGCAGCAGCTCCTGCCACTCCCATATGAAACTGCGCCACAAATAAAATATCAAGAACCACATTTATTATGGCAGCCAGAATCATTGCTGTCAGGGGCGTTTTGCTGTTTCCCATTGCCCGCAGGGCAGAGGCAAAGATATTGTATGCCGCAATCATGGGAATTCCGCAGAATACCACTCTGAGATAACTCATAGACATACCGATGATATTCTCCGGCGTATTTAAAAATCTGAGAAGTCCATACGCTCCTGCCTGACTGACAACAAGCACTGCCGCAGCAAGAATTGCCGTGAGAATATAGCTGTGCGCAAGCGCTTTTTTCAGGTCTTTTATTTCACGCGCACCATAATACTGCGCAATCAATATTGAAAATCCCTGCGTCATACCGGACGCCACTCCCAGCACAAGCCACATAACCCACTCAACAGCTCCCAGCGCTGCAAGAGCCTGTACGCCTACAATCTGCCCCACAACAATCGTATCTACCATAGTGTAAAGCTGTTGAAAAATATTTCCCAGCATCAGCGGAATCGCAAAAAGCATAATAAGCCTTGCCGGAGAGCCGCTTGTCATATCCTGAACTTTTGAAGACATAATAAATTCACCTTTCCATATCTGACGCTTTTTATTCTATTATCTCCAGACATTTCCCGGAGTAGGCGGGAAGTTCTATCTCATATCTGCCTTTTTCCGCACGGTATACGCGCTCTTCTTCAGGAGTTGTTCCATCGTACTTTTCCCAGTCTGTGTCCATAAGAAGTTTCAGGCTTTTTCCCGTAAGCTCCTGAAGATTGATTTCGGTTCCGGTATCTTCGAAATTGAAGAGGAAAAGAAGCTTCTGACCGCCGCCTTTTCTTGTAAACGCCATTACGCTCCTGCTTCCTGTCCAGTTAGTGTCCCACTGAAATCCCTCTCCCTCGTAATCCTCCTTATAAAGCGCAGGATGCTTTCGATAAAAGATATTCAGTTCTTTCATAAACTGATAAAATTTCTGATGCTTCGGATAATCAAACAGCATCCAGTCCTGCTCCCGTTTCTCGCTCCATTCCCGAAGCTGACCGAACTCATTTCCCATGAAATTCAACTTTTTGCCCGGATGCGCTGTCATATAGAGATAAAAGAGCCTGGCCTGAGGAAATTTATTCTCATAATCTCCATACATCTTCTGAAGAATCGTAGCTTTTCCGTGAACAACCTCATCGTGGGAAAGCGGAAGAATATATCGTTCATTGTAAAAATAGTGCATGGAAAAACCAAGTTTTCCCATATGGTCGGCTCTTATATCCGGCTGCGTCTGGAAAAATTCCAGAGTATCGTGCATCCATCCCAGATCCCATTTATAATCAAAGCCAAGACCGCCCTCCTGTACAGGAGCAGTCACTCCCGGATATGCAGTGGAATCCTCCGCGATGAGCATAGCGTCCGGAAAACGCTCTTTAAGTCCTGTATTCATCCTTTGAAGAAACTGAATAGCAGACATATTTTCACCCCGCTCAGGCTGACCGTTCCAGTAAATCAAATTGCGTACCGCATCCATACGGATTCCGTCAAAATGATACTCCTTCAGCCAGTAGTTCGCTGCAGACTGCAGGAAGCTGCGTACCTCTCCTCTGGAATGCATAAAATTACAACTTCCCCATTCACTAACCCCAACATCGTGATGAGGATATTCATACAACGCGCTTCCGTCATAATTCCACAGAGCATAACCGTTTACTGCAAAATGAACAGGAACAAAATCCATAATTACCCCAATCTCATTCCTGTGACATTTATCCACAAATTCCTGTAGCTGAGCAGGAGTTCCGTAGCGCGAAGTTGGTGAAAAAAAGCCTGTGATCTGATATCCCCACGATTCATCGGAGGGATGCTCTGAAAGAGGCATCAGCTCAAGATAGTTATACCCTGTCTCCTTTAAGTACGGAATAAGTTTTTCCGCCAGCTCTTCATAATCGTACCAGTCTGTATCCCCATCTCCTTTTTTCTTCCAGGATCCTGCATGAAGCTCATAGATATTTAAGGGCTGATTAAAATTCACCTTTCTTTTCCGCATCCATGATTTATCCTGAAAGTCATATTCATCAATGCTTCTGAGTACAGATGCATTTTGGGGGCGAAGCTCTGCTCCAAAACCATAAGGATCACAGTGATCAATAAAAGAACCGTCTTTTCTGTAAATCCGATACTTGTACATCATGCCTTTCTTTGCTTCCGGAATAAAGGCTTCCCAGAAATTTCCGTCATAAATTTTTTGCATCGGAGTCTCTGTCCACCCGTTAAATTCTCCAATAACGGAAATTTTTATCGCTTCCGGTGCAAAAGTACGGAAATATACGCCATCCTCTGTAAGCTGCGCGCCCAGATAACGATATGCTTCAAATTCTTCTCCTAAATAAAATCCCAGTAAATCCATTTTTTCTCCTTAAAACATTTTAAAACAGATAATAGACAAGTGCTGTTTTTCCCATTATAATAATTATAAAGAATGTGTCTCTTATTTTCTATCAGCGGATTTTTATTTTTGTCGGATAACCGACATTTTTTAAGAAAGGTTGGAAAACAGGATGGATATTCGGATAAAAAAAACAAAACGAAGCATTGCTAACGCATTTTTGGAACTGAGAGCGAAACTCCCTCTTGAAAAAATACATGTAAACGAACTTTGCCAAAAAGCAGAAATCAATAAATCTACTTTCTACACCTATTACCATGATATATACGAGTTATCGGACGAGCTGGAAACACAGGCTCTTCAGTCTTTCCGTGATATTCCTCATCCGGAATATGTACTCAGTGATTCCATCGCCTTTGTTCAGGAGCTTTCTCAGGCATATTATGCCAGCGAGCGCATCCTGGATATCCTTTTTTCCGGTAATCGAAGTCACCTTCTGATTCCGCAGATTGCCGAAGAACTTCGGAAACTGATATCTCTTCAGTTCCCCGATTCTGCAAATGATCCTGATTTTCAGATTGTCCTCACCTACCGTATTTATGGCGGCTGCTACGCTTTCCAGAAATGCCGGAAATACGGTGTGGAAAAGGTAGTGAAGATTATCGGTGAGCTGAATCGGACAATGTAAAAAAAATCCACGACTTATTTGTCATGGATTTTTTACGACTCACTGTTTTATGACACAATATTCTGCAGCCAAACGCCTTTTTTCACAAGAATAAATCCTATGAAACATTTGATTAAATCTGCCAGCTGCACAATGGTGTAAATCAGAATAACATTCATATTCGTAAAACGGCTTAAAGTAAAGGCTAATGTTACACTGACAACCCAGATAAATACACTGTCAAACAGGAAAGTGATAATCGTTTTTCCGCCGGAACGCAGGGTAAAATACGCAGCATGGAGAAAAGCATTGTGAGGCATGCATAACGCTGTGATGATAATAAATGCTTTTGCAAGCTCACGAGCCTGCTCATTGGTGTTATAAAGCTGTGGAAAAAGAGGTGCCAGCACAAGCATTACAGCAGCCACACCCATACAGCACATAACGGAAAAAGCAATCATCTTATTATCTGTATCACGGGCTTTTTTCATATCTCCTGCTCCGAGAAGCTGACCTACCACAATGGCAACAGAATCTCCAAGGGCGATAAATACGATATTAAATACATTTCCGATAGTATTGGAAATATTCTGCGCTGCCACTACATTTAATCCGCGGACGGAATAGCACTGGGCAAGCATGGCAACTGCAGCAGCCCACAGAGTTTCATTGAGAAGAAGGGGCGTTCCTTTAACCAAAATTTTCTTCGTCAGATTCGCCGGAACTTTCAATGTTGTATAAAGCCCCTTTGCAAAAGGATTTGCTTCCTGATGGCGGTGCGTCCATGTAATTACAATGACAGCCTCAATGTAACGGGAAAGTACAGTAGCAATTGCCGCTCCCCGTACTCCCAGTGCCGGAAAACCGAATTTACCGTAGATTAACAGATAATTAAATACAAGGTTAATGCAGACCGCCGCAACTCCGGCTTTCATAGGCGTCATGGTTTCACCACACTCACGCAGGGTACTTGCATAAATCTGTACCATCATAAACGGCGGAAGACCCGCAAGCATAATGAGAAGGTACTGTTTTCCGTATTTCAGAGTAGCCGCCAGCTCCTGCGCTGTTCCCTCTCCGTGAAGATACATATTAATAAGCTGGTCTCCTGCTGTCAGAAACAGAATAACTGTTCCGATTGTCAGCACAGCGGAAATCCAGAGCTTATATCTGAATGTCTGGCGCACACCCTCATGGTCTTTCTGACCGAAATACTGCGCCGTAAAAATTCCCGCGCCTGATACTGCGCCGAAAATACATAGATTATAAACAAAAATCAACTGATTGACAATTGCCGCGCCGGACATCTGCTCTGTACCGATTCGTCCGATCATAATATTGTCCAGAAGGCTTACAAAGTTTGTAATTCCATTCTGAATCATAATTGGTACTGCAATCCCAAGCACCATCATGTAAAACTTTTTGTCCCCGATGAACTTCCTGAAAAAAGCAGTTCGTTTCTGTGTCTTTTCCATAATTTTTCCTCCTCTTTTATAACATTGAAACAGCCCGCAGAATCTTACGATTCTGCAGGCTATTTATTGATACTCTACTACAAAGAGAACTGTTTTTCAAGAGATTTTTCAACTTTTTATTATATGTTTTTTAATTTTCAGACCATACTTATTCTGCCTGATTTTAAATTTCCAGAATCACCACCTGATACCCCTTCAGAAACAGCTTATTTTTATCTCTCCCAAGCTCCGTATAATTATTCAAAAGAATTTTTTTATATATTTCCGGAAGAACAACTTCCTGTTCCTCTTTCTGATAATTCCCGATAACAAGAAGTGTTACCCCGCTAACCATAAACGCGAACGGTTTTTAATTAGCCCTTCTCTCCCTAAGGCTCATTCGATATTTTCATGTTCACTACGATTTGCACACATCGAACAGCGCATTTTTTTTAAATGTATAACCAGAATTTTAAGAGAAAAAAATAACAAATTAGTTCCGATATCGAAACCAAAAAACAGTAAAAATAATTGGGGAAATATATGCATACGCATAATCCAGTTATTAATGACAAAGGAGCTTCTAATTATGGCAACGAAAAAACACAATACAAATATTCAGCGTGATAAATTCTTTTTAACCATCAATTCACCATTAGATTATGACTATACTCATGAAAACATTTTTAAAATAGCATTTTGGGAATTTCCCTCTTTTCAATATGCGGCTGTTGTAGACGAAAAAGGCAGTAATTTTCATACCCATGTGTTTTTGATATTCAATTCACGAGTCAGATGGAGTACCGTCCAAAAACACTTTCCTCATGCCCATATCGACGTGGTAAAGGGAAGTATTGAGGAAGTTCTGGAATATATGAAAAAGGATGGAAAATGGCTAGATAATGAAAAGAAACAAGAGCAGAAAATAGAAGGCTCTTTTGAAGAACAGGGCAAATTGCCGGAAAAACGCAAGGAAAAAAACACACTGTTATCGGAGCTTTATGCAATGGTACTGGAAGGGAAAACAAATTCTGAAATCATCAATGAGAATACAGATTATATTGCATATCTTGACTTGATGGACAGAGTACGCACGACCATGCTGATTGACCAGAATCGTTCAGAAAGGCGATTAGACCTTAGAAACATTTATGTTTTCGGAAAGACTGGTACTGGTAAAACAAGAATGGTTCTTGACCGTCATGAGGATAAGAATGTTTTCAGAGTCACAGATTATAAGCATCCTTTTGACAACTATAATATGGAATCTGTCTTGTGTCTGGAAGAATTCCGAAATAGCCTTCCTCTTGCCCAGTGCTTACAGTTGATGGACATTTACATGGTTGAATTATCAGCAAGATATTCCAACAAGCTTGGAATTTATAAAACCTTGTATATGGTTTCAAACTGGGCTTTAGAGAAGCAATTTACAGAATCCAGAGCCGAAGATATGGAATCTTATGAAGCCTTCAAAAGACGTATTCATTATGTCCTTGAATATGCAGGGGGTCACTTGGTATATGCGTGGACGGGAAAAGACTATTTTCGTGGAATTAACCGAGATCATAAAGGTGCTATATTATTTGATACCAAAAATATAGTAGAAAGTAACTGGATGGAATTTGTAGATTTATTATCCACAGATACGGCTTATAAGATCTTAAAAGGGGAAGCTGACATAGAAGAAGTTCACACAAAGGCATTTGCATTGGCAGAAAAAATTGGAAACCCTAATCTTATTGCTGATATCATCTTGCGAAAAGATATATTAGAGCGTTGTATAGCGGAAAATAAAGATATTAAAGCTTACATATCTGAGATATATCCTCCGCTTACACAAGCGTTTTAAATGGGGGTTAATTTCAAAGAACGGACATCCATACCCATAAAACTAGACAGAGATATTTATTATACTGTAACTATCAAAGAAACACAAAATTAAAAAAGAAATGAGGTATCAATTATGGCTACATCAAAAAAAGAAATTACTGTAATTCCAGAGGCTACGAAATTATCTGACTCAATATTAAATCTTCCCACGCCTCCTCTCAGTGTTAAGAAGACTATGGAAAAAGACTATATGGAAATGATAGACGCTGCTTTTAACGTTCATAAGAACAGCCAGATTCTCACAGTTCTCATGGTGGGTTATTGCATAAAAAAACTTGATATTCTTCATGAAAAGGCAGGAAAAAGGAATAGAGCAACGGACTATAGAAATGGACTCAAAAAAAATTATAATTTGTCAAAGAAACAGACAAGTAACTATAAGGATATTTACGACAATTTTGCAGAAGATTACGATAAGGTGAAAGATTTTAAACTCAAAAAAGAATATGAGGGGTACGTGATTTCAAAATTAGCAGAACTAATTGTTGTTGCAAAAAACCATAAGGATCACCTTGAAAAATTTACCCCCGAAATGACAGTAAAGGAAATCAGAGATAAGAAGAAAGAATTCTTTGGTGATTTTTCAAATAGCAGTGTTGATGTTGATAGATCCAGTGAGAATTATAGTCTGCCTGCATCATCTGAACAGACCATTTATGAATCTTTAACCAGCAATATTGACGAAGGAACAGTAGAAAAATGTATCAATGATGTTAAGCAAAAATATCCGGACAAAAATTTTAACTTGAAGATTACAATTTGTGAATATTCAAGTGTGGAATAATAACGCAGGTATCTAAGCTAACTATCTTAATGCAGAAGGAGAGATTCTATGTTTGATAAAGATTTATATAGTATTCCTTATTCCAATCCTCCCCCATAGGTATCAAACAATTTCAGTATCAGACGGGAAGGAGGTGCTAAATATGTCTGATGAAATTAAAGATAATATTCCAGAGCATTTAACTCTTGAAAACGATGAATACGCGGACTATTTGTTGCGTAATTGTCCTGAGGGCATTGACTATCTTGATAGAGTTCGTAAGAGCTTAAAAAAGCCAAAAGTCAGGGAAACATATACTGTACAAATTGGTGATTGGACGATAGAAGTCAAGCCATATACCATTCATAGGATTAGACGAATTCTTAAAAAGTATTTCGGAAATTCAGAAAAGGGTGGCTATGGTCTTGAAAGAATCTATGAGTACAAATATGGCAGATATCCGGGACAGGAAGTACATTATGAGATCATAGATAATGAAACGAAAAAGGTTGTGATTCCTTGTACAACTTTAAGAACTATCAGAGTTATTCTCTCTGGAATTGCCGGAACAGGCTTTCCACTTGAAGATATGTATGACCAGATTTTTGAGTTCCGACTGATGTCATGGCAGGAACACGGTTTTCCGCTATTTCCTGCTGAAAAGGACTTATTCAAATATTAAGTATTAAGCGCAAATCTGTACAGAAAAGGGGGTATTTCAAGGCAAAACGCGCTAGCGAAGGTAAGTAAAGGTAATGTAATGTTATGTTTTGTTGTGTTATGTTATGGTATAGTAATGCAATGCGTGGCATGGCAATGGTGTTGTATAATATCGTAATGTATGACAGTAACCGCCAAATAATGATGCGGCCAGATATAAAATTACCCCAGCCCTTTGCGAGTTGGAGTAATTCACTATAATTCAGGTCCAGCAGAAATTTCAGATATCCGTAAACATTCAGGTCATGCGCCTTTGCCATCTCAACCATTGTATAAACTACAGCACTGGCATTGGCTCCAGAGACAGAATCACTGAACAGCCAGTTCTTCCGACCGACTGCAAATGGACGGATCGCGTTCTCGCTGAGATTGTTTGTGAAGCTGCAGCGACCATCCTCCAGATAGGTCTCCGCTGTTTCCCGCCGGTTAAGGACATAATTCACCGCTTTATCCATGCGGGTATTCCGGACTGGCTTTTGATGTTCAAGCCACAACCAAAAAGCCTCCAGAACAGGTTTTTCCTTCTCGAGACGCAGCTGCTTACGCTTTTCATAATCACCGGGATATTTTTTGTTAATGGAATCCTCTATGGCAAACAGGCGGTTACAGTACTGGACTCCCTGCACTGCAGGCTGGCTGTAATCATACTGTTTCCCTTTGGGAACGGCGTCGATAAAGTACCGGCGGATGTGCGCCCAGCAGGAACATCGTTTGATATCCGACAGGCTGTTGTAACCCTGATAACCATCCGTTTCCAGATACCCGTGATAGCCTTCCAGGAACTCCTTTGCATGGCTGCCGCTCCTGGTTGGAGAATAACCATATAAGATAATGGCCGGGAGGCCGTCTTCGCCGCTGCGGAACAGCCACATGAAGGATTGTGTCTGTGCCCGGCGTTCTTCTTCTTTCAGTACCTGGACTCTGGTCTCATCTGCCATTGCAAAGCTGCGCTTCAGCAGTTCCCGGTGGAAGTAATCATACATTGGCTGTAAGTAATTCCTGGAGCAATAGATAATCCAGTTTGCAAGTGTCGTCCTGCTGATCTGGGCACCATACTGTTTCCAGTCTTTCTCCTGACGGTAAAGGGGAAGTCCATTGGCGTACTTCTGATACATCGTCCATGCAACGGTGGATGCGGTCGCTGGGCCTTTTCCTACCAGGGCCTGCGGAACCTGAGACTTTACGATCACAGGTTTTTCCGTGTCTCCCAATCCTTCCTTACAAGACGGACATCCATAACTCTGGCTGTAGTATTCGATCACTTTGCATGTGGCCGGGATGAATTCCAGCTCACGGCGGACATACTCTTCGCCGATCAGAACCATCTGCGTACCGCAGACCGGGCAGACCTGATCTTCTTCTGGAAGAGGGATGACTACTTTTTCAACCTTCAGGCCTTTAAAAAGATCCTCATGGGTTGCTTTCTTCTTGCGGGTATGCTCCCGGATCACGGTCTCTTCTTCCAACAGGGAAAGATCCTGTTCCACTTCCGCTTCATCAAAAAGGTGCTGCTGTCCTGGAATGTCATCGGTTCTTCTTTCGCTGGAGGAACCGAAAAGCTTTTTGGTGATTTGATACCTTTATTATACCAGAAATACAGTTATTCCTAAAGGAAAATAAGGGCTGAAAAACGCTGAATTTATAAGGAAATCAGCCATTTTTCTGTGCAGGATTTTTACCGGAATCCAGATGTTTTTTACTCTGCTTTGAGTGCTTTGGGCTGGTCGATATCAATTCCTGACATCAGCCAGTCAAACTCCCGCCAGGAAAGATTCCGGACTTCTGACTGCTTCCTGGGCCATTGATATCCACCCCGGACAGATAACCGTTTATAGATCAGGACAAAGCCATCCGGTTCACGGAACAGAGCTTTGATCCTGTCCCGTCTTCTTCCACAGAACAGGAAGAGCGCACTGGATGTCGGATCCATCTTAAGCTGGTCTTCGATAATGGCACAGAGACCATCGATGGATTTGCGCATGTCCGTATAGCCGCAGACAATGTAGATCTTTTCAAGGCCGGA